>Ga0099797_101426_pt1 | contig 12632 bp, 4 predicted proteins | sample Uncmet_Sort48C_1_FD_89871 | JGI IMG/M metagenome (GOLD analysis project Ga0099797, IMG submission 89871) | Marine eukaryotic communities from CALCOFI LINE 67, Pacific Ocean - C012_Sort48C_1 | ecosystem: Environmental > Aquatic > Marine > Oceanic | place: Pacific Ocean: Monterey Bay | collected... | reverse complement strand
GCCCAGAAATCAGCCCAGTCGTTGACGAGGATACGGTTCGGGGTTGGTGGCAACAAGGGTGTAATCTGTTGTCTTTCGTCGCCGAGACAGTGGCGAGTTTTGACACAGGCAACACGCGCGGCACAAATGTCCATGGCATTTCTCTCACCTTGGCTTGCATGGCGTCAGCGTTACCCAAGGAATATTTTTTGTCACTCCCAAGCTTCGTCGCCTCGGCCAATGATGTGGTCCATATGGAAGGGGTCCTTACGGGCGGGCACGATTTCGACGGTGAGTCGCCGTATTTGAAGCTCGATAAAATCCGTGTTTCAAATTCCTTCACGATACGTCATAACAAGGAGAGATTTTTCCACCCCTGCATTGCAAACAAGCTTCCCGGGGTGACAAAAGAAGTCAGTTCGCTGGGAAGTCTTATCTTCTCTGGAGCCCGAACTTTTCCAGTCACCGTGTGGGAAATGATCTCTGACTCAACAAACAAGAGTGAGCAAACGAATTGCGATATGACGGTGGCAATGACATTAGTGCTGTGGTTGCAATGTTTTGAGAATTCGTTCTTGGATCACGGCACGTTTAGTATAGATGCTGCAATAGCTATCTCATGTATCATTGATGCTAGTGGTGATGTGGTGACGGCACGCGAACGGTACAACATCATCCAAGAGTTCATGACAGAAAAGCGTGTTGTCGACATTGCTTTTCGGAAAGAGAAAAGTTTGGTCAATGGCCTTGAAATTATGGCGGCGACGGAGTCGCAGGGTCCGAGAATTGCCAGATTCAAAAACATCGGGGAGATCTGGCATTTAGCGCATGTAATTGGAAAAAGAGACGTGGCAAAGGAAGCCTGCTTGGAGTTTTTAAAGCAACTGAAGGAGGATGAGAACTGGGTGTGAATCTGTAGTGTGTACATGGTAAGGCATAAAATAGAAGAATTGGTGAAAAATGATGAAAATACATTTAACATTTATGTATGTATATGTGTAATTTAATATATGCGTATATATCATAACATTCATTTATATATTTTAAAATTAAATTTATTTATATATATAAAAAAAAATAAGAATACTTTTAATTAATTAATTACTTACAGCCATTATAAGTTATTAGTTTTTAATTATGAACACACTTAATACTTATGATTTATGATGATGATACGATATGATATCTTTTGAAGTTTTCCCATGTATATTTCATGCATGGCCCGAAGGAATGGCGTAAACACAGTCGAAAGTGGCGTCTGGGGCAACCACGGCAAGCAACTCACGAGAGCTATGCTTTTGGTGCAGTGGAGCGCTCTTGCATTCAACCACGATAGCTCGTTCGATTTGGTTGAACTCCGTCACACCACTCGCTCGCAATGAGACTAGAGCGGCTTGCATCGGGGGAAGGGAAGGGTTATACGCAGCGTTTTCAACGTAGGAACCACAGACGATCTTGTCCTTGCATAACAGAGCGACACCAGATGGAGAGTGAGTGTATGGTGAGTATGCGCGCTGGGCAGCCTCGAGCGCGGCTTGGACTAGAGGGTCCGAAATCAATGAGGAGTCTTGGAGCGCAAGACGATGATCAAAAGCGTCCAAAAAATGTTTTGAAGATCCCAGATCGACTGGACCGAAAGCAAATGGCAACATCTTTTCGAATGTCTCATTCACGTCTGGCCCAATTAATACGCGAATCTCACTTGCAAGGGGCAATTCGTTGATGAACTGGCGGCAGTGGCCACACGGGGCAGCGTTTACTGCAAACATGACTATTCTAGATTCTTCCCGAAAAAAAGCGTTCGCGAGCATGAACTGCTCGCCATGGATAGTTGCCCCAATACGCTCGCCAAGAAATTCTAAGTTGCAGCCAAAATAAACGTTGCCAGTTTCTCCAAGGCCGGCAACGCCAACGTAAAATGAGCTAATAGGTGGCACGGCGCAAGTCTTCACTTGCTCCACAAGGTTGCGAAGAAGAGACTGCGTGTCCCAGCCAAAATCTGTCTCCAAGATAACCCGCTCTTCCGCCGTGAGCATCATCCTGGAAAATGCACCGCTTTCAGCGAGCACAGTTTTCAGAGCCTCCGCTTCTGCTGTTTTCTCTGCGAAAGGGGAACGCGCGGAGGCAGAAGTGACGCGGTGTGGGGGGCTGGGGCTATCTAAGACGGATACCATCGCGAAAACACGACGTCGGCGTGCTCACTCCTCAGTCGTCGTCAATACCACGGGGCCAAGGACGCTTCTCGTCTACGGAGAAGACAATCAGAAACGGGCACTATTCTGTGCCAGCAAAGACAAGTGACAGACCGAGGCGATGTACTGAATACATACATCTCCACGTGGTTGAAGTCAACTGTCACCCGATTATGAAATATGATCGAAAAAGAAGCCTAGAGTCCGACCGGTGATATGACATGATGATGATGCTCGTATGCTTGTACTCGTAGGTAGACTACTCTTTGGCATCTATCTACCGTCCCGTCCTGGCGTTATTACAGAAGCTTTATCTAAGAGATTATGATAAGATTTGGATGACATCCTTTTGATTGTTGCGTATTGCCACCGTCAATGCTGTGTCTCCGTCATTATCAGTTGCATTCACATCATCGATCGAATCGAGAATCTTTGTTAAGAGAGGTGGACGACAGCCTTGCTCAGCAGCCACGTGGAGCGCATTCCTCCCGCGCCCATCGACTTCATTGGGGTTGGCCCCGCCGTCTAACAGTGCCTCTGCCGCGTCTTCATCCTTCGCCATAAGCGCCGCCCACAACGGGGCCTTCTTTCTTTGGTACTTCTCCTGGGCCGCTGCAATCACGGCTTCTCTCCGCGCTCTGTCCGCTCTGTCCTGTGCCGAAACGTAGTCGAGGCATGCTTTGATGTCTTCATTATTCGGGTAGTTGTTCCGCGCCGCGTCCATCACCACCTTTCCCTTTCGTATCGCGGGTAGTGCTGATTTCAAATCCACCATCATGTACATTACGTAGCATCCCGCTAACTGTACTTCCTCATGGTGACTATGTTGCGTCATAGCATGGAAGGCTGCTTCGATCCCACCTTTCTCTGCAATACTGTAGTTTAAATCGCTATTGGCAGCCACCTGCCCAAGGGCCCAGCACCCTCGCTCTTGCACCCCTGTGCTACCCGGGTGTTGTTCCATAGCGGCGAGGATGACATCAATCCCACCTTTGTTGGCAATGGTGCGTTGGTTTGCATCGTTATCCCTCGCCACGTGTTCGAGGGCGAAGCACCCAGACTTCTGCACCCTCGTCATATCCGGATGTTGTTGCATGGCGTCGAGGATGACATCGATACCACCTTTCTGTGCAATTGTGTCGAGGTTTGGATCGTTAGTTTGAGCCACATTCCCGATGATGGTGCACCCATCCTCCTGGATCCCCGTGCTATGCATATGCCGTGCCATGGTGGCGAGAATGACATCAATCCCCCCTGCCTTTGCAACCCTCACTTGATGTGCACTCCGCACAGCCAAACACCGCAACGCAAAGCACCCGTCGGCTTGAACCCCAACATGTTCCGGGTGCAACTGCATGCACTCGATGACCGCTTCGACACCCCCCGCCACGACCAAGGCTTTCTCGTGTTCCTTATTGGCCTCAGCAAGGGTCGTTTCCCGTGTAGGCCGAACCATTTCCCACACTCCCCGGCACCCGTGCATGTGCCCTTCTGCGTCCGTCGCCTCGGTAAGCATTCGTACGATGCCCGCGCAGTCGCCATTCTTCTTTGCAAATTCAATTGCTTCCCTTTTCTGTTCGGCACTCCCTTGCGCGTGTCCCTGTGCAGCCTCCTCGGTTTTTCTCTGCACGTCGTCCTGTGCCGCCGGAATCGTGGTCTGGTCGGCCGTCGCGGTTGCTATGATCTTTCTTAACTTCGCCTCGATCACCTCGAATATAGGGCGCTCGGTCGGAGCTTGCGCCCAGCAACATTCGACGAGAGGGGCAACCTCAGTAGGGATGCTATCCAACGGGGGTCGCCTGGGGTCGTCTTGCCCCAAAATGGAAATGATGTGCATGGTGGAGATTTCGTTGTCCGACATCCCATTGAAAGGCGTCGTCCCAGAAAAGACGCCCCAACATAGCATAGCAAAGCTGTATACATCTGCCGATTTTTCGTAGACGGCCCCGCCCATTTTTGGGGGGCGAAACAATTCGGGCGCTTTGTACTGCACTGTTCCACGCCCGCCGTACGTCGAAGCGCCCGTAGACGTCATGGTCGTCTTTGCTTTGGCGAGCCCAAAGTCCGCTACCCAAGCTTCCCTGTCTTTGTTGATCAAAATATTCTCCGGCTTCAAGTCCAAGTGAAGAACGTTCTGGCTGTGCAGCATCTTCATTCCATTTGCAACGCCACCCAAAATCTTGAGTTTGTCGAGCATTGATACAGACGGGTTGCTGCCCAAAAATGTTTTCAGGTTTTTGTTCTCGGCGTATGCCAACACGAGCATGACCGGGTCCTCACACATACCAATCAGTGGCACGATGTTCGGATGGCGGAGCTTGCTCAGATGCCGCACCTCGTTATCCAAGAGCTTCAACGCGACTTGTCCCTCCGCATCCTCTGCGCTGGCAGCAACCTTTTTCACCACGACGTCCTTCCATTCATACGTGGCCTTGTAGACGATGCCAAAGGCCCCTCGGCCGATTTCTTCGTCTTCGTGCACAAAAATTTTGCGACTCTCCACGCGCCAGTCATCGTGGGTGGCCAACGGATCAGGTTCACCAGCCACCGGGGCGGGTACCAAAGGCACGGGGGCGGGCACGTCAGCCGGCAGTATTCTTGCCACCGGGGCAGGTACACCTCTCGGAGCGGCCACCAAAGGCACGGGAGCCGCAGGTGCAGGTCGCGGTACATAGGGCTGCACACCGACGCCCACCCATGCTGTATTATTGAAAACATGGAGTGCAACGCGGTAGGTCGCGTTGGCAACCTTCGGTTTGTCTGTCGGTAAGAAACTCGGGGAATCGACATGACCAACATTGTTTGAAATTACACGCAACACATGAAGATCGTTTTTAACTGGGTCCACACAACCCGCGTAGGCTGCGTCTACATGTACAGCGGTGCCATGTTGGTATGCACGGATGCGATCAGTCAATGTCGTGCAAGCAGGGGGGCCGGGTGTGCCGGGAGGGGGGGCGGGGGTGCACGGGACCCCGAGTATTGTAAGTGCCTCTTCCGCGATTAGCCTACCTTTGAGACCAACAACTAAGAAGGAGCGACCATAGTCTTCTTGCATACGATTCATATGTTTCGCCATGCACCAAGCGCGATGTTCGGGTGAATTGCTGTTCTGATGATGCCCCGCAACTTTCCCATTAGGCATCAATGCACCCCCTTTTGCAAAGAGGTCCTCGCGCAAACGGTTCCACTCGTTCATAGTAAAAGCTGTTGGCGGGTTCCCATCTGCGAGCAGATCATTTGTACTACGGTCATACAAAGGTTGTGACATACTGTCTCTTGGACTCACACGAAGGAAAAACTTGTCCAATACCTTGCTAGTAAAGGGACGAAAAAGTCTGTCCACTTGTTTGTTTGTCAATCCCGGCCTGACCCCACATTCCCCCGGCACCCATAATAGCCCAAGACCCAAGACCCAAGACGTCAAGTGGTGCCGAGTGCCGAGTGCCGCGGGAGGGTAGATAGGGAAGATAACAATACAATACAATGTAGTTCTAACTGCATGTAACCCTCACCCTACCCCTAACATGAACTTCTACTCGTTACCTACCGAGCACACGACACTCGACATCCGTGGTGATTGAGATGGATGAGGGAGTTAGTTAGTTGCGATACTAATAGAATGTATATCGGTAAGACAGAACACTGTGAACGAACTCGCCAAGTTCTCGAATCCTTCGAAGGTTCCACTCTTAGAATCACAAATATATACTATTAGTTGCGATACCTACCAATCACACCACGGCACGGCACGAAGAATGTTGCTGCTGTGTACATGTTCCCTTCATGATACGATTGATTCCCTTCCGTCCTCTTCGTGATGATGATGATTAATTGGTTTATTTGAAAGACTCTATAACTGACGGATTGTTGGGCGTTGGGTGTTCGAGGAGTGGAGGGGCATATGCACCATCGCTTGCATGGTGGTGTATGGGTGTGGTAGAGTCGACACTCTCTCCTGGCGTCCAGGGAGAGTCGTTGTACGAAGAAGGTTGCGCAGGGTGTTGCCATGATTGGTACGGACGCAGCTCAGGACAGTGTGCACACTAAGAAACCTGTCCCAAATCCCAGCGAAGGTTATCAAAGTCACGACGACGGAGATGACGGAAACTGCGCCTTACTGGACACCCCGATATCTACCGTGCGATTCACATCCTCTTCGACATCTCATGCACATGACTTAAATGATATAGAAGAAGTTGAATTGAGCAATGCCCTAGCAGAATGGATCGACAACGACGAGCCTTCGATGATGAGCACGGACTCACCACACTTATCGAGGACTCATTCCCTTCATTCACTCACCTTATTAGAAACGCCAAGCTTTTCTCGGGTTCCCTCGCTCAGCTTGGAAACCCCAACGCAGACTCCGATGTCACTCCCTATCTATACCCCTTTAGGATTGCAAGAGGAAGATGCCCAAGCTGCGGCCGAGCATACATATATAGAAAAAGGCGTCACTGAACACAGAATTCGGATGGAAGACGCAAAAAGAGTAGAACCGGTTCCAGCGCTTTCACAAGGTCATGAATCTATCGAAGGGGGGGTGCGTGATGATCCGAACCATGATGTGGCAGCTACCGCTTTGGGACTGCAACAAGAAAACGCCCAAGCTGCGGCCTCTCCAGAGAGTGAAACCCCCCATACGCTCCTAGCTGATGGTCCTTCGCAGGAGGTGGCAACAACCACAACCAAGTACACGTATATTGATAAAGGCACCACTGAAAACCCTTTTGGTAGACTAACAAAAGAGGCTATTTTGAATAAGAGGAGATTGAGGAAAAAGATAGCATCAAGCGGAGAGGAGGAGCGGAAAGATGGCAGCGAGACAGGGAAAAAAAGATGGGGGTTTTGTGAAATCTGCAAAGCATCTTTTCATACGCGGCAGGGGCTTGCCACCCACATCAAGACCCAGAAACATCTCGTGGCAGTGCGGACATTGGAGCGCCCACCCGAACAGAAAATGTTGCTGTGTCATTGGAAAGGTTGCGACCGATCTTTTCTGAACTTAAATGTGTTTCGAGACCACGTGTCTATGCATGCGATAAGAGAGGCTTTCCCTCCAAGAAAGAGTGTTGTTGAAGGAACGAGGTTGCGATGTCGAAAAGATGGATGTTCGGAGACGTTCTCGGCCAAATATCCCATTGCTCTGATCCGCCACGAATTGCTGCACGCTGGAATCGACACGTACAAAACACACCCTTGCGATCTCTGCTCAGAGATGTTTCAAACCCGAGCCTTGCTGTCCCAGCATGAGATGGATGACCACATTGCGACAATGGTCCCGCCTCTCGCTGACGGAAGTGGCTACGCGTGTCAAAAGTGCAATTACTCATGTAAACGGAAAGACATGGCTCTTTTGCACATACGCAAACATCGAATGAATATGGCATCTCGGCAATCTGGTTTGCAATCACTAGATAAAAAAATTAGTCTTTCATGTTCAGTATGCGACTCTACGTTCCAAAGCAAACGGCTGTTGGCCGAGCATGAAACCGAGGCACATTTAAACCCAATCATTCAACGGTCTGCAGATGGAGGCTTCGCCTGTACGCTCTGTTTGTCTGGGTGGAAATGCGAGCGTCGACACCGCGCACTAGCTCATCTGGAGGTTCACCGAAAGAAATCAAAGACTGCCTTAGTGGCGAATGTTCAACAGAGCTTAGCCGCGTTTCGAAATGGAGACCATTCGTTTGGTCTCGACACTTTGAAAACCAAATGTACTTCTGCCTCACTAGAAAAAAATAGCAGCCCGTCCTCTCAAGACGAGTCGAAGAAATCGTCTTCTCCTCTAGTACCTTCCGAGGCAGTCCACTGGCAGTTCGATCGCGCCAAGAAACGTGCAATTGCTCCCCGGGACGAGCAAGCTGTTCTTCGAGAGCTGGATGAAGAACTTGGTCTTGCTCATACAAAGAAAAAGAAAAGGAAATTGGATGTCATGTTTCCTCGGTAAAATAGAACTTATTACAATGGGACGAGCAAGCTGTTCTTCGAGAGCTGGATGAAGATGTCATAGAACTTACTTATTATACCCTATCATAAAGAATACCACACGTTCGTACATACGCCCGGAATGAAAGGATCTTACACTACGGAGTAGAATACTTGACAGCGGAGTCCACATACGAATTCATTCCAATAACGTTGGCGTTCATTAGTGATTGAATCGGTCGGTGCTATGGGCATGTATGATGCGACCCTGACGGTTGCCTGTGTCGGTGTATGTCGTGCGTTACATTCAAACGTCGACAGGCGGTACTATGCCGATGCTATCGTTCGCGCAATGAACGCACACACCAATGATTGAGACGCGTCTTTGCCTTCATCGAATGAAGCAAGTAGCAAGCATCCACACGAACATGCCTCGACGCTGAAATACGCACACAGTTGGCCGCATCTTTGTTTTAGAATACGCGAATAGAACTTCTGTGCGCGAAGATTTCTCAAGAAACGTGCACATATGAGTAAGGCGAGTCCAGGGAGGAGCGGGCAAGTCGTCACACAAGGGACGGTGTTAAGGAATGCGCGAAAAACAACGCGCTCGAAGAATCAGGTCCTTGAAGTAAAAGAAGTTGGAGCAGAGTACTCGGATGGGAGTACCTGGGTTATTTCGCACTACGTAACAACGAATGTGTTGCAATTTTTGGTGCTAGATGACCTTCAAGACTGTTGTGGGGTTAGTCGGTTTTTCCACACTGCTGTTCACACAGCGATAAAGTACATGTCCAGGAAAAACATGTTATCAAGCGCCTATTTTGCACCAAGCAGGGTCTCCAAAAACCTGGCTAGAGTAAGAGTAGGTTTGGACGGGCCCGTATCGCATAAAGTCAATTCTGTTCGTCCCGGAATACCAGGAAAGGCAAACAAGAGAGGAAGCAAACAAGAGAGGAAGCTGTCTCTGCCGTTCAAACAACCGAACGTAAACCCTCTTTCAGTGTCAGCCCTGGTGAACTTACCACTTGTTCCGGGACCAAAGGCACGCCCCGCTGCAATAAAATTAAATAGAGTCAAACAAAAACGAACGATCATGGGAGTTTCAAATTTAGTCAAACAGGTGGTAAAGGGGGCTGACAAGGAGAATACCCCATTTGTATCTGCTGTTACGAAGACATCCACGGTTGGAATTCCCTCAGCACGCGTCTATTGTATCCAAAAACCACAAAAAGCTCCGCGCCCAGGCGAAAAGCCATCACCACCGCCAGGTGGAGGCAGTCAGCGCACCATTCAAAAGCACCGGGTTATTGCTCGACGAAAAAAGAACTCTCTTGTATCATTTAGTGATATGTTTGAAAAAGATTTTTTATTGAAATGGCGTGCATTTAAGCAAAAGCGGGAAGGGGGAGTAAAACCAAAGAAATCGAAAAAAAAAGCCTTGGTCACAGGTTTACCGTTTACTTCCTTGATCGGTAGTCGAACTAGTAGTAGCAAGTATGCTCCCACTACATGGCACTGATTTCCATTGGCATATGGATCCTTTGAAAAACATAGTTTATACATGTCTGGTATAAATGTCCGCGGCGAAGGCCTTCCGAGGCGCTGGTAAGTGAAGCCCCAGTCCTTTCGTAATACGTCTTACTGGACGGTACAGCTACACGAGGTCTATCTACACATCTACACTATATGAGAACAGTAGGGTCCTTATACTTATATATCGGTGTAGAGGCAGTCTTCTCTGTCTTCAACTCGAGGAACACATAGGATGCCGAGAACAAGTACTGATATAAGTATTCTTGTGTTCCAGGCACCAGGTCAGCTCCTAGAGGAGGATCACGACACTTTCGACGGTACGTCTTTTTAAGTAAATCAAGTACAGCCTTTAGATCATCGAGACCTCACTCCCCATCGTCATCCATCACCGCGTACTCGGACTCCGGCAACAGTTCCACGGTCGATTCGCGACGATCGCGGCGCGTCTTCCCTCGGCAACATTTTGTCGGCGCCAATCCACATAACCATCCCATCAATGCGGCCCCTTTCTCTTTCCAAAACGACGTCGCGAACGTGTACACCAACCCTCCGACGCCCGCCACGTTCAATGCTGCCACGCTCCACGCGGCGAGGCCAAATATCAACGGTGTGCCTTCGCCGCCGCGCGGGTCCGCCGCCAGCATGCTCCCGACCCAGAACGTGAAGAAGCACAACGACAACGACACCAGTTCCAAACGCAGCAACTGCCCGTTCACGAACGGTTGGCACACGGCCGTCAAAAACATCAGACTGGCCACGCACAGCAACACCGTCAGAATCTGCTGCGTGCCTTCCAAGAACGCCCCGATCACAATGATGAGAAGTTTACGTCCGACGACCGTCATCTCCCACCACCAGAACTCATCGCGGTACCCATCGTACAGAATGCCGTACTGTAAACGGATTGTATGATCCGACAAGTCGTCGACGCTGCGCAACGCGCGTAACCCCGCCCAAGGCAATCCAACGATGTAGACCAACATGCCTGCGACCCCCGCGGAGCACACCCACGCCAAATGCGAGCCCTGCCAACACGGTATCGAAGGATCGAGCTGCAGGTAGGACGTTCCGTCAATGTCCACAGTGCATGTAAAGAGAGTGGTTACTTGCTTCACCAATGTGGGGTACACCAAGTACAGCAACAGCACCAGGGTGGATACCCAGTATGCGCGGAATGAGGCATGCTCGGTGCGATCCATCTTGCGCTGCCGGCACCGCACGCCCAGAACCGCCAACGGCATGATCAACACGGGGAATGCCAAGATCCATCCCACCTTTAGCCGGAAGACGTCCCACGTCGACCAGTGTGGCAACAAGCAGTCCACTGACAAGAACGCGTCCGCAACACTCGTCGCGTATGATTGGATGGCAAACACACGACCAAATGATTTCGTCCATGGAACGTCGACTTTGGTGGCCAATGCCGCCATTTGTATGTATGACAACGCGATTTTCTTTACGCCGTCGGACACTTGGAAGGTGCGCGGTTTGAACACGGATATTTCGACGAAGAACAGCGTGAACCCGATGGCAAAGATGCAGGCCACGACCAGTTCCCATACGTTCGCGTTCCGGTCGCACTTTTCACACGAGCCACGGGCCGCACCACGGGCATAGCCCGTACCACATGCCGCACACAGACGACTGTGGTTGGCAAAGCCCAGCGCCATGTTGCACGATTCAGCACGATCTTGGTCACTCATGGGATATCGGTCTGCAAACTCGACGTTTTTCGCCCCCAAACATGCCAATGGTTTTAAGCACTTGTAAAACTTTCTGTCGTAACGCCAGTACCCAAATTGTGCCACAACGCCGCTCCATACGATATCGCCCGCACAAGAAGCGAACAATGGGCATTTTACACATCTCCACAGGGTCATGTCCGAGGCGCTGTCGTCAAGATATTCTTGATCCGTACACATACGCGTCACCGTCCAATCGTCGCCTCGGTAACTTAATGTTGACTGTGGGCTCGATGCATTCGTATACTGGACCACGATCCGAACCTGGTACACGCGAGATGCTAGCAGTGACGGCAGACGTGGTGTAGTGATCGGCGATGTGATAGGAATGGGAATGGGACTCGACACAGGCTGGTCTCGTACTTTGTCGAAGACGGAGAGGGTGGCGTTTCGGACGTTGAGTCCGTCGAAGTTGCCGGCATCCCACCCCACTACTAGTCGTCGAGGGCCATCATGCCACGCAAATTGAATTGTCGGAGGAGATCCGCGCTTTTGTTCCACAGCGCAGTACGTTTTTTGAGGATTGATGAATTTGCCTGGAGGACAAGGGGAACAGCGCGTGTTTCCTGGTTCAACCGTTCCAGAATTCCCTTGACAAGGGTGGCACTTGCCGCCGGTTCCAGCCTTGCCCACGGGGCAATTGGAACAACTTGCCAATCCTTGTACCTCCGTGGTTTGACCCGATGGGCATTGGACGGGACGCAAAACGGTACCGTTGCAGAAGGATCCTTCGGGGCACAGTTTAGTGGCGGCACACCCGTGCCCATCCGCAACGAGGCAATCGATAGGGAATGAACCGCGCGGGACATTGATACAAGTAAGGGACACGTTACCAAACTTTCCTGGAGGACACATAGTGCACGTGACTTTCTGTTTCAATTTTTGATATCTGCCCGCCGAACAAGATTCGCAAGAGCCCATGCCCGATCGCGGCGCGTGTTGTCCGGGGAGACAGGCTAAGCAAGAGGAATACGTTGTCACTGCCGGAAGATACAAACCAGGACGGCAAAGCGAGCAATTGTTTCCTAGTCTGTTTGCGAGACGCTGACACCCGTAACCGAACATCCCGATATTGAACTCGCTGCAGGCACCAGGGTAGCAACGTATGATATTTCCACTGCCTTGAACAGGATGATCCATTGCATACAAATTGTTAAGAAGAAACATTGGTGCAGTCACAAAAATATCCTGCGGCTGATTATCAAAAAAGTGACAACGCACGACATTCACTGATCCGCCAGTTATATAGAAG
>Ga0099797_101425_pt1 | contig 12645 bp, 14 predicted proteins | sample Uncmet_Sort48C_1_FD_89871 | JGI IMG/M metagenome (GOLD analysis project Ga0099797, IMG submission 89871) | Marine eukaryotic communities from CALCOFI LINE 67, Pacific Ocean - C012_Sort48C_1 | ecosystem: Environmental > Aquatic > Marine > Oceanic | place: Pacific Ocean: Monterey Bay | collected... | reverse complement strand
TTAAAACGGCAGCCGCTTTTATGTCCAGAACCGCCCAAACGCAAAAAATCAAAAAAAACTTTTGGGCGTCCGTGGCGACCTAAAATCGAACAACGGCGTTACGATTTGTGGGTGTCAACGACAAATCGCACGAGAACGATTTAGGAATGGAGGAGGACAAGTTTTCGACAGAACATCCGCGCAGCTCAAAAGCGAAACGTTTCTTATTGTTTTGCGCGCAATCCTGAAATTATGAAAAAATGAAGAAATCATGAACGCTGCAAAATGTTGGTATTTCCTTAAGAAATATTAAGATTTCGAAAAGTAAAAAATCGCAATCAAAATCAAGCAGTTCAAAAAGGCCTATATTTATTGTCGTTTTTGAAGGAAAATGCATATGGGCGCACAAGACCAAAAACAAGGCACTCCAACTTTGATGGAAATCCTTGCCGTTTTTTTATGATTTTGATGGTAACAATGGTAGACGTAATGGTGCATACATTGAAATATTGAGCCTTGTGGGTGCCACAGCAACATTTTGAAATCAACAATTCTAGCAAAAGTTTGACACAGTAAAGATTTGGTGCTTTTCCTTGAGCCACAGCAACATTTTGAAATCGTTACATCAAAAATGTGATTTTCAGCAAGGAGCCATGAAAAAAATGAAGCTGTCGACCAATCCGGCCAAACACAATCCGGCCAGGGAGCTGACGAGAGATTCTGGGACAATTTTGAATGTAATCATACACTAAAGACCAAACACAATCCAGCCAGGGAGCTGACGAGAGATTCTGGGACCATTTTGATTCTAATCATGTACTAAGAACCAAACACAATCCGGCCAGGGAGCTGACGAGAGATTCTGGGACCATTTTGATTGTAATCATGTACTAACAACCAAACTCAATCCGGCCAGGGAGCTGACGAGAGATTCTGGGACCATTTTGATTGTAATCATGTACTAACGACCAAACACAATCCGGCCAGGGAGCTGACGAGAGATTCTGGTACCATTTTGATTGTAATCATGTACTAAGGACCAAACACAATCCGGCCAGGGAGCCGACGAGAGATTCTGGGACCATTTTGATTGTAATCATGTACTACGGACCAAACACAATCCTGCCAGGGAGCTAACGAAAGATTCTGGTACTATTTTGATTGTAATCATGTACTAACGACCAAACTCAATCCGGCCAGGGAGCTGACGAAAGATTCTGGTACAATTTTGATTGTAATCATGGACTAAGGACCAAACACGATCCAGCCAGGGAGCCGACGAGAGATCCTGGGACCATTTTGATTGTAAGCATGTACTAAGGACCAAACACAATCTGGCCAGGGAGCTGACGAGAGATTCTGGGACCATTTTGATTGCAATCATGCATTAAGGACCAAACACAATCCTGCCAGGGAGCTGACGAGAGATTCTGGGAACATTTTGATTGTAATCATGTACTGAAGACCAAACGCTGCGAATGCATCTGCAAAATGAACACTGCGCGCCAACAAGCCCTTGAATGCTTCAAAACATACAAATTATTATGTTTTTTAAATTTTTGGTAATGCATCTGGAAAACTACCACCACTCCACAACAAACACAATGATGTAAAAACCCTTAGTAATAATACAATTTCTTATGTTTCCAAACACGTGCGGGAACAGGCGGTGCAAGACAGTGACAACACATGATGTGCTCAAAGCTATATAAATAATAGTGCTTTTTTGCATTGTCAAAAATCGATCGGTTGACGACTTGGATCGTAAGTACTTGTTTTTCGCTTCGCGCATCTGTTTTTATTGTCCCAGATGCGGCAGAAGGGTCATCGTAAGTACTTACTGCCGTTGGCGGTACCCTGCGCAGCCACGCTCGAAAACATGTGCGGCAAATTGCCCTGGCAAAACCAGCATAGCCACAGGTTCGCTGTTCATTACATTATAAAATAGTTCCAACCGGGCGTGCGCAAATTGGAATTGCATAGTAGAAACAATAAGATTATGTCGCAAAACTAAATCGAAACTGCACTGCGTCACACGGCAACAAGGTAAACGAAACAAACACAAAAATCAAATCCGAAACACACAAGCAAATCAGAAAGCAGAGGCATACCCGCAAGAAAAAGCAAAACGATTGACGAGGGACAATTAAACAAAATACTCGTGGCTGGAATATAAGGAAAAATCGCCATCTCCTCCCGCAGGAACTGTCACTGGGACTTATGCCATATGTGCTGAAACTAAAACTGAATATTGAAATTTGGCGAAATTGTCGCGCCTCCCACCAATATGAGATGTCATTGGCACTTATGATGCTTTGTACTGAAACTTAAACTGAACATTAAACATTGAAGAAGTTGCCGCACCCTGCCCTGCATGACTTGTCATTGGAACTTGTGGCAGTTGCTGGAAAGAGACATGGATATGGATATGGTCATCTGGATATGGACATGGACATGGATATGGATACGGATATGCCACATTTTAATTTAAATAATGATGTGGAGTTCAATGCGTGTGTGAATTGATAACACACGTGTTTATAACGTCTTGGAATCTGGCATGCCAACAATCATTGTAAGATCCAAAAACAATCGGCTGTGAGGTTCGGGATTATCGGGATCATGTGGGCGAAGACATGGTGGATCAAAAAGCAACAAATTGCCTTGCGGTGTACAATCCTCAACAAAAAAACACATTACAATATCATGCGAATTAAGCTTGCGACGCTCGGAATAAGCGGGATCAAGGAGAAAATGCGTGTTTGAACAAAAAATATGACTCATAGCGAATCGGGATCCGGCATGACCAAAAAAATATAAATTACTATGAGATCTGCTTACGACGAGCAGGATCGCCTGCTGTGGCAGGGCGAAAAAGCAAACATAACAAAGGCGAATGCCGGATGAGCGAGATCACCAAATGACTCTGGGAAAATGTTAGGTGCCAAGCACCACAGGCGGATCATTAAAACATATCGGAATCCCGATAGTTCGAAGAACTGTGTTAGGGAATGATAAAAATAATGACTTCACACTAATCTCATTGAGCAACGCGTTTGCACCATGTGCGCACCGTGCAAAGTCCTCCGTACACTCCGGAAGCCGTTTAAGAAATTTAACTTTAAGAAATGGAGAGCCTCGACTTCCCAGAAGATTAAGAAATTGCTTGAGTAATTTCAGATTCTCGACGCAGCAAAAGAAGAAATCGAAAGAGCTCAAAGTGGCAATCACCTCATGTACACGGCGGCCGCCTGGTATACGGCGGCCGCCGTGTATACACGGCGGCCGTTGGAAACTTAAGAAATTCGGACCCTGGCACGAATGAACAATTAAGAAGCTGAGGGTCTGAGCTCCAAACGTGAATTTCTTAAAAGGCTTCCGGAGTGTAGGTTGACGATGGTCATGCAGCTCGCGATCCAAGACGGTCTCTTGAGCGTATACTTCCAGCTCCTTGGCAGAAGTCTAGCAGTCAGCTACGAATTCTAAGAGGAAAGACTCAGAGCTAAACCTAACCTGCCTCTCCTCGGCAGGGAGCTCGGTGCTCGCGATGGTGCTCAGTAGCACTTGCACTTGCGATTCAAGCTGTTGATTGAGCTTGCGCAAAGCCAATGCCTGACAATTCAGCACGAAAACTGCAGAACTCGATGAGAAACAATCGAACAGCAACACTTGCTGACTAAGCCTTAACTGTTTAAGAAACGGTACCCTATGAACAAAGAAACTTACAGAACGGTGGCAACAAAATCCAGACGGAAAGATGTCACAGAAGATTGCAAAATGAACATACCCGCGCTGTGAGGCGCGCGAAAGAGGCATAGCGGTCATGCTGAAACAGCAGAAACAGCAGTAAACAAGACTGACTTCGAACCCATCGCCTAAGCCCCACTGCGCACCAGAGCAACGACTGCTCGAGCACGATGATCTGCATAAGGAAAGCGAAAATGGCTTGGAAGCGCGCGCCTGCCTTCTAATCAAAAGCTCGACGCCACACTTCACAAGCCGTGGTCTTCGCGCGGCCTTCGTTAGCACGCAAACCGGATCGGGACAGCACGGGCTGCGTCCAACAGCTCGCTGTTCGTGCGAGAGGGGCCAGTGCAAGAAGCGCCTGCCCCTATGGTCATCCACCTGGCATAATTTGAGCGGTCCCGAATTCACCTACCGACATCCTGGTCCACACGCACGCGCACCTCATCACCTACACGGCCGTGCATTCACCCGCGTACGCCGCCAACCGACTTCCAACTGGCTAGACATACACCAGGGCATTGACCAACGCGCCTGGTAGACACGCATGCTGGCGCGCAGGCACGCAGGCACGTCGGGACGTGGGCACGCACACAAGCACACACGCAAACTGATAAACAGAGCCATGATCACACGGGCACATATACACACGCACAAAACAAAAACTGTCATACTTCGGAATACCACACCCCAATACCCCTAAATGCGGATGAGTAAATGTTCTAAAAGGGGCTCCTCCCCCTGAGGGGTGACAGCTGAGACAAGCCAATGCCATTGACCAAACAATGAAGAGGTTGCATTCAAGGTGCATTTACCAAAAATGTAGTGGATGGCTTGGCAAAATCACCACTGACCAGAGACGAACCCAAAAGCCAGCCCTGCATTCAGTAGGACACAGTGTTAGCAGGATTCGTAAGTCCGGTTGCTATTTGGCGGGGTGGGACGAGCAAACGTGCACCGCTGTACAAATCCAGTAAACCGGGTTTCAGCCGGCTTCACACACGCGACAAACAAAGTGGTAGTTGTAATTGTTGCGGTTGCAATTGGGAAACTGTACAGTGATGGAAAACGAAGTGCAAGAACAAAGTGGCCTTGGCTTGTCTGAAGATAAGCTTGGCAGTGCTTGCATGGTGCCAAACAGTTTCAGCAGAGGCTAAATATCTCCATAACTCCGCCAAAGTAAAAACAATACACCGCAGTTGAACGCATGGCATGTTGCACCCACTTGCCAAAGAGCAACTGATACTTGTGAAGGCGCATCAGTTGCTCACGGGCAAGAGCAGAACCCGCGCATTGTCGTTCCAAAGAAATGTCGCGACCGGCACAACTCTGGAAGTAAACTCTGTATGGAAAGTTGCAGTTCTCGGACTGCTAGACTACAAGGATTTCATTCGAAAAACTTTGAAATCTGATGATAAATCTCAAGATGCTCCTTGCGCTCCTTGCAACCAGCTTCGCTTGCACCTCCACACCGCCAAACCGATGGTTAGCGATCACTTCAGCACTGTTGATGTACAGTACATGACACACAACATACGGCACACCATACACCACCACCCCCACACACACATCACACCACAGCACACCTTACCACACCACCCACGTGGCACTCGACACCCGACACATGGATCACGTCACACGACACGCGACACACGAGACACCATGTGGCATGACACGGCATGGCACAACACAGATTGGCATGGTAGGCGAGGCACAACGCAGCATGGCACAGCACGGCACATCACGGCAAGGCAGGGACAGAACACAACACAGCGCGGCACAGCACAGCACGGCCCGGCGCGGCGCAGCACAACATAGCAATGAACGACACCGCATGTTACCGCACAGCGCAGAAGGGGAGCTGTGGGACGGGAAAGAAGGGACTGAACGTGCCGGGCAAGACACATGGACAGGATGTAAAGACAGACAACCATGGACAGACGAACGAACAGACAGACGGAAAGGCGGACGGGCGGACAGACAGAAAGACTGACAAAACCAACAGACAGACAAAGCGGACAAATTCCACAGAGAGACCAATCGGACAGAGCAGACACAGAGGACAAAGCAGACCTCGCTGGTTGTGTGGACAGCGCGGCCAAACCGAACAAGGCAGACAAAGCGGACAAAACAAGCAGGCAAAGGGGGATGAAATGGGACGGGAAAGGGAAACAGCGGACGGGCAAGTAAGCGGGCGCGCGGGCGGGACAACGGAAGAAAGAACGAACGGGCAGACGGACAAACGGACGAACAGACAAACGAACTGACGGACAGCCGGATGGACAGACAGGGGGACAAACGGGAGGACCAGGACAGGACAGGACATAACAGGACAAGACGGGACGGGTCGTAACCTGGCTCACGCTAGCCACACCAAGGGATGTCCGCAGATACCTACACCGTTTGGCAAGCCAGTTGCATCCCCCAAAGCCTCAAGCCGCACGAGGCTTCCATTACCAAAAAGAGTCACAACGCCACCTTCCACAACAGCAGCATCAGCAACGTCATCAACAACAGCAACAGCAACGGCAACAGCGACAGCGAAAAAAAACAGCAGCGCTGACAACTGCAACAAGCACACAGCGACCACACAATCAGACTGAACGCATACAAACACACACACACACACACACACACACACACACACACATACACACACACACACACACGCGCGGTGACACTAACACACACACACACACACACACATCGTCACGCATAGACACAGAACCAACAGCAACCGCAACAATGCAAATACGACAAACAATAACAATAACAATGACAACGGCAATGACAGCAACAGCAACAGCAATAGCAAAAGTAGCAAGCACCACAACCACAACCAACGACAAAATAGAGACACCCACACCCACAACCAACGGCCAACCAGCAGCATGCTCAAAACAAATAAACAAACAGACAGACTGACTGACTCACTCACTCACTCACTCGATCGCTGACCGACTGACCAGCCGATAACCGACAAACGGACAAATGACCAAACATAATATCGGCAAGCACAACAATCGAGAAACAGACATGAATCGTTAAGCGGACGGAGACGACAGACAGACAGACAGACAGACAGACAGACAGACAGACAGACAGACAGACATAAAGACAGACAGGCAGGCAGACAGACAGACAGACAGACAGACAGAGACAAGGCAAACAAACAAACAAAATGACCTGCAACTGACAAACAGACAAACAAACGATGACAACAAAACTAATCGACAAAAACAAACAGACAAACGGACGGACGGACAAACAAACAAACAGACAAACAAACAAACAAGCAAACGGACTAACAGACGAGCAAAGTGCCGGACTAACAGACTAACAGACACACAGACTACCAGAAAAACAAATGGACAAACTGATAAACTGACAACTCGATAACCTACGAGCAGACAGAGAGACAGATAAGCAAATATCCATCTGCAATCGCATACGACATAGATATAGATATCCGAATGGATACGGAGGTAGATGTTGATGTAGATTCAGGTGAATACACATATGGATATATAGAGATGGCTAACGATATGACATAGACTGGATATGAAGATGGATATGGATTTAAATGTCGAGAGGGATTTGGACTTGGATCCGGATAAACAGAAATGGTAATTCGCTTACAAGTATCACGTGTTCGATCATTTCGCGTAGATTTTGTAGCGCCGAGACAGAAAACGGTGTAAGAGCCAATAATGTGCGATTGCGCGGTGCGACATGGAGAGCTGTTCATGGCGTTGATAATCCTTCACAAACGTTGTTGTCTGTCCGGTCAATCCGGAGTGCTCCGGGGCGACCTGCAATCGCAAGGCCGAAAATCGGGCGTGCCAGCGCAAAGAAGCACGCTTGAGCATGATTCTGCATCCTTACCATTCATGGAAATCCTGGTCCGATCCATGATTGCACTACACTCAACAGGCCCGCGCACAAAAAACTGGGCGCAGTCGTCAACAATCACATCAATGCACGCATACACACACACACACACACACACACACACACACACACACACACACACGCACGCACGCACGCACGCACGCACGCACGCACACGCACCGCACCGCGCAAGAAAGAACAAATCATGTGAAACGCCTCAAGCTCCGCCTCTTCTCGACGCGACGCTTCAATATCGAGCTGCTGCTGCAAACGGGCTAGCAATGGATCGGGGCCGAGACCTGCTCCGAGACCCACCATTCACACGAAACTCAGTCACTTCGCATCGCGGTTGCTATTGTCACACAAGCAACCAAAAACTTCAGGTGAACTGCCCGCGTTCACTGACAACCAGGCAACTCAGTTGATGCATAAGAGATGCGTGCCACCATTTTGTCCAAGTCGAAAAGGAGCGCATCAACTTCAGTGAGCTGAAAACCCCATCAACAAGCACCAGGGAACCAATCACAATTACCGCTGCGGCGCACACATACCGCAACACGAACAGAGACCTTCTGCAATAGGCGGTGCAATACACCCATGAAGCCGTGTAAGAAATGTCAGTATAAAAAATCAAGACTCTGAAAACCGGAATTTCTTAACTCGAAAACCGACAAATCTCCCAATCCTTCACACTTCTCGCAACAATGACCAAACACTGGGTCCCAGACGAGCTCCCAAGCCCTCGCGGAAAAATCCGGAGCCGCAAAACCTTCCCGAGGTGGATGACGAGGTCGAGAGGGCCCAGAATCTGCCATAATAACTACAATCGGACCTCCAAATTTACCAGAAATTTACTGACAATCCAAACTCTCCGCCGAAACTGTGTCTTTCTTATGCCCCGCCTCGGGTGTATCCCTGGGTGTATCAGAGGCATCAACATGCGATTGCAGGTTCGGGATGTCCTGGCATACATGGGCAACAAAGCGACTCCATACCAATGACCGTCAATTGGAAGACTGTCGCCCCAAGACTAATGGATTGCTGTTCGTAAGCGCCACAGAACACTGAGCGATCTTCGCCGCTGGGCGACCAGCATTCGGTGTAAGTGGGCTATCAACAACATCAATCACAGATATGACATCTACCATGCGCAGGCAGTCCGCAAAATCATCTGTCAAAGACTGCCCAGGAAGCTCACCCATGGCAACTAATAGGGAATTGCGATAGAACCATGTTGCACAATGCGCTTGAAAACACTTGAGCGCGTAGCATGAATGCACCGCTCAGCGTAAGCAGCCACAACAGCATTTGCACATCATATCACGAGCCAATTTAAGCAATGCATTGGCGACTGAACGGAACCAGATGCATTACCCTGCGCGAACATGTTCAAATACCGAACAGACAAACATGCCCCATTGCCCAACAACATATTCCCTAATTAAGCGTCGGGGATTAAAATAACACGGTCGATGGAGAGCTGGCCAGCCAATACGTCCTGCATGCTTGCGCGACAACATGTCGAAACGTGGATGACCTCGCCAACGGCCTGCTGACAAAATCATACAACGACTCCGCGTCATACCAAACATTCCATGTTGAGAGTCATAGAATCGTGAGACTCACCTGCGATCGTTTCAGTGTGCTGCTCAGAAACGGAGCAACGGAGCGCATCGCTTCGCATCTCAGAACTCAACCGATGCCTGACCATCGACCCCGGCTTTGAAACCCACCGATCTAAAATGCTGAAAACGGCAATCTCAACCTGAAACCAAGGCAACCGATGCAAGAAACATAGCAACGCCTGGCCACAAATCGTGGCGAAACATGATGCCGATGCGCAACACATCGCTAACATGCGGTGTGACAGACGCAAGTTAGTCTCCCTAATTACACAAACATGTGCCCAAGCGTAACCCTTGTACAACAAAGCCGTGCTGCGATGCTACAGTTTAGCTACCGCACTGACAATTCGACTGGAAACAAACATGTCCAAATGTCCGAAGCCACGAGGCTTGCAAAGTGCGAGACGCATTGTGAATTGCCACATGGTCTGTACCTATAAGACCAAGCTTAAGCTTGATAAGGAGGTTGGGGGTGGGGTTTTGCAGAATGTGGGAATTGCAAACGGACGGATCCCCTATTGGATTCATTGCAATTTTTGGAAGTTTGAAGAACTGAAAATTCCCTTTGCAAAAATGGTCGATTTGGTGCCTCTGGATGCATCTTCTGGTCCTGGAGCACCGGATCCCGATTTGGCTCGGTTCCATATTAAGGCTACACCCATGGAACATCGATTGAACACACCAAAATCATTGAAATTCCTGTGGTTTTATTGACATGTTGGAATCGGACATCAACGGGACGCACCAGAATCCTTGAAATTCCTAGCGCTTGGTTAACATTTTGAAATCGGACATCGATGGGACACACCAAAATGATTGAATTTCCAATGGTTTTATTGACATCTTGAAATATTGAATGAACCATAAATTCACCAAACCCTTATTTTTACTGACTGACTCAAACATGTTGACTTCATTCGGCAACTGGGGCCTGAGCAAAACCATTATAATTCCTTGCTAGAATGAACAACTTATGTGATTCTACCCACTCGCAACTCGGGGCGAAATTTCAGGACCGTGAGGTGAGCAGTGCAAACCGCCTAAGTTCGCCCTAGCCACAGAAATCGATCGCGCCATTGATCTGTCGTGTCGTGCGTGCGGTGCGGGTGCGTGGGCGCTGGGCTTGGATTCCCGGTGGGGGTCTCCGCTCCGCTCCGTTTCCACCCCCATCCTCCGACATAGTACACTAGACACACACCGGCACACACTACCAAGCCCCCAGGTAGTACAAACATTATATCCATGATGCCTCGTAAAGGAAGCTTGCGCACACAATGCTCCAACAGGCCTGGCGGAGCCGATTCGGGCATTCGGGCAGAGTCAGAATCCCGAAATCAAGAATCAAATTCAATTGGCAAGCTGAATCACCACAGAATTTGAAAAAAGGTGGTGCCAGCGGACCCGGTGGCCCATCTTCCAATCCACGCAGCCGTGGAGTCCACGCTCTGGCAAGCAGCAACGCAAGCATCTTCAGGAGGGTTAGCCGTGAACACTGTTCACACGTTCGCGAACACTTGTTCACTGCTCACTGTTTCACCGAAGTCGTTCACACGCTCGCAGAGCGGTCGGCCACCTCCCCTCCGCGCGCCGGAGCGGCCGGCTTTTTGTCCGGAGCGACCTGCTCGGCGGCCGGCCGCTCCGCGAAAGTGTGAAGAGCAGTCGTGAACGGTGAACAGCGAACAGGTGTTCGCAAACGTGTGAACAGTGTTCGCCGCCAAGTCTGTCGTCAGGATCCGGAAGGACATCCGGAGCGTGGTCCAAGAGCGAGCCATCCGGCAGATTCGCCGAGCGGCCCAGAACGTCATCCAAGGGTGCACTGACGCGATCAGTGCACAAGAGGCCAACCGTCCACAGCAACGACCGGCTGTCTGACGCCCCATGGGCACAACGCCGAGGTCCTCTCGAGGTCTCCATACATTGCTGCACGCCAGGAGCGACTCCCACAGAAGTCCGCTTAGCCCCGAGCCATGACGTCACGATAGGCCCTACCAAACGCTCTCAAGGTAGGCCCCATGGTCCCCACGATGATGAAACCACAAGTTAATGGAGGGTGGACTTTACTTTACAAAATGTTCGGGGAACAATGTCATGTATAAAACAAGTTCCATGTTCTGGACCATAACCTTCACCTTCAGTTATGAAACACCCCCTCTTAATAAACTACGGCGTAGGCACAAAAATGGGCTTAGATTTGAGCTACAGTACAGAGCTCTCGATCGGTGAAAATTGATCAGCACCATGAGAAACTCAGATTTAGACCATCGAGAGCTCCATACGGTCGGAAGGCTTCCCAGGGCTTCCCAGGGCTTCCCAGGGCTTCCCAGGGCTTCCCAGGGCTTCCCAGGGCTTCCCAGGGCTTCCCAGCGCCTTCTGGGATTTAGGGTTTTCAATACTTCCCGAGAAGATACACGCTCGGGCCCCCCGTTAATAAACCTCAACCCTTCCCGAATCCTTATGACTGCGTTCCTCACATACAGCCTACCAGCCTGTTAATAAAAACTATGTGGAAATGACCGGAGGGGGCTGTTTAATAACTGGAGGTGGAGGTCAACTCGGCTCCCATTTGAGCTGCAAAGCTCTCGTTCGGTGCAACTCGATCGCAACGATGAGATCTAGCTCATATGGGCGTCGAGAGCTCGAGCACGGGCGGGCCGTTTTCCAGGGGGGGGGGGGGGGCGCTAAGCCTCCGCCGACCGGCAGAGCCAAGTCCAGTGGGTTCGGGCGGCGGAGCTGCCGAGTAAACCCCAGGGTGGGGCTTCGGGAGGGCCACTATAGGCCCCCCCCAAGGAGGAGTCGGAGGGGGCAGTCATGAAAGGATTTCCCCTCCAGATTTTTTCTAATTGTACTCCTACATGCTCCTACATGCCCTGAAGATCTATTTTTTATAAAGGTCACCCCCATTACCAACTGGGCATGGCGGGGCCAAACCAGTGTCCAGCATGCGGTCCGGGGCCAGATGCAACGAATGATTTAGTATGGAAGATGACTCGTCAATCGGCCTTGTAGCGAAAATAACTCAAGTACCTTGTAGCGAAAATGACTCAAGTAGACTTGCTAAAGAGGACTTCTGAGGGGAGGAGCTTCCGAAGCAGACCTGCTGGGTGAGAGGAACAGGACTCTGAAGCTCGGAAAAAGGCCGCCTGGCGCACCAGCGGCGCGCGAGGCGGTTGCCACGACTCCTCTGGGAGGTTCCCGTCCCCCCCTGAACTCCCCCGGTCCAGAGATGTTTTCCAATGTTTTCACCTCTATATTCGTGCGCGGGTACTTTTGGATCCGTACTGAAGCAAATTACTGGGCCAATTGACGAGTAATCCTCAGTACCCTTCCCAGGTTTCCAAACCAGCTTCTCGGAGTGCACGATCACAACCACGAACCAAGGTTCTAAGGCCAAGCAGGAGCAGCCGAT
>Ga0099797_101424_pt1 | contig 12646 bp, 10 predicted proteins | sample Uncmet_Sort48C_1_FD_89871 | JGI IMG/M metagenome (GOLD analysis project Ga0099797, IMG submission 89871) | Marine eukaryotic communities from CALCOFI LINE 67, Pacific Ocean - C012_Sort48C_1 | ecosystem: Environmental > Aquatic > Marine > Oceanic | place: Pacific Ocean: Monterey Bay | collected... | reverse complement strand
CCCTCCTCCTTGATCCAACTGTCCCACGATACTTTGGCAAGACGGTCGGCCGCTTGCATGGCCTCACAAAGACATGGGAACCATGCCGTGAAAGGGTGTGTTTACATGTGCATCTATTGCATTATCAAACACATTTCGCTTCGTGTGCATATTGACACACATCTCGATAATTGGGTGTCGCATCTGCGTGTGACCCTGCGTGTGTGTGTTTGTGTGTTCATGCCTGATCGACTTCGCATGTTTGTTCGTGTGCATGCTTGTTTGAAATTGTTTGCAGCTGTTTCAATTTGTACTTGTTGTGATGCGTTCTACACGTGTACATACATTTACCGTGTGAGAAATGCGTGTATGTATATATATATATATATATATATATATATATATATATATATATATATTATGTTATACATATATATATGATCAACAGCTTGCAGGTGATAAGGAGATTCACGGGCGGGCCGCCAGGAACCCTACTGTGCAAGCACTGTTTGGGTAATATTGGACGTTGCATGACCAATCCATTATGTACTATAATCATACCTGTTTCAACAAGAAATATTAACTACCTCAGGTTCAGAAAATCAAAAATGTGAAACTCAATCGCTGCAAGGTGGCTTGCAACTGCTTCGAGTCACTGCCTAAGCCATCCCACCCAAGCCTGGAAAAAGGGGAGGGGGTTAGAGGCCCCTCCGACCAATATGGCAAGAGAGCTAATTGGCCAAGGAGTTGTCTGACTCAAGCGGAAGGGTTCAAAATATTGGTCCGGACAATATGCCACAGTAGCTATGCGACACAAGGGTGGGAGGTGAACCCCCAAGCAAGAAACAGAGACTCGGAAATGAACCAGACCCAGCGACGCAAACAAAGCAACGAGAAGTCCTACTACTAGGGCCACTACTCCCACTACTACTCCCACTACTACTACTACTACTACTACTACTACTACTACTACTACTACTGCTACTACTACTACTACTACTACTACTACTACTACTACTACTACTACTACTACTACTACTAGGGCAATCCGTGGTTTGTCCTCATGGATTTAGCCCAATACATCGGTGGAAATCGTATTTGCGTATGAAAATCGTATGTTTTCATGCACAGGGGTGTGTTAATCTTGACCGTTGTTTGTCCTCGTGAACTGTCATGATGGCAGCGCCTGATGCATTGGTGGATGACAGTGCCTGCAGAGGAGTAATAGAAATCCGTGACGATTTGGGGGAAATCGGTGGTTCTTCATTAGGATAGCCCAGCGGCAACCTGCCAACGTTGTTTACATGTATTTGTATGCATTTGCTACCAAATACAACAGAAATAAATGAGCACCACATTATGTCATTCATATCTGCTGTATTTGGGGATGCTGTCTGATGTATTTGCTAGCATTGGAGCACTTCCATGGGAGCCACAAGAGTTCCCAGCGACCGTCCATGGAAAAGGGGCCCTAGATTGCCAGAACATACCAGAACCTTTCAAAATGCAGCCAAGATGATTAAGATAACATGGTTTATCATGGTTACCCTATGTGATCCCATTTATCTCTGTTGCTTCATATACAATTCGAATGTGTTCTCATGTAATTACTTTCAAATACGCCAGAGGTAGATGAAGATTTATCCAAGATAAATCATATTATCTCATTCATGTCTGTTGTATTTGGATGGTTTCTGGTGTATTTGTTAGTTTTCGACTATTTCTGATACGACCCCAGGGATCCCATTGGCCTCCGTATTGCAGGATTGAGGCTTAGATTGCAGCCCGGAGGGTCAGATTGCAGTCTAAAGGCTCACTTCATGGGGCTCCCTGGCATTGGGGCCGGGGGTTTTGCCGGCTTGTGGCAACCTGTGGCAACCTGTGGCAGCCTGTGGCAGCCTGTGGCAGCCTGTGGTGGCGAAGTCCTGCCCCACCCCCGGGGCTGCATGGCGGAAGCGTATTAGAAATCCGCGAGGGAACCTGGAGTACAGTGCTCTATGTGGGGGACTGCTCGGGGGGGCGTAAGGGTGCCGCGATGATCTGGGGCCCCCCTAATGAAGTCTGTCAGAGTCTACTTTGACAGGCTGCATGGCAGCTGCAGTAGACACATAGTGACAATATTCGCGGATCCGTAGTGGAAATCCGCGACGATTTTGGGACCGTCGGTGGTTCTGTCACACGATTGCCCAGCAGCAGCCGGCCACTGTTTTTCATTGTTTTTCGAACCTTTTGCGGGTGTTGGTTGCGTCTGGCTGGCTGTTTTCCTTCCCGTCTTGCTAAACAATAAGGAAATTACCTTCTATAAATTTACGAGGACAAACCACGGACAGCCCTACTACTACTACTACTACTACTACTACTGCTACTTCTACTCCTACTGCTACTATGAACGATGCATCACACTGAGCACGATGCCATGCAATGGGGACGGCCATCCTAAAGGCCCCAGCAACTTTCTGAACTAAGTGCAACAATCTACACTCATTTGCAAAAAAAATTTGCTTTCAAGGAGTTCGAAACTTCAGACTTTGTCACGTCTGAACAGAGCTTTGCGCAATTTCAAACCTGCAGACCGTTGCAATGTGTTATGCTTGAGCCACCCTCGAAATCACTGAATGAATCATTATGGGTGGGAAATGCAAAGTACTCATTGGCAAAGAAATGCTTGTCAAAAATGCCGCAACCATAGCAAAAAAAATAATGCTCGACCAGCATCAGGAACCACCACGCTAAATTACGTGCCTGGTCAGACAGCGCCAGGCGCATAGCCCATAGGAAACACCCCCACATATGCATGGCTCTCATCTGCATGTGAACTGCACATTGTGAAGCCCAAGGACTGGAGATTTGAAAAACATACGGACCTCTGCACAAACTTACCGGTGAACTCACTCCCGGGTGTAGAAATCAATTTTGCACTGGGCAGCAGGTTCACTGGTCACCTGGTTCACTTGTCAACTGGTTCACTTGTCAACTGGTTCGCTGATCGGCTGGTTCACGAGTCAACGGCTTCCAATTTCGATAACAACGGTAGGTGTTTCCCACTGCAATCTCCCAAATCTGTCCAAAACCCAACATACGAAATCGTGATAGTGACTCTCTTTAGGATATTGAATTGCGGTACTATCGCGCATTTTGATCTATGGAATTGCAAGGCATAGCGTCGAATTTCAATAACAACGGTAGGTGTTTGCCACATGTCAAAAACCCAATATAAAAAACAATTGCGATAGAGACCCTCTTTAAGACCACGAATTGTAGTAGTGTCACGAATTAATGTACGGATTTGGGGGGCACGGCTTCCAATTTCGATAACAACGCTATGTGTTCCCCTTTGCATTCTCCCAAAAAGCGACAAAATTTCTCCAAAGAAGGCGAGAACCACGTGAACAGCAACAAAGTCTTTCCACAGAACGCCAAACCTTTTTAAATAACAACTAAATCTTTCCAAAGAAGACGAGAACCATAAAATAACAACAAAATCACTCCAAGGAGGGCGAGACTCACATAAATAGCCACAAAATTTCTCAAAAGAAGCCGAGAACCCTGTACATAATGACAAAATCTTTCCAAAGAATGCGAGAGCCACGTACATAGCAACAAAATCTCTCCAAAGAAAGCGAGAACCATCTAAATAGAAACAAAATCTCTCCAAAGAGGGCAAGGGCCATGTAAATAGCGACAAACTCTGTCCAAAGAAAGCGAGATCCATGTAAATAGCCACAAAATCTGTCCAAAGAAGGCGAGACCCATGTAAATAACACAAATCTGTCACAGGAGGCCGAGACCCGCAAAAATAGTAACGAAATCTGTTAAAAGATGGCGAGACCAATGTAAACAACGACAAAATTTGTCTAAAGAATGCGAGACCCAGTTAAAAGGCAGCAAAAACTTTCCAAGGCTAGCAACAAAATCTGTCCAAACAAGGCGAGACCCATATAAAAAGCTACAAAACCTGTCCAAAGACGGCGAGACCCACGTAAATTAAACAGAATCTGTCCAAAGAGGGCGAGACCCATGTAAATAGCCACAAAACCTGTCCAAAGACAGCAAAACCCATGTAAATAACAACAAAATCTGTCCAAAGAGGGCGAGACCCAAGTAAATAACAACAAAATATCCAAAGAAGGCGAGACCCATGTAAATAACAACAGAATCTGTCCAAAGAAAGCGAGACCCACGTGAATAACAACAAAATCTGTCCAAAGAAGGCGAGAACCATGTAAATAGCAACAAAATCTTTCCAGAGAAAGCAAGACCGCATGTCAATACAACATCATCTGTCCAAAGACAGGGAACCCATGTAAATACCAACAAATCTGTCCAAAGATGGCGAGACCCACGTAAATATCGACAAAATACGAGACCCATGCAAATACCGACAAAATCTCTCCAAAGAAAGCGAGACCCATGTAAATAGCAACAAAATCTGTCCAAAGTGAGCGAGACCCACGTAAATAGCCACAAAAACATGCACATGACTTTGCTCCTGGGTACTTTCCCAACATTTTTACACGGTTAAACGATTTTTCAATGTAAATAACAGCCTTTTTCTCATGGCAGAAAACAACGATAAACACACATGGTTTTTTAAAAGGAGCGCGCTCACATCAGAACCCCCCGATCTTTTTGCTATTTCCTTCTGTAAGAAAGCTCACGCTCAGAAACACTCACCCCCCGGGACGCAGCTTGGCTGATGGGCTGGGAGGTTGGGTCGCTGATGGGCTGGCTGCCTGGGTTGGTTGGCTGGGCTAGCTGGCTGGTAGGCTGGCTGGCTGGCAGCTGATTGGCTGGTGGCTGGTTGGCTGGTTGGCTGGCTGGCTGCTTGGCTGGCTGGCTGGCGGCTGGTTGGCTGGCTGGTTGGCTGGCTACAAATGGTATATTGATTTCTGTGTTTTAGGAACCTCCAAAAGCCGAACAACAAACTCATCTCACAAACCCATCTGGAAATCTTAGAGGACTGGTGGGCAAACAAATAATCGCAAAGCGTTCTTAGCGAATATTCCTGGAATCCTATAAGCCATCGAGGCTTCGCTAGCTTTTGCGCTTTAGCACCTACATCCGGGAAAGACCCAGAGAAAGTCAGTGTATCTGAGACCTCTGGTTGGGAACCATGGCGAATGCTGTGAGAAGTCATATGTTGGGCAAAGACCTTCAAATCGTGGCATACACGGGAACAAACTCAATGTATTCGACCAATCTACTGGGGAGAGCAATGATCACGCCAAACAACTGCATCGGAGCCAGCAAGCAATTCAGGGGAGGTCTGCAGGCCAACATGAGGACTTGCACCGGGGCAGCAGCATATCTTTCACTTGCATTAAGCAACCGGGTAACGGGCAATGCGAATAGTTAACCTCCACGGAGAACACGAATACTCAGTCGAAGCAACTGATGTTCGGGCAGGAGCTCCAAACTGTAACCGAGACAATGTCTGAGTGGTGTTCGGGAATCCGAGTAGCAAGAATTATGTATCTGATAGCATTCATAAGACCTATCCCGGTACTCCTGGTGTTATGTTTGCAGCCACCGAACCATCCAGCAACGGCCTTCTTCGGACCAAACTCGGCGACCATATCGATAGCCTGAGCAATACTCACAAAGGACCATTGTGTTTGAACAACCCGCCCTGATACATATAAAGGAGTTCTAATACATGTTTTCTGACAAATAGAAATATCTATGTTTCTATCTGGGTACTGCCGCGTGGTTCCGTCACCCTAATCGAGGCTACAGTGAAAGGATTTGGTATTAAGATAAATTGAAGAGGGAATGGTACGGTAGCCCTCGGCAGCACATCTGCGTAAGTCGATCGGCATTTGACACCGAGCATTTCCAAAGATGGCTCTGAGGCACATCTAACGGAGATACACAGCTTCGCAGGAACTTTGTGCATGTCGCAGTTCGAAACAGTTGATTGAACTTTGGGGTACTCAGAACAACTTGTGTATTGTGGAACATATCACGAAGACTCATAAGGATCATATTACTGTTTGTTTGGATTTGGAGCTCACTAGAATTGGGAGATCAGGGCTGTACGGAAGTGAAGCTTCAAGGGTGCCTGCATGAAATGCGACACCAATACAAAAGAGATACAAGATGTTTACGCCCAACTATGACAAGACTACAAGAAAGGCAAAAACACTTGCGAAACATATGTGCACCGAAACACTAAATACGAAATCATGGCGACTGTCAATGTTTGCACAACACGAAATTTGCCCATATATCTGAGGGTCGCCTGAAACTATACATCTCATATGTGGACACCCTTTTTGTTTGAAGCCCACTTCAATGGGACCGCTTTTCCAACACTCGAACGACCAGCCTGGACCGCTATGGCTATTGGAATGCCTACCTCAGCCCACGGGATTGGCAAGGGCAGCAAAAGCTTCCCTGGTTAGGAACCCTTCTGCCACAGCTATGGAAACAATCGGAAACCAATTGGAAACGGATTCGCCTCAAAACCAAGATTTAGTTGATCTGTTCAGGCATAGACAACTGGGCGAGTCTCCGCACTGCAACTCTGGATGGATGAATGGTGATGGCTGGATGCATGGGAACGGACTCGCCAACCATTAATTTCCAGAAATTCAGCGGAAGGGGGCTTAATCTCAATCTTCGTGGATTGATAGACGACGACTCTCCAAAGATTATGTTGATTGGTGAGGATAACAGATCCCGCTAAAAAAATGTTCCTTAGGTAAAGAAGAACATGCTGTCCCATGGACACTATCACAAACAAATCCTTGCCCATGGTAATAGGGTATTCCATTTCGCAACTTCAATCGTCGTCAACTATCTCGAATGACGCATAATCAATTCTGTATCAGATGGGTTCGATGCCCACATGGCCTTGAACATGGCTTTCAACGATATTCTCACTGCCTTTTATGTCACTTATCCCTTCGATTTGATTGATAATTATGAATGCCTACATATATACATATATATATATGTATAAGAGCACTCTTTGAGTGGTAAGGAAGTTTCGTGGAGGGGGCGGGCGGGTGCTCTCTTTCATTCAGCATTCATCTTGCGTCTTGCCTCATTCCCAAACCGCTTAAAACTGACATGCCTGCGCGCACAAAAAGCACCAACATACCCCAAACTTCTTAAAACCCAAATGTCTATGCATAAAAATCACATCAAGGGATCCATAAACCTTTTGAAACCCTCATGCCTGTGCACAAAATTCCCACCAACTGACCCCAAACCTCTTAAAACCCACATACCTGTGGGCACACCTCGTCTTCACAGACATGCCTGCGCACATGACTCGCATCAACAGATTCCAAAGCTCTTAAGACCCATATGCCTGAACGCAAAACTCGCATCAACATACCCGAACCTCTAAAAAAAATATGCCTGAACACAAAATTTGCACCTCGTAAAACCTTCAAAAATGCAAACAACTAAAGCATAGCAAACACCAATGCAACACATACCATCACAAAACATTTTGGATGTGCACACCTGTGTGCAGAATCAACCCCAAAAGGCAAAGGCAACCACGACGAAACTCGGACTTTGAAGCCCCAACGAGAGGAAAATGACCCCCTCAAGCCCAGGCAGCTTCGCCCCGCCCGCTGGCCCGCACTCCACGAAACGAAATTGAAGACGAAAGGAAGCCGCTCTCCAGGTTACGGGGGGCAGCCACAAGGGCCTTCTAACCCCACTGAACCTCCGATATATATATATATATATATATATATATATATATATCTAACGGAATCATCATTTCCTATACAGTCCCACCTGCTCTACACTTGAAGGGCAATCCATATGCATGATATGCGCACATTTACGCACAAGAGGAATGCTGTGTGCATGCACACAGATGCATGAGAGCAGGCCGTCTGTGGCTTAACAAACTCCCAGACGCCATCACTACCTTGGAGAGAGGTCACGAAATGCTTAGAAAGAAAGAATTTCAGAACTTCGGGATAGGACGGGATGCTGACATGATGAGGAGCATGCTTTGCGTAATACGTATGACTAGACAAGCATAGAGTCGTGAAAATGAACACGTTCTGGAAGGATATGTGCAGTATGCAGTGCATCCTTTAGAAACATATCTGGTGAGTGTAAGTGGCCACTACTTACTAAATCACTTGTATGAAAGAAGAAGTGCTACAAAGCCTTGAATTATGCCACACGAAATAAATAGCAAGAGGTGGTGCAACAGACGCTGCCTCTTCCAAAAAATATGGCTCGAGTCAGAAACTTCTCCAAGGATATTTGGTTCAACGGTGTGCTCAATGAGTCTGGCCCGAATTTTGATGCAGAAACAACAGCTCCTTAATCATCACTTACCCCATCCTCAACCGCCACCCGCAGGGCTGCAGTGCCAAAACAAGCATTCAGCCATCCGCAACAAGCCTACGGGGCTCAGCAACCCGGACATGTTTCATGTCCAACCTGACATGTCCTCAACCACACTCTACCGGGAAAGCACAGTTTACCAATCTTTGCAAATGATATGTAGTTCAATTCCTCGGACAGCAATACGCACTTCTTTTATAATTGAACGGTTATCCAAGTGCAGGGCACACAAGCGGAAGCACGGTCCCTCTTGAGCCAAAAAATGGCGAACGCAGTTCGAGATGCAATCTGTCCCTACACTGAGAAGAGCAAGGGACGGAGGGTAACTCTGCCATACCCCCAGCGGGGAGGGAGCCGACGGCCCCATCTCAAACAAGCCTAAAATACAATTATATTTCAATCCTCTCCCTTCCCGTTTTCCTTGCTATGCTCCGCTCTACCTACATCCAGCTCGATGGCTACGGGTCTCATAGCTCAAGTTGGGACTGACAAGGCAAGAGAAGCCATTGTCCTGCCCATTCGGCTTGAGTCCAATACTCGTATAATGCCCAATCCTCTTTACCAGTGTGGACCTGCAATGGTGCTATCGTATTGCTGCTGCAAGCTTCATCGCCTGCATGGGTGGGGGACGGACGAGAGCCCCTCGATCGAACCTTCTCACACAGCTGTAAGGGGCACCCGACATACGGCTCCGGTGAGAAGCTCGAAGAAGAACAGCTCGTATAGATAGACTGTCTGAACTGCTAGAGATCATCTGCCCGGATGGCAATCGAAGGGCTGAAATGCTTACAGCCACTGCCTTTATAGAATGCCAACGCCTTGTTTGGGCACTGCCTCGTATGCTGCCTCTGCTGCTTTCGCAGTAATGTGCGGGCGCTAGCCGCAACAGAAAGTGATTATGCTGGACCCAAACCCAAAGTTGGGTCCACCGCACCGACTCTTGGCGAGAGCCTAAGGCCTAAGGCTCACAAGGAAGTGCAAAAGGACTGCAATTACTTGAGCCCAAACCCTTACTACGGCAATGCTGCATTGATGCACTGACATGTTAAGGAATGTGTGGTGACATTGTATGCTATGCAAGGACGTGCACGAATGCAAAAACGTGCCTGAACTGTGCAATCATAGGAAGGCTTACGTTTTGTGTACATAAAGATAATTCTGCATCTACTTTGAAGTTTATTTCTTTTGTTTCATACTGAAGGTATACAGGTGTATGGCAGGCCCTCGAGGGCACTGCCAGCTTATATGCAAGGTCTGCATATTATGCAGCTGTGCATTGAGTGCTGAGGTACGGGGGAGGCTTCCTTGGAGGCCCCTGTGCAAGTGAATCCAAGGGCGGCCACAGAGCAGAAGCAGATGGTCTTCCGGTATCACTTTCCGCTCGTTGACCTCGGGCACACAACACATATTACAATGGACCCCTCGGAAGGCCGGAAGGAGCGCAGGGAGGCCTTATCCCTGGGCACCTTGGGGCCCAAGATGTCGCAGCATGGCGAAGGGCCATGCCAATGGGAGTAAATTGTCCTAGAGTTGACTGACACAGCTATGCCGAACACATATACAACACATCTACACATGTGCATGAAGGGTCTATGAATGGATGGTGCACAAAACTGAGGATCCACAAAGGAGGAAAAGCAACTAAGCCAACTTACACAACTTTGAATCCAAAATCCTCTCTGCGATGAACTCTCTGGGCCTTATGGACTAATCCGATTGGTCTAATCTGGCTAAGCTGTGACAATCTGCATGGATTAGTTTGATCTGGTCGGCCTCAGCCAATCCGGACAATTGGCCTACATAAGGGCATGCTCACATTTGGACTGGTCTGGATTAATCTGATATGGAACTACCTAGGCCGGTCTGTGCTGGGATGATCTGATTTAATCTGGACTGACCTGTACCAGTTTGGCCGTCCAAGTCCTAGAATGGCGGATATTCCAAACTTCCGAGACCTAGACGAAGAACCCTCGAACTGGCATTGCTAAATATTCACATATAGATTCGACCATGGCCTGAATATGATATCATGTTTAGACTTGCAGCATAGTTGTGCTGCACTCGACCTTTGAGCATGATATTTCCTACGTCGAAGCCGATAGGAACCTCAAGGTGGATGCCAGTTCATAGCACCGTGCCACTGCAGCCCTCGAAATGGTTAGTCAAGCATGTCTATACCGTAGCGACGCTCAAAGCAGCGAAAGCCACGAGGAAGCTCATAGGGTTGCTACTCACCGTGGCTGCTTGCAACATGTCCTATATCAAGTAGCTGTTCAAACATGCTGCTGATAAATGGACACGCGTCCTGGAAACACATCTGGAAACGCTTCCTTTCCCGTTGTAGAACCAAGCACTTTAACAACTTTAGCAAACTTAGCGAACAAACAAGATGCATCCAAATAAACTCATCATATTAGCAAATATTCAAGCAAATTTATTGATTTGTTGTAGGTCCCATCGGCGATCACCTCCTGAAACCAATCAAGGCTCATACCGGTACAAAGGAAACCAACATATGCATAAATAAATATTATACGTTTGTGCGCACGGCTGAGTTTCAATTGTGTTTGTCTCACAGAGGGCCTCCCGTAGCCTTTCCTCATTCTTTCTCAAGGAAGGAAAGGAGGCGTAGGTTAGGTGACTGTTGCTATACGTACCCGGCATTGTTGATGCCCGGCATTACTAACAAACACACAGGCACATTGTTGTCAAACAATTGAAGTACAGTGACACCTTAAGGTGGGATTGAGCTACTTAGATTCACATGAAACCACATGCAACGGGACATCCAAAAACCACTCTCCTGAATATCCGACACAGGGCTTGCCCCGGTAGTGGCACTGATTTTCATGGCAGGAGTTTCTGTGCATTGACAATAACTAGGGGCCTCGACAAGTTGAGCTTATTTAGGCAATGTCAGGGTCGTACTTTACTGATGTATCATCTTAGATTTTCGGATTCATGGCTCTCCTTTAGGGACCGTCAGGGGTCTCCATTAAGCATTTGTCTTCCACAGTCTAAATCCGACTTTGATAAAGGAACCCGTGCTTGGACAGCACAAGCTGTGGCGGATTGAAGTTGTGGCGGATTGAAAAAACAAGAAAATCGAAGAATGCATGACCCGCAAACAAAAAAACTCATACCCGCATCTCTGTCGTAAGAACTGACCTAAAATATTATCAAACTATCAACATTTCGACACGAGAGAATATGTCTCGTAAGCGAGAGGATACTGATGTTTGCAACTGTTTGAGACTTTGGTTCCGAAGTAATGCAAAGGAACACACATGATCAAACGAAGGTGTACAAACGTGCGTAAATATGCATCGAATAATTGTTACCACATGTCAAATGTTTGAAAATGAATCAAAATCGTTCATGTTTAAAGAAACGACCTTCATTTAACCCCGAAACCTGTCATTTTAAAAGGGAGGTCTCTATTTACGCCCTCATCCGGACCTCTTGAGCTCCGAAACCCTTTCAAAAAACAAACGTCCTTCATTTAATCCCCCAGCGTGGCAAAGCTTATGTTTCGAACCCGTGTGCCATATGACCGTAAATATGCATGATTGAAAATCCGTCCCTTGTTTCGTTTTGAAGCATCTGAAAATGCATGATTGTGACGATGTGCTTTAACCCCCATAAATGCATGATTAAAAAAATCACCAGGCCAAATGACGGTAAAAATGCATGATTGCAACACCTGTCTCAGCCAGAGAGCGGGAAGTCCGAAGAAAGGAAAGCATCGCTATGCATATGGCGATTGTGGTCGCAACGGTCTCTCACAAAACAAGCGCACGCACCAGCAACCAGAAACAAGCACAGACAAACAAGCAAAAAAAACACCCGAGGTACCAAAAGGGAGCCTGAGGGAACTCGAAGAAACAGATCGACCCCAAGGTGCCCAGAGCGACCTCGAAGTTCCGAAAAGAAGGTCAAGGGTTGCGAAAGGTGGCCCAAACATCCGAAAAGCAGCCCAAGGGCATCCCAACGTGCCTACATACAGCTTCCGAAGAGCGCTCCCAAGGGAACCCAAAACGTTTAAAATCGGGCTCCGCCTGCACGGAAGCACCAAAACACACCACACAAAAAGAAACACAAAATGCAAACAAATGTTACAAAATTGCCAAAGATCCCCGGAGAGACCCAAAAGGAAGGCAAGCGAGTTCAAAAAAGAAGCCAAAGTGAGCCCACGGACGCCACAGGAACTGCGCTAGCCTCACAAAGGGCTCCCGCACACTGCTGCAATTTGTTTTCCCCAGGGTGCCCAAAGGTGCGCAAGGCCCTCCCAAAGACCCCCAGGCAGCCCGAAGGTACGAAAATGCTGCACAATAGAACCCAA
>Ga0099797_101423_pt1 | contig 12658 bp, 1 predicted proteins | sample Uncmet_Sort48C_1_FD_89871 | JGI IMG/M metagenome (GOLD analysis project Ga0099797, IMG submission 89871) | Marine eukaryotic communities from CALCOFI LINE 67, Pacific Ocean - C012_Sort48C_1 | ecosystem: Environmental > Aquatic > Marine > Oceanic | place: Pacific Ocean: Monterey Bay | collected... | reverse complement strand
GTAAACCGCCCGTGAGGGACAAGATTCGATTATTTTGACTATTGATGATGCCTTCTTGCGTAGCCAAGATTCGCTTCAAGTCAACCTTTTCTTGGCGCAACATCTTATTCTCTGCTTCTAGGATGGCATGCGATCTTGTCGCTCCATCTTTCTGCTGCGATGTCAGCTTTGTCGCAGTCCTAATTTTACGCATTGACTTTCGCATATCATCGATGGTTTTTTGCCTCTTTTTCAACTCCGACTCCATCGACACCAAATCAAACGACTCCTTGTATATTCGGTCTAGGTGTGCGCAGACGTCAGGGTGAACGACTCCAATGGTTCCGGTTTTCGTTTTAATAGTGCCTGATGTAGCTACAGCAGCCATAAGTGCCGATAAGCGATCACAACGCGCTGCAGTTCTGTCTAGTTTGAGGGGAACCATTTTTTTATTTGCCTGTTCTTTCAACAACAAATTGTCGACATGCATTTGTTCGAGTTGATCTTTCAGATTGGAAACCTCGCCTCGGAGATACAGCACCATGTCTTGAGCGGCGTCAAGAACCGCGCTGCTGTGCTCTTGATCGGTTGCGCCGGCAGCAGATGGTCGTAAAGTTCCACGCTCTTTTTTATCGCGGCTAGAACCAGCACTTTGGGTGCGAACAACGCCTTGCAGTTTGGCATTACTCAATTCCAAACCTCGAACTCGATGTTGCGATGCCCGGAGTTGCATACCTATTTTTCTCACATCTTTCCTTGCGCGCAGCAATTCATCTTGCACCGCGGTTGTTTGAATGTGTTTTTCGACTACTCGAAGGGGGTCTGGGCTGCTGAGTTTCTTCAATCTGACAGGTGTAGACGGCAGCGACGATGGTTTTCTCCAATCAGAGTCCAATATGGATGAATCTCCTGGTGAGCCTAGTCCTCCGTGAGAGGACGAGGGGCTATCCCGAACGGATCTCTTCGGGCCACCCGTCGAAGGACGCGTTCGCGTCGCAGACTTGGCATGGCTCCCGGGTCGTTTTGTATTAGACGGAGCTGTTTTGGGGCGTTCAACTAAGTTCGACGTGTGTGTGAGGAGCCGCCTCAAGTCGACTGGACTCAACAGTTTTGCAGACTTCGGTGATACCATGGCAGACGCCACCATCATAGACTTACTCTCCGGAGACTGCATTGTTCTGTCCTTTGTCCAAGTTTCCACTAGTCTTCCCGCACTTGTGCAGCGAAGCTGTATACTTACTTCTACAGAGAACTCACAAACTCCCTCTCGATATGGTGGGGAGGCGAAAAGGAAGTGAAGCAACTGTACGTTCGTAGAAATGAACAAACAAAACTGCCCCAATCCACACCAATAAACCAAGATAATCACTGCAACGATTTAGCGTCTTACTATGAGCGTACTAATAAAATAACGGACATTGGGCATCCAGTATCACGAGTATGACGAGACGGTAGTCTCGAGCCCTGTTTAGAATTATTGCGTGTAGATTAGAATTATTGTGTGTAGAATTACTAATAGAATTATATAAAAATTAATAATTTCGAATTCATGGCTTGGGTATTTGCGCTGCAATCCAGGTCATTTACCCCAAAATTCTGGTGTGTGTATAAAATGGTTCGAACTTCCTTCATCAACCCAGCTTTTTAAAAGTGAAAGTTCTGGTGGTACCTCCGAGAAATCTCCCCCAGCATCAATATCTTGTTGCGGAGTCTGTTTACGCTTGCTGTGGCGATAATGGTGTTTGTGTGATTTCTTTTTCTCTTTCTTTTTCTTTTTCTCTTTCTTTTCCTTCTTCCTCTGCTTTGACGACTGCACGTTGGGCTCGTTCACCACCCCGACAGAGTGGAGAAAAGCGTGCAAATCTAGCACAAGGTCGCTTCTTTCCCTCGTTTTCGATTCTTCATCAGATATCTCTTCTTCTTCCGCTTCTGTTGGCTCACGCGCTAAAGGTATTTTTGAGATGTCCGCAATGTCCACGAGAATGTCTGCCCGCCGAAACATCGTGTCATTTAAGTGCGCCGCAATAGTTGTCGGGCGTTTATATTCTTCAGCTTGTGCTGCTTTAAGAATTTTAGGGGTCGGTGGGAGTTGAGAGATACCAAGCTTATCATACACACTTGGCGTATGGCTAGGAATGGCTTCGGGTTCCGTTTCTTCCTCCGTATCAGTTGGTTCCGAATACATCTTGTGTTGTTGTTCTATTTCCCTTAATTTGACTGCTGCAGCATCTACCCGCGCAGTAATGGATGAGTACGCAGGAGGCATCCTCTCGATTGAACGAGACCGAGGAATTTCCACTTTTTGAGGGTTTGAAAGTTCTTGGTCGTTGCTCAAAGCAAAACTGTGTGGTGCCGCATTATATTCTCGAACGAACGAATAGCTTGTGTTAGCGCTTTCGTCAACATTAGTTTCCTCCAATCGATCTGGTACGGAACCCTGGATTTCAACGGGAAGTTCTCCAACAAAGCCTGAAGTCGACAGCCGAACAAATGTTTCTGCGTCCAAGCTGTTAGCATCGGATGAACTGTTGTCATCAGCCGAATCTTTAGGTCTCTTGTGTGGCCTGCGGATTTCTTCCCCTTCACCGTCAACAACTTGGACAAGATTTGTATCATGCTTCGCTCCAACTTTTGAAGTGGCTTCTACATGCAAATGGGTGTGTTCTTCTTTTCTATCTTCTTTCTTAGCACTCGTTCGAGCTTCATATGCAGCAAGAGGATTGTAATATTTTCCCTCATGGTCTTGAACTAAATTGGCATGGCTTTTTTCTGTTTCTTGTAACGTGTCTAGGTATTTCTTTTCTTGCGAATCCACTGACCGTGCAAGCAGCTGTGCACGTCGTGCCTCATATTCCTTTTGTTGTGTATCGAGCTCCATGGCGTGTCTGGCTGTTTGTTCTGCTATTGTTTCTTCGTGACGCATGACGTCTTTCTCTAACAATGCACGCATTTTCAGGTGCTCCTCTTTAGTGCGAGCGTAGCGTTCTTTGTATTCTTCTATTGCTTCGTCATGGCGCCTCGAATCTTTATCTCGTTCTGCACTTATTCTCATGGCTTCTTTCACATGTTCGTGGTGTCTACGCTCATGAAGATATTTCATTTGCGCAATTTCTTTCGCGTGTTGCTCTTCGTACCCTTCAAGAGTCTTCTGTAGTCGCTGCTCTGTTTCGCGTTTATGGCGTTCAATTTCAGCATCATGCTTCTCTTTTATCTGAAAATCTTTTTCTTGAGTATTCAGGGCCTCCTCGTGTTGCAACTTTAGAACAGACAGATTCGTTTCCGCGAGTTTTAACCGAGCTTCGTTTTCGCGAAGGGCGTGATCGAATTCTTCACTATGGGAATCCTTTTGCTTCTGTAATAGTTCGCTGTGTTCTCTCTGAATTCGAACAAGTTCTAGCTGTTGTTTCCTCTCTTTTTGGGCGGTTTCTTCCTCCAGTCGTTTTAACTTGAAAGTTGTTTCTTGATGTTCTTTCTTTCGCCGGGCTATTTCATCCTCTTGACGCTTTAAATTCAAAGCTGTTTCGGCCGCTACATGCTTCAGCTTTTGTTGTCTTTCCAATAGTTGCGCATGTTCCTTCTTCACACGCTCCATGGCTTCCAAATGCTGTCGCTTAGTTTGCTCTTCTGTGGTGTTCAGCACACGCGCAAATTCTTCCTCTTTCCGTCTCATCGCATCTTCGTGTTGTGCTTTTAAATCTCCAGCTTTTGTATGGTACGTTTCTCGATGCGTTTTATGTGCAGCTGCAAGCTCATCTTGTATCATTCGAATTTTGATTTCATTTTGTGCTATCGCTTCATCGAACGCTTTTGTATGAGATGATTTATGTTGTTCAAGTAAACGAGCATGGTCATTTTTGGCCTGTTCCAATTCAATTATCCGCGCGCGTTCTTTTTGATCAGCCTCTGCTTCTCTTCGTTTCAGCTCTTCAGAATGTCGTTCTCGCAGTTCCTCCTCTCGTTGCTTCAGTAGCGCTTCATGCTGTGCGTTCAGATGCGCAACTTTGGCTTTATGCGATTCTTCATGCACCGCATGCGCGTCTGAGAGTTGTTTTTCTGCTGCTCTCAGCTTAGTTTCATGGTCTCGCAAAGCTTGATCAAAGGCAATGGTTCGGCTTGCATTTTGCTTTTCCAAAAGGTCTTCGTATTCTCGTCTTGTTCTTTCAAGGGCTGCAGAGTGCTCTTCTTCACGCCTTGCACTTTCCTCATCTCTTAATTTTAATTGCTCGCCATATTCTTCAGACCGTATCATCCGCTGTTCATACGCTGCAAGCTTTTCTTTGTTGTTTCTGTGCAGATTCTGGAGAGCCATATGTTGCCGCTCTTGCTCTTTTTGCTTTCGTTCGTGTACATCTTTCAGTTGCTGCATTTTCTCCAAATAAGTGTGCTCCAATATACGTTGTTGGTCTTGGTGAATTGTGGCGCGTCTGTCAAATTCTGCAGCTTGATCTTCCTCTAAGTTCCTTATTTTTTTGTCGTGTTCAGCTTGCTTTTTCTTCAATTTCTCTGCGCTGTTTTCGTGAAGCTTTCGCACCAGGGCACTTTCTTGAGCACGACGCGCGGTAAATTCGGCAACGGTACTCTTGTGTCGTTCTTCATATTCAGATGTCAGTTTTTCTATTTCTTCTTTCCGTTGAAGTGTGTATTCCATCTCTCTTTGGTTTAGTTTTGTTTCGTACTCATGTTTCAATATTTGCTTTACCCCTTCATAATCTGTTCGACGCTCATCATTTCGTTTTCCTTCGTGATCATCTTGCGATGAAACCGTTGGTCCGCCAAGTGCTGATGGATGGGTTTCTACATCACCACCATCTTCATCCTCCAAGAATAACTTTGAGTGCATTGCAACAAGTCTGGACGATTCTTCGGGTTCGTCGAATTCCAGTTTATTTGACTGAGTTGTCTTCTTTCTACGTTCATAGTAGGACACAAAACCTTCTTTCTCATCTTTCGATAGAGCATCGAAATTTTTTCGTTCGAGAGCGCGCGAGGCCACGAGCAGCGCATTTTCCATTTCAGCCATAGCTTTTCTCATCTTCTTTGCTTCAGTTTTTTCGTTTTTCAAATTTTGTTCCACTATTTCAATTTTACCCTTCAAAAATTGGAGCTCTTTTGTCGTATCTTCTAATAAGTCTTTTGTGGTTTGATGCTCCCGGGACAGTTCGTCATATGCTTGAAGTTTTGGCGCGTTAATTCCCGCAAGTCCTACCAGTTTAAGTTTTTCCTGCCGCAAAGCTTCGAATTCTAGCTGTGCAGTTTTCAGCTTTTTGTTGGCGGTTTCCAAAAAGTCTTGCAACTGCTTATTCTCGTTTTGTGCAGTATTACAGAGGGCTTTGGTGATGGATAGTTCACGCTCTTTGTCCATCAGTGTTTTTTCAACAAGCTGTTTGGTGTGCCGAAGTTCCTCACTTTCTTTCGCCCTTGCTGCTTCTTCTTGTCGCGCAAGACCAACCTTTTCGAGAGCATCTCGTATCTGATTCTTCAAGGCGATGGTTTGCTCTTCTGTGCCTTTTCCAGCGTTTTTCAATGTTTCTTCCGAACGGCGTAGAGACGCCAACTTTTCCTCTAGCGATTCTACTTCCTTATGTTTATCTTTCAATGCACCTTGCATTCCTTGCAATTCGACATCAAATGTAGATACCAAATTTTGGTGCGCCTTGAGATCATGGGAATGCTCTTCTAATTTCCGCAGTATAGTCGCCTTATCTAGCTCATGCAGCCTTGCTTGCTCTTTTAACCGCGCGTCTAAATCAGCCTCAAATTGTTTTAATAGTTGTTTTGAAGTTTCTTCTTTCGCGTTAAGTACAGCTTCTTTTTCTTCTTCCTGCAGAGCCATAACCATATCTTTCATAGCTATTTGCGTTAACTCGCTTTGTTCTGCCCGAATTTCTTCTTTTGCCTGTTCAAACTCAAAAGTTAACATTTGACGTTGAGAAAGCAGCTCATCTTCTAACGCTTTGCACATTTTCTTAGCTTCCGACGACTCTCTTTGTGCGTCTAATAACTCAACCTTCGCAGCTGTCACTGATGTTTCGGCATCTTGCTCTACTTGGTGTACGTGCTTTTCAAATTCGGCAGTTAATTCTATGATTTTCCTATCTGCCATGGCCTTATTCTCCATAATAGCTATTTGAACTTCTTCGTCCACTAGTTTATGCGAGGCAGCTTTTTCTTTTGCAACAACGGACTTCGTTGCGTTCCGCAGAGCACGCGCGTCAATTTCGTGATCAAATTTAATTGTACGCTGAATAGACTTCATAATTTCAACAGAACATTCCGTCTTGATTCGCTGAATTTCTTCGTCCATGGCAAGGAACGCCTCGGCCTTCGCTTGGTCCCAGGCCAGTTCTTGCATGGTCCCATGCAAATCAGCATGGACCTCTTGTCGCACCTGCTCGATTTCAACAGCATGTGCATGTCGCTCTCTTTCAAGTGCGGCTCGCAATGATGTTTGCGATGCGGAAATAGCCTGGCGTTTTGTTTCTGAAGCTTGGGTTTGAACTACCTGAATCATGACTTTTTTGTACTCAGAAACGGCAGTGTCAATGCTGGCTTGAACGTATTCGTCAGTGTTTGCTTTAAACTCTTTTAACTCATCGCACTTCGCTTTGAACCTCGCTTCTAAGGCTTTCAATGGGTCGGTGGGATCCTTCGAAGAAATTTCAACAACCTGTTGGGTGGTGTTCGTGGAACTTTTCTTTTCTGTATTAGCTTTCTTTAGTTGTATTTTTAGTGCACTGATCTCTTCCTCCAACTGCAAAGTTTGAAATTGCAACTGTTGTATTTGGTCATCTTTTGATTTAATTGCAGCGACGACATCAGGAGACATCGATGGTGGCGGTGGTACCTTCGCGCGCCTTTTTTTGGTTTTCTTGACATCATTTAACTGTTGTTTTAATACCATTATTTCTTTTTCAAACTTTGCTGCTTCGATTTGTAGTGATTCGATGCGATCATCTTTTGCTTTGTCAGTGGACCCCCATTTCCATGAAGCATTGCCATCACTGTTGACCACATGATCCTGGGGCAAGTTTGCACCGGCAGCAAGCGTTTCTAATTTTCTTTTAAGAGTGGCATTTTCTATTTCCGAATCGTTTAATTGTTGCCTCAACGATTTGATGCTGCCTTCCATTTCTAATCCCTCTAGTTGGAGAGACTCTTCTTTACCAGACTCAGTAGCCATTTTTTCTGCCCAAGACTCATTCAACGCGACAATTTGCTTGTTGTACGATTGTTCCAATTCTTCAATTTTCATCAAATGCGATCTTTTCATCGATTTCATTTTACCCTTCCATTTACTCTCCAGGCTTTTCATGAGTATTTTTGACTCCTTGGTCGTGGTTACCGACGGAGATGTGCCACTGGCAACAAATGATGCTAGTTCTTGGTCTTTTTCGGCTAATTGCATGGTAAATTTGGTCTCTAGTCCGGTAATGTACTCATCTTGCCTTCTTTTTAGCTCCTTGGTCTGCTCTTCCCAGGCCTTCTCGCGTTCGGCCGTTTTTGTCATGAGGGCATCGACTTGAAACGCGAGTGATTCCACGCGCGACTGCGCATTTGCAAGGGCGTCTTTTAAGGCCAGCCCTTTCATTTTTTCTTCTGTAAGAGCTGCATGAGACTTTGCCAAAGCTTCGCTTTGGTTGACTGACAATTCATGACTTCGTGAAACTAGTTCCGATGCCGCTCTGTCTACCCCTAAAGTTAATTTCAATACACCACCCGATGCACGCGCTTCATTGATATCAACGTTATGGGCGATCAGATACTCTGCCATAGGAAGCCCGCAGCTCTGGATTAAAGCAAGCAGGCCACTGCCTTCAGCAGCGAGAGACGCGTGGCGAACCAATTGTTTCAAGTCTGCACGTACGGAAGAAACCCATGTCTGATGACGAAATAAAGTCGACAGTAACTCTTTCGTGGCTAGAATCATGCTGTCGTACTCTGTTTGAGGCATATCGAAGACACCTTCGTCACCCACGATTAGAGCAAGTGTCGCGCGATCTTTTTGAAAAGTATGTACTGCTGTTTGCAGCGACGATGCAATCTGCTGTTCTTCGAGTTCAAAAGTTATTTCTGGGTCTTGTAACAAGGTATTCAGGAGTTGTAGCGCATTGCATGCGCTTGCACTGTCACTTCGTGAGATTGCGACATCCAGTGCAATGCAGGCAGACTTTGCAACATTTAGTTGCGACAAAGATTCAGCGGAAACCTTTGCAGCCCGCGGTAAGTGTGCCAAAGCCAGCAGAGCCGCTCGTTTTAAATCTTCGTCGCTGGTGCTATTTGCCCGATCGAGTAGTTGTTGCACAGCTTGTATGGCTGAATTGTTTGTGACGGGCAAAAAATTATGAATGGCATTTGCTTCTAATGTGCATAAATGGTCCAATACAATAATCGCGACACTTGAGTCAACTGTATCGCGGAGCCTTCGTGGCGCAAACACGGCCAAAGACAAAGCTTGTACACCTTTTTCAGTATGGGCCAATGCACGGACTAATCTAAGGGCATCTGTAGGGTGCTGCGCCAGTAGACTTACAGCAACACTCATTCCATCGGAAATAATGATAGCTTCACGGGCTTCATCGAGCATGCAGAACGCACTCATGGCCTTCAGCCCGCTTCGAACGATTACCTGGTTTTTCAAGGATGCATTCGCTTGAACGTGTTGAAAGAGTTCCACAGCACGACTTTCCATACCTGGTCCAGACTTCAGCAATGTTTTCAAGATCTCTATAGACGCTTCGAACGCCGCTGTTCCGGCCTCTATACGTACAATAAGCTCTGCAAAGCGGTACAGGATGTTATCGGGGCCCTGCACGATTAATAACTTAATGTCTATGCCTGCGTGCAAAATAATCTCCGTGGAAGTCATGACGCCTGCCACAATGGCTTCGTTGGCAAAAAAAAAGTCGAGAAGGACAAGCAAAACACCGAGCGTGCGGACAAAATATTGGATATGATCTTTCGTGATGGGGGCATTTTCGTTCAACAATGTTTGCTTCACGACGTCCCCTACAAGGCTTGCTATTTTTGGATTGGACGGGAACTGTTCTACTGCACGTTGCAAATGTGTCATGTAGTCTTCTCGAGCAAGAGCGGACGCACCTTCCTCCAGCTCCGCCATCTTAAGCAAGCAGGACAGCGCTAAAGTAACAATTCCTTTATCTTCTATGTGCTCAGCAAGAGCGCCTATTACTGAAGTCGTCCCTCCGGCAGATATAGACTCCTTCGTACTGCCGTGTCCGCGGGACAGGGTTTGCAACAGGTTTCCTAACAAATATCGTGACGAGTTTTTCCCCTTGCCGCTGACGCTTTTGCGGCGCCGATTTAAATCGCCCACGATGGACGATGGTGTGGTAGTGACGACCGACGGGGTGCTGCCCGTCCCGCTGGGAGATTCTCTACGACTGTTCCCTTCTGCGGAGGATAAGGACCCCTCCGTGCTGCTCGCGTCACCCTTGCCCCCTGGCGAATTCACCAACTCGTCCAAGCTGAACTCCAAATCGCCGTTGTCTGCACTATCTGCGGTCATCGGGGTGGCAGACATGGTGAGCCAGATGTTCTAAGTTCGGCAGTGTCCAGGGTCAATGCCCACACGCTCTCAGTAGCAGCGACAGAAATCGTCAACAAACAGTCTCAACAGTGCACGTCCCAACGACGAAAAATGTTCAACCACGGACGGTGCGTGTCCAAGAAGTACAACACACGGCACGCACAAATACGACGGCAAAATAAATAATTAATTAACTGCCGTCGTCAACAATAACTGAGGCAGGCTCAATGGCTCAATGCATGCTCAGTTCCGGAAACGGATTGATCGATCGACATAGCAGGCGTGCAATCGCTTGATTTGTTGTTCAGGACGAGAAGACCAGAGATGATTCTTGTATGTGGAACACCCGGATCGGACGGGAAGAATTCGGACATTGTCAGCTGTCAGTAGTAGTTGGTGCTGAGTGCTGTAGACGTGGACAGTAGTAGTACTATTGAAATAGCATGGTTGCGGGGAGAACAAGATAAAAGATTTGAGAGACACTACGAGGACCAGTTAGCTTCGTATGAATGTTCGCACGCTCTGTGTGTTTAGTAAACACTTATTTCTTTTAGATATTAGTTCGTAGTAGGAAAGATAAAAATAAGTCACTTCGTCTAATTATTCAAGGACGACAGAAAAACGGGCCGCTCGGCCACTGTCACTCCCCCGCTGAACAATGGAAAACCGGTGTCCTTTGGTTTGGACCTTGTCCATGTGATCAATGCTAATGGCTTCTGGCATGGCGCCACCGAATACAATTTTGTGCAGCTTTTTCACTGAACGAAGTTGGTCATTTTCGCGCAAGAACATTTCCAAGAAGTTTTCCAAATCATCAGATGGGGGAAATGAAGACAAGGCCAAGGCCATTAGGTTCCAGCCACGCCGTACGGAGGCACTGCTCGGGTTGTCAATCATTTGTTTCATTATTTGGCAATAAAGTTCGTCTCGCAATTCTGGGTTAGCAATGCCCGCCTCAATCACTTCATGACCCAAGACCAAAGGGTAGGAATACGCTCGGTCTCCCATGTACCCCAAGACATTCTTGAAATAACGAGTTGCCAAACGTTTCGTTTCTGCATCCGGTAGCCGCGTTAAGGATGTATGAATAGGTTCATCAGTCCATTTCAACATGTTCTTGCGCAAATAGTCTTGGGTCACGCCGTAACGCTTGGCAAACTGGCTTGGTTTTTTCAATTTCGTGAATCTGGAAAAGACGAACGACCCACCATGGTCCTTGAAAAACAGCTCCTTGATCCGAAGCGTTATCTGGGTCACTCGCTCCATATCTTCTCGCCGTAACGAGCACTTCAGTTGCAGTTGCAATAGCTTTGATTCGGGAAGCGCCAAGATTTCTTTTGCTCGCTTTTGACGATCAGGCAAATTGATTTTTTGCCGTTCGCACCTCTCCAAGAAGACTTTCAGTTCGACGATGTTGGCAGCATCGATGGCGTTGTCACCGAATTTCATCGTTCGCTCTATTTCTTCCAAGAGCAACTGTGCCTTTTGAGTTACAGCATTGCTGCACTGTAACGTCTTGGCTTGTGCAAGGCCTTTTTTCAACTTTGAAACCAGCATTCTCTTCATGCCGACTTCTAAGATTTCGCGCATCTCTTGCAGATCGCCCACGAGTTTCTTGCCATCGTAATACATATCTCGGTAGGCCTGGTTTTGGTGCGTCGAAAGACCCAAGGCCAAAGCTTGCTCTAAACAGAACAGGAGTCCATTTTCGTCGCGCGCGGCGATAAAATCCGTCAGCCTTTTTACCACATCATCAATTTTATTGCGCAGTGCCACCTCTTCTTTGGCCAGCGGGATCTCCCCTGTGCCATTGAAACAAGCGTCGGCATCGGCTACAGCATTCATCACAAGACCCCATTTTTCTCCCGATGCAGGTTCATCCGAGTCCAATGCGCTTTGGAACGATGTTCGCAAGGTGAGCATAATATTTCCAGTTCGCAATGCTTCCAACGCCAAAGGACAATGCGCTGTATAATCCTCCAGTCTTTTGAGGGCTGACTGCAATCGTAAGGTGTTTTGAGGATCCGTAATAATGCTCCCCGCGGTGCCTGTAAAGGTGGGGACGAGGATGGCCTTCTGAATTTCGCGAGCGTATGATTCCTCCTGCTTCACCCTCTCCAGCGCTTCACGGGCAGCAGTTTCTTCAACGGAGCAAAAATTGTCACCCCATTTCGCCTTCAACTTATCACAACGTCCCAAAAAAGACGAGAGGTTCTCCTTGTCCACATCCTCAGCAGCTCGCTTGAGTCCCGCAATAACTTCCCGCCGTTCCTTGACGCTTTCAAATTTCTCCAGGACACGCGTCGAAAGATTGTCGCGAAACGCACCTGTGTCGTTCACGCGAATGTCTTCAACTTTTTTCAACGTCTCCGAAAATTCATCGTAGTGCTCCTCCGGGTCCATCGATTCCAGTTCTGACAGTTGTTGGCGGATTTGTGCTTCCTTCTCCAGGTTACCCAGTATACGCACAGCGTCGGTAAACGCCTTCGGCTCGAACCACAACCCCGAAGCGTCCTCGATGGCTTTCTGCAGCACATCTTTGTCGCGAGTCTCAATGGCGGCCTCCAGCTTTGGAACGTGCTCTTTGATCATTCTCACAAGATTTCGACCACGATAGCCACGAAACGATCGTTGAAGAGTTAGGACCATTACACGTACAATGTTCACCCGGCGCAGTTCAAGGATAGCGTTTTGTTTCGATCGGTACAGTACCATTGATGTACCTACGTGACAGCGTTCCAAATCTCTGTCGACTCCCGACAGTTCGTCAACAATGGTCTGGCAGCCTGCGGACCAGCCCCCACTTTTAACGACTGGCGGGGTCTTACACAAGCACCGAAAACGCTTAAAAAAGTCTTCGTGCGAATACCGAAATGGGTATCCTTGCATACGAATGGCGACGGCCTCGAATACGCCAGAATAGCGCAGTTGTTCGAGGCACATGGATCCATCGAACACTCCCGGTTGCTTGAGATCGTTGCTCTTGACGCACCGAACGTAGTATGGATGTGTCGAATTTAGCGCCGTCATCAACGAATTCAAACTGAGCCGGAACTGGCCACCTTGAGTTCTAGTACGGTAGCGTGTTGCCCGCGTCGTTGTCAGGCCCTTCGCTTTTGCGTCGAGCAGTTG
>Ga0099797_101422_pt1 | contig 12675 bp, 6 predicted proteins | sample Uncmet_Sort48C_1_FD_89871 | JGI IMG/M metagenome (GOLD analysis project Ga0099797, IMG submission 89871) | Marine eukaryotic communities from CALCOFI LINE 67, Pacific Ocean - C012_Sort48C_1 | ecosystem: Environmental > Aquatic > Marine > Oceanic | place: Pacific Ocean: Monterey Bay | collected... | reverse complement strand
CCGGCTCCATCCCCCTCAGATTTTTGTTTCAATTGGGGTTTTGACGTCGGTGTGGGCCCCATGGGGGCCATGGGTCCCATGGGGGTCGGTGGAGTTAAATTTGGGGGAAGGGTGGGGCGGGGATTGGAGATTTAAGCGGGGTTAGATGTTCTACCTTTTAAAAAACGATGCCCACCAAGTCTTAAGGGAGGGCGAAAAGGAATATCGTTGAGGAACACATTACAATTTGCTTGACACCACAAGAACCACGGACCCCTGTTCTGTCCATTGCATTAGAAAAGGTTCCTGCCCATACTGGTGGTGAACAAAATTAAGCAATAAATTTCCGGCCCCGGGTCCCTAAACCCTGTTTTCCGGCCCGGGGCCTTTCAAAACAGGTCGGGGAGGTTTTAAATGCCTCGGGAGTGTTTGTTGCATCGAATTTGCTTGTGGAACGGGTGAAATCAGAATGTAACCTACAAGATGCAAACATTTTGGTATTGTTTACAATTTTGAAAATTATTTTCCCAGCCCTGCGGCCCCCCACTGTGGTGGAATCCATAATGGTGGATGGAAAACGAATGCGTATACCTAATCAATGCCACTTTTTTAATTATCCAAATTAGAGGCCTTGATTAGGTATATGTATTAGTTGTAATATTCTCACAAGAGGTTTTTTTTTTTTTTATTGAGGGTTCTAACACTGGATAAATCGGGGGGGGGGAATGGTCGGTTGATTTGATTTAACCGGCTCGATTCCCCTCAGACTTTTCTTTTAATTGGGGTGTTGACGTCGGCGTGGGCCCCATGGGGTCCATGGGCCCCATGGGGGTCGGTGAAGTTAAATTTTGGGGAAGGGTGGGGCGGGGATTGGTGATTTAACCGGGGATTGGAGATTTAAGCGGGGTTAAATCTTCTACCTTTTAGAAACGTCCCCCAACAAGACTTAAGGAAGGGCGAAAGGGAATATGGTCGAGGAACACATTACAATTTGCTTGACACCACAAGGACCACGGACCCCGTTCTGTCCATTGCATTAGAATAGGTTCCTGCTCATACTGGTGGTGAACATAATTAAGCAATACCTAAACCCTAATTTCCGGCCCCGGGTCCCTAAACCCTGTTTCCGGTCCGGGGCCTTTCAAAACAGGTCGGGGAGGTGTTTAAATGCCTCGGGGGGTGTTTGTTGCATCGAAGTTGCTTGTGGAAACGGGTGAAATCAGAATGTAACCTACAAGATGCAAACATTTTGGTAATGTTTACAATTTGGGAGATTATTTTCCCAGCCGCGCGGCGCCCCCACTGTGGTGGAATCCATAATGGTGAACGGAAGACTAATACGTATACCTAATCAATGCCACTTTTTTAATTATCCAAATTAGAGGCCTTGATTAGGTATATGTATGAGTTGTAATCTTCTCACAAGAAGTTGTTTTTTTATTGAGCATTTTAACCCTGGTTAAATCGGGGGGTGAGGGGAATGGTCGGTTGATTTAGCTTAACCGGCTCGATGCCCCTCAGATTTTTGTTTTAATTGAAGTTTCGACGTCGGCGTGGGCCCCATGGGGTCCATGGGCCCCATGGGGGTCGGTGAAGTTAAATTTGTGGGGAGGGTGGGGCGGGGATTGGAGATTTAAGCGGGGTTAAATCTTCTACCTTTTAAAAACGACCCCCAACAAGACTTAAGGGAGGGAGAAAAGGAATATGGTTGAGGAACAAATTACAATTTGCTTGACACCACAAGGACCACGGACCCCTGTTCTGTCCATTGCATCAGAATAGGTTCCTGCTCATACTGGTGGTGAGCATAATTAAGCAATACCTAAACCCTAATTTCCGGTCCCGGGTCCCTAAACCCTGTTTTCCGGTCTGGGGCCTTGCAAAACAAGTCGGGGAGGTGTTTAAATTCCTCGGGGGGCTGCTTGTTGCATCGAATTTGCTTGTGGAAATGGGTAAAATCATAATATAACCAACAAGATGCAAACATTTTTGCCAGCCCTTCGGGGAAAATACATTTTCGAAAAGACCGTCATATTCATTTTCAATGTCCAAACACCAAAGTGTTGATTAATTGTGTCCATCAACCGTACCTATATATTCATAGATCTATACCTATACATATATATTTTTGTTGTGTCAGCTGACCAAACATATAAACCTATATAAAAAGCGACTCATCACAAAAAACACAACATCCCAGATACTACTATTGGCGGTATTAATTAGACCACCCCTGGGCCATTCTGCAGCTTCACAAAAGGCATCGACATTTCACCGAAAGTAGCTAGAACACTGATCTCGAGCAGATCTTCGGTGTACCCGGCTCCAAATGGCGTTGTGTGTCTTTTTCGTTTCGATTGTACGTCTGGGTTTGCGATGATTGTGTAACCGGACGAATCCGCCGGTTTTACTTATCCGAATCGAGCTGTCCCAAGATAAGCTTGCACGACGGACAACTTTTGAGGTAAACCACTGTTATTACAAGTAGTTTCGGATATGGTCCCATGTCATGACCGATGCCAGCCCCCATGCCAGATTTAATCCATAGTTCTTCAAATATGTCCTATAGGATTCTACATATACATATATATTTCCTGTTGGGTGTGGCTTGAACTTCACCGGCATCCGTATCCGGTCCAAGTGGTTTTGCCCATCTATGCAACTCTGCTTACACTCCGTTTTAAATACATGGGATTTTTAATACATGAGATATTAAATACATGGTTCAGGTGCCGGCTTGGGCACGATGCCCGAGGCCCCCACGGCCCCATTGGCCCCGCGGCGCCCGTGGGCCATAGGCCCCGTGGGGCACATTGGGCCATGGATTTTTAATACATGGGATTTTTGATACATGGGCGGGCATGCCGCCCATGCATTAAAAACCGGAGTGTACATGCTGCGCCCCGTTGTGGTGAGCCTGCCTCAGAGCACTGGGCCTCATTCATGATAACGTGGTAGTCTTTCTTGCAGCCGCCATTTGTGTCCTTGGTGCCATTTGTAATCTTCGCCCTGGCACGAACCATGTGGTGGCGTATATCTTTGGGGCCCCCACCATATAATCAAATAGTAGTTAATGGGGTTTAAAAAATGGGGGTTAAACCCCATTTAGATTAAACCCCATTGATGGAGAATTTATACGGAATATGAGAAGGAATATATTCTAATGAAATAGACAGAACAAGAGGGCGCGGCCCGCACCCCCCTGTGGGGTCAATAAAATTAGAATGTATTCCTTCTCATATTCCTTATATATTCTCCATTAATGGGGTTTAATCTAATGGGGTTTAATCCCCATTTTTTATTGAACCCCATTAGTATTAAACCCCATTACCTACTACTTGACATGTGGTGGTGTATATCTTTGGGGCCCCCACCATATAAGGAATATAAAGAATTCGTTTTTCGTTTGCGCCCTCTGAGCGAGTCCTCATAGTGTTTGATATATAATCTCTGTTTATTAATGTTTTTCTGTTTCAGCGTTTTGATGATCCATAGTCATGTTCGTCGCAGGCACCGCGCCTCAGGGCACTGATGCGTTTTTGAGGCAATGTTTCTAACTCATTAATAAGGCCGACCCCCCTCCCACCAATTTGGCATGATCCTGCATGATCCTGCACGACGTTTTTTGAACCCGAACATGCACGACACACCACGCGATTTCGAGCCCTCTGCTAAACAACCATGTGCTGCAACCATGTGCTGCTACCATGTGCTGCACAGAAGCCCGGCAACCATGCAATAAAGGAACACCTACTGAAACAATCTTTCACAGCGATGTGCAACCGATCCACACGAAAAGTGCGACTATGAAAGACGAGTAAGCGGATAAAAAGAGGCTAGTTAAACAGAACATATCACTTGATTTGACTTACATCGAAAAATAGCTAAGTGTAACATCACTTTTTGTACCAAAAAATCGAAACTAGCTAAACATAACATATAACTTTTTGTTATTCTAGTCTGAGATTGTATGTTTAGCTAGTGTCTACTCCAGTGGCCAATATAATTGTTCCGGCCATTATTGTTGTTCCATGGGCCCTGTGGAGCTAAGGGGCCCATGGGGCCCAAAGAGCGCATGGGGCCCATGGGCCCCAAGGGGCCCAAGGGGCCCATGGGGCCCATGGGGCCCAAGGGGCCCAAGGGGCCCATGGGCGCCCCATGGCGCCCATGGGCCCCATGGGCCCCATGGAACCCTTGCCCCTTGGGCCCCTCGCGCCCCATGGGTCCCACAGGGCCAATGGACCAACAAATGGCCGGAACAATGATACTTGCAACTGGAGTAGGTTCTCCAGTTGTTATGTTCTCCTTGGTCACATAGCAACCATGTGATCCGGGCAAAAGAGCCCGGCCACCATGTGCTGCTGTGTCTTGTGCGGTGCTCCCAAACGCAATTTTCGCGCCCCGGGCCCCCAAACCCTAAATTGGTGCCTTGTCTTGTCCTTGGGTGCTTCTCTTATCAGCTGTTGATACCGGTGTCATACTAGAGCATGGCCTTCGGCCACCCTCTTTGTAATGAGTCTCCTTGTTGGGGCTCTGTCTTGTCCTAGGGTGTTTGTCTTCTTGTCACCCGCTGAGACTTACTTTGAAGTACTCCAAAGAATATCTCCGAAACATACTTCGAGGTATTGCGACACATCTCCAAATCGTCTCCAGAACGTTTGAAAACATGTCGGGAAGTAGCCATTGCCTAACACGTTACAAATTAAACACTTTGAAGCTTTACGAATTTCAAGCTTTGAATTTATTACGACTAGTCAAAACTTCAACTGTGTGCCTTTGAAACTTTTAGAATGCTGAATATATCTTGGAATTTCACATGTTGAAATTGAAACTTTACAACTCTATGCTTTTGAAAAATCCACGAAGTTTCAAAGTCACAAACATAATTCTGAAACTTCGAAACTTTGTTTTTTTTTTGTTTTTTTGGGGAGGGGAAATGTGTTTGCCCCGGATGGCTAACAAAAGAACTCCCAACATGAAACCAATACCATCGGCGTTACAACAATTCTACCCATTTCCACATGCAAGCTCGATACAAAACCACCCAGATACATGTAAGCACGTCGCCGACTTGTTTTGAGGGGACCCGGGACCGGATATCAGGGTGTAGAGGCCCGTGGCAGCCAAACCGTTCCGACCAATAAGATTTCACTACTAAGGGCACAAAATACACACCACCATATATATGGGCGTTTCTCGTTTGTTCTCTTTCCCTAACACCCTTGTGTAGAAGCCATGGGCCCATGGGGCCCATGGTTCCCCCCTCTTCCGTGGTGTGCCCCGGGTGGCCCCAGCACGGTTCCGTATGCATTCTCAGCGTTTCCTGAAAAAGTGATTCAAAAACGCAGCCGGAATAAATTGTGATTTTAGGTGTTTGGACTGCACAGGCGTGCGCGGATTGCATGTGCACCTGACCCCGAAAGCGCTCCAAAAGCGACCTCAAAAACTTGATCGTTTTGATTGGTTTTGCACCCCCGTTCCCTTGGGGCCCAAAGGTGGTCCCGAGATTTCCTCGGGGCGGCCTTTTGGTCGCCTTTGGCTGGCTTTGTGGATCTTTTGGGTTTCCTTTTGATATGCCTTTGGATCTTTCGGGCTCTCTTTCGGGCCCATTGGGCTCCCTTGGTGATTCTTGGGTGGCCTTCCGGGTGCCTTATGTTTCTCTTCTGGGTGCTTCTTGGGCTATCCTTGGAGATCCTTGCTTTCCTTTGGGCTTCTCCGTTTCTTTTCATTGCCCTTTGAGGTTATCTTTTCCAATATGTACAAACATATGCATAGGTCTGCACCAAGGCTAGGGGGAAAAACCTACGGTGGGCTCGTTATGGCTGGTTCGCTGTTGGCCTCCTTATGTGACTACCTATATCAAATTGGTGCGGGTTCCGTGTCCGCATCAGCTCTCACGCATGCAAGCACGGCCTTCTGCAAACCGGTTGCCCAGTGAGGTTGCCCTCCTTTGGCTTGTAGCCCACGGGGTTGTAGAAGTAGCAATCGCCTTGAACATACAAAATCTTTCCGTACAACCAAACCCCATAACCCAAGAGCCCAGACCCCAAACCCGGTTTTGAACCGTTTCCTACACAATTTGGTAGTGTTTATGGCTTCTTCCGGACCTTTGAACCCCAAAACCAATCCCCACAACCCAAACCCGATTTTGAAGCGAAGCAAATGTTTCCGACAGTTCGGTGGTGTTTGTGGGATTCTTCCGGAAACCTGAACCCCAAAACCACAGACCCCACCGCCCAAATCCCGGTGTTGAAGCGTTTCAAATGTTGCTGGGCAATTCGGTCGCGTGTATAGGCTTTTCCGGAAACCTGAACCCAAAACTCACAGATCCCACACTCCAAACCCAGTTTTGAACCGTTTTCTGCAAGATTTAGTGGCGTTTATGGGGTCTTCCGGACCCCTGAAACCCAAAACCGCAGACCCCACACCCCAAACCCAATTTGGTGGTGTTTATGTCGGGGTCCGGGACCGGCGCAAATTTCGGGCCTGGGCCCGGGCCCGGGCCCATCCACTTGATTTGAAATGTTTAAGTATATATTTCATTTTTTAACCGAATAAGTCCCCACACTAAACCCCCTGTGTTAAACCCCCTTTTAACAACCCCCATTATGGGGTTCGTTTCGAAACTGTGGGCATGAAACAGGCCCTGGTTGTGAGAAGGCTTTGGTCGGTCATAAAGCGCATACACATATGCACTCCCAAAATTGACACATGTTTCAAGCATGATTGCCACACGATTCAAACAATATTTACACATATAACGACAAGTGATGATTCATTAACTCTGAAAGAGCCAGGTTCAGAAACTGGTTTCTGAATTAATTCTGAATGGCCCAAGGGGCCCCATGGGCCCATAGGGCCCGTGGGGCTCGTGGGGCCCATGGGGCCCATGGGGCCAATGGGGCCCATGACCCTCGGGCCCACGCCGCCGGGCGGCGGGTGGCCGGGCGGCGGCGGCCCGGCGGCGCCGGCCAAGCTCCAAAACACCATTGTTGGAAAGTGGGTGAGTGGAGGGTACTGTGCCGGATAACGCGCATCATCCGAAACCGATTTTGAAAACGCTCACTTAATGGCTGTTGGCCGAATTATTGGTAATTAATTGTTGGTCTTTGGATGTCTTTGGGTTTTTTGTCACAAACGATTTGCAGTTTTGGAATTAATGATGGAAACGCAGCAAGTACCTGTTTGATGGGCGTTGGGACCCACCAGAGAATGCTCGATTCTGGAATCAGTTGGTGCCCGGTTTCGTCAGTGGTTCCCTACATACGAATCCTTAGAAGCGCTTAAAAAAGGTGGCGTTTTTGTGGTGGGAGAGCAAGAAACAGACATCAGCCAGAAAACTGTTTTTGTTACCGTCCCCCTGGATTTGGGGGGCAATTCCTGACGGCACCTTATTCTCTCGGCGAGTGGGCCCCCACCCCAGTAGCCCAATTTACCTAAATGTCACGATTTGGTTCCAGAATCGACGGTTTGAGCTGAAACTTGGTCCAAATCGATCCGTATCGGTTCAAATAACCATTGAAACCATTCAAAACCACTTGAAACATTCAACCAAAAAATCAAAAACAACAAAAACTAGTTTGTTAACAGTCCCCTATTTATTGATTTGTTAAGTGCTTCTAAAGATTACCCTCTCATTGGTGTTGATCCAAATATAGTTTAATCCCTCAGGGATACCCTGTGTAGGCTTATCTGCAAATTACATTGTGATATGAACCTGAGGGTCGGTGCTAATCATGAAAACTATAACTGTTTCCGATTGATTGCGTCGGTTTGATGGACCGGCTTGGCTCGACTATAGAATCCGTTCGCGCCCGGGTTGTAGAGGTAGCAGTAGCCAAATCTTGGTTAGCCCCCCTGAAGAGTTGCGCTCAAATGCAGAACCCGAAAATGCTGGACACACATGTATTCACATGATTTCCCTATAGATATATTTCTAGGCAAACCGATTCAAGTACTGGGTGAGCACATATAATAGTTCCGGTCCTTGTCATTGTTCCAGATAGCCGGATGGGCCGAAAGGGCTCAAGCCGGCCGGCGCACGGCCAGCATCCAACGGCCGGCCGCAACGGCTGCGGGTGGCGGCCCCCGACACCCCAAAATGTTACGAATATGTGAAATGGATGCGAAATACATAAGACTCCGTAGATCTCGCATTTGTCTCGCATTGTCATTGTTTTATACGCATGTTGTTTCGGATGTATTCCACAATTGTTTATATGAATATGGCTAGGGTTCCATTCAAGGCCCATTACAAGCATTCACTGATGATACTAACACAGACACCCATGCCCAATCAAGGCCTCTAAATTAATTCAATAAAAAACCATATTCGATTCCCCGTTCCGCCTCCATACAGGTGAATATAAAACTAAACTGATGCCGTTACCCAGTGCAAGCCACTTTGGAAAACACGAATTTTAAGGCTTTGACTGGATATGGGATCAGCGAAATACTTTCATTATAGGGTGCGGAGGCAGGACAAAGTATAGGATTGCACATGCTTGTGACAAATTGGGTGCGAAACTTAAATCCACTCAAAACGACACGATAGTTGGTTTTTGGCTCAGAAATAGATTTGCCAGGTGGACAACATCTTAGCTGACCTGCCACGAATATGTTGTGCTATATCAGAGCCGCCCAACGCCCACTCAATGCAAAAATGCAGAAATGCATTGACTTTTCAAACAAATACCTAATTCCCTTATACATTCCCTAATGATGACGCTATCAATGTATTAATTAAGCCACACCTGGGCTATGTTGCAGCTTACAGGAGACCTATCATGGCTTATAACACAAACGATTTTGTTCACCAAAAGGATCTGAAAAATAATCTCGGGCTGTTATTCGGGGTCCCGGCTCCAAATGGCCTTGCGTGTCTTTTTCATGTCGAGGGGAGTTACAGGGTTTAGGGTTTAGGGTTTAGTGCGCACATTTGGTGACCGGACGAATCCAATGGCTTTTACAGAGCCAAAACGAATTGTCCCATGACAAGTTTGGAGATGGACAACTCTGAAGAGCAGCAACTCTTACTGTAAGTAGTTACTGACATATTCCCGTGTCTAAACGGTACCAAGTCATAGGCCAGAGCTATTCAATAGTTATTTTAATCTTTCTCAAAGGATTCCCATATATTTCCTGTATGGTGTGACTTGAATTCTACCGGCAACCGTATTGATCCCTTGGTTGGCTCCACCGACCATGCTGTTGTGCACGACAAAAAATACACAAACCTGAAACCGATAAACCAAAAAAACGATTTATTGGTAAACGGATGGTTTGCTGATGAATTGGCCAATATATTTTGGGCCTCTTGCTTTTTTAGTTTTCCAGGGCCCGGGCCCGGGCCGTGGACCCAAAAATTTGCCCGGGCCCTGGGCCAGGATCCGGTCCCTGCATAAATTTGGATACGTTTGGGGGCCCGGGCCCGGGCCGTGGAAAACCAATAAACCAAGAAACAAAAAATAGATTGGCACATGTATTGGTGAACCATCAATTTATCAATAAATCAATTTGTTGGTTTATTGTTGGGACCCCAAAGACATACACCGCCACCATCCGCCACCGGGTTTGGGCCTAGAAAAAATAGGGAAATGGCTGGTGTGGACCATTTGGTGGTGTATATGCAAACTGCTGTAAAACACCGCAGTCTGTATATACACCACCCCGGGGGCGCTGCGGTGGTGGTGTATATCTTTGGGGTCCCAATTAAAGAGCGTTTAACTGCAAATGCCCAAACAATTGGGAGGTAGCTAATGGGGTTTAATATTAATGGGGTTCAAGTAAAATGGGGATTAAACCCCATTTAGATTAAACCCCATTAATGGAGGATATATACGGAATATGAGAAGGAATATATTCTAATTTTATTGACACCACAAGGGGGCGCGGCCGAAGGCCGCACCCCCTTGTTCTGTCTATTTCATTAGAATATATTCCTTCTCATATTCCTTATATATTCTCCATTAATGGGGTTTAATCTAAATGGGGTTTAATCCCCATTTTAATTAAACCCCATTAGTATTAAACCCCATTAACTGCTATTCGAAACAATCGTCCGTGGAGCCAGCCAACCTGTGCGCACTCTTTCCCCCCATACAAACTTTCGCACCTGTTTGTGAGGTCAGGTTGTTGGCAGCAGTGGCGTGAAATGCGCCCTTGCACGGGATCTTGAAGCAACCCTGCGGGTGCTTTTGGTACCTGCAGCATATGGGTTGTAATGTTGGGAACCCCCTCGAAACAGGGATTTGGCAAGAAACTAAAATGTGGAATAAATGTAAAATAAATGTAACGGGGAAATGTGTCATAACTTTAGCATACATCTGGTTACATGTATTTCACACTTCCCCATCACATGTATTTTACATTTATTTTACTTCTTTGTTTGTTTGACAAATGCCCCATCTTCAGGGTTTCCAACTTTACAAAGCACATTGGAGCGACACAATAGACAGCCTAACGATAAACCATATTTTCTAGCCCCTGGTACCTCATCTCTATTTTCCAGCGCGGATCGCCTCATAACATGTCGGCGACGTGATTTAATGCAACTGGGTGTTCTTTGTATCGGAGTTACATGTTCGACAAGTTAACCATTGTACAAAAGATAAGGTGCAACCATTTTGTTGATTGTGTTGGTCGTACTTTTGTAAACATCAAGTATTGTGGGCCGATTTGTGTTGGGTCCATTTTGCGAAAATGTGTTCTCCACAAAGGGCTGGCCAAAGAACCCTTCACAAATTGGACAGGGCGTCCGTAAAATACCAGATCGAAGCCCCGGCCGCATAAATACAACAGAATGGCACTGATTTTCGCGACGGATCAACTGGAGCAGTCCCGGAACTTGAAAACAGGACCAATATGTGTAAATAAATCCATTTTTACCATTGTCCAACCGATAAGGTCAGGTTTTTGTTGCAAGCCTTCAGGGAGAACACATTTTCGAAAGGAACACAACCACGAGCAAATCGGCCCACATATTATAATTCTATTAATGTTCAATGAAGTCAAGCCAAACACTATAATTAGGGAATATATGCGACAATACACTGTGTTTGACTCAGTTTGAGGTTCCCGGCGAATTCTCCGTTTCAGATTCCGTTGCCATGTTATTGAGAGATCTAAAGGGACCCCTTCTACGTGAAACTAACTAGTGGATAAACTTGAGGATCTATATGTCGGACCCAGAGAGGTTACAAACCGAATGTCCAGTAAAACAAAAGATATAACGGGTCACGTTAGTAAGACTCAGAGAACGCAAAGAAAGACCATCGCCCTGTTGGGACAGATTCCGTCGCCATTTACCTGACGATCGCCATTTGGGGACAGATGTTGTCGCCATTGTGGCGACTTTTCAGCGCACCAGATGACAAGTGAAACAGTCGCGCATTGAACCGTGTCAAGTAAACCAAGTGAAACATTGATTGCTACATTCGGGAGGGGGGTATCGGCTTATAACAAACACTAGCTTGGCGGTCGTATATTCATCAACCTCATTTTATTATTAATCGGATACACACCTCATGATGAAATGTCAAGCTCACAAAAAAAATTGCAACACTTGTGTTGCGGGAGGCTCATGCTCGCAATGTCCCCCTACATGCATAAAGTTGCCTATGTTGAGAAAATGGTGTACCATGGCCCGCGGCCATTTGAGAAAAATGTGATCGGGAACCCAAAAATATACACCACAACCGAATTTGGGACTAGAAAAAATACAATGCCCCCGGGATGATGTATATACAAACTGCGGTATTTTACAGCTTTCTGCATATATATGGCCGTTTCTGGTTTGTTCCCTTACCCCAACACCGTTACGTAAACGCGGGCCCATAGGCCCATGGGGCCCAAGGGGTCCATGCGTACCATGGGCGCCATAGGCCCCCTGGGCCCCATGGGGCCCATGGGGCCCTATGGGCCCATGGCGTTTACATAACGGTCTTGGTATTAATTCCCTATAGCGAGACAAACGAGAAACGCCCACATATATATATATATATATATATATATTCCAAGAAATGGTCAACAGCAGCCATTTTTCTAAGCCCAAACCCGGTGGTGGTTCAAATTTTGGGGGTCCCCATAAAATGCTCATGGCATTCCCTTCCGGAGGGGCTGCGACCTTGTTCAACCAATTTAAGGCATACCATTTTGGATGGCATAACAGGGTCAAATACATTGTTCTGAACCCTAAACCCTAAACCCTGAACCCTGAACCATGAATCCTGAACCCCTAAACCCTAAACCCTAAACCCTAAACTTATTGGCCTGTAGGGGCCCATTGCAAACATAATGCAAGGCTGGTTCAAGTATGATCTTTGGATCGTTTCTTTTTGTTTATGTGCACTTTCGAAAATGCTGGACAGTGCTGGCACAACAACTTCCAAAACTATTGGAAATCCTAGAAAAAATGGATTCCACCGAGGTTACAATGGTTTTAACCATTGTCACACGCAATTTCGATGCACAAAAAATCGAACATGCATTTACAATCGTCCCCGCCCTGTTTTGAAGGGCACCGGGGCCGGGAAATACGGTTTAGCACAGTGACCCGGGATCGGAAAGTAGTGTTTAGGGGCCCCGCATGAAATTTACCCAACCGGCGCGGGAATGCCTTTCAAAGACTGTCTTTTGACGTTTCAGAAGACAGTCTTTCAAAAGACATTCCCGCGCAGTTTGGACCAATAACCGAGC
>Ga0099797_101420_pt1 | contig 12686 bp, 10 predicted proteins | sample Uncmet_Sort48C_1_FD_89871 | JGI IMG/M metagenome (GOLD analysis project Ga0099797, IMG submission 89871) | Marine eukaryotic communities from CALCOFI LINE 67, Pacific Ocean - C012_Sort48C_1 | ecosystem: Environmental > Aquatic > Marine > Oceanic | place: Pacific Ocean: Monterey Bay | collected... | reverse complement strand
CGTATTTTGCGTCGTAGTTACATATAATAGTAAGCAGAAATATAATAGAGTTCTCATTTACCGTAGAACAGTTTAAGGGGGCACCTGGTATTAGATAGCGGGAGTTCAGTAATGTATGTCGTATCGTGAGTGTGTCTGTAGGATACGTTTATATTATATAGTAAGTTTGTAGATCATATAAAAATGAACTTGTTGAGCAGGGCAGATCGGGGGCTGTGTTAGTCGGAGAATGCTGGAAGGCCATCTGAACAGGCCAGCCCAACGTGGCTCGTCTGCAACGCGGTCATCGTCTTTCTCGCTCAATATTTTGATAATAACTGTAATTACGTACAGTAAAAAAAATGTATTGTATCCTTTTCGTGTATCTACCAATTATTCTTTTTGGTTTAGGACCGTCTCTTCGAAAAAAGTCGAATTAAGACGACCGAGAAGACATATTATGTCATTCAGAGCAGTATGAACTTCGGGTGTGTTGGAAACATGTGGCGGGTTTGGCATTGCTATTCAATTGGGAAAAAGTGAACTGTAAAGCGAACTATGACTCTTTAATTCAATTATGTTGAATTTCAGTGTGTATATCATGGCCCAGAAAATTCGGTCAGTGTAGGTTGCTGCACACTTTGTTTAATATTCATTAGATATTGCTATAAAGTGGTTGTTCAGTCGCTGATCAAGGAAAAGAATATTCATTGCGAACTTGGAAGTGAAAAAAAAATTATTCTTGATGTGGTCCACTTGGATAGTGGTCGTTACAGGATTCTACGGCAAAAGGAGTCTGCGAACTTTGTATAATTAATGATTGAGACGATGTTTCCCGCGAGGGCCAGAACTTGTTTTTATTTTGGAGACAGATGGCATCCATTCTATCAAGACACGCATTGCTATTAGTACAGGGTTTGACGCACCGGCAAGCCGGTGCGGGGTATTGTGAGTTGTTACGGTTGAGAATTGAAGAATATATTATAAGTCTAGCCGACAGAGGGCTTGACGCACCGGCAAGTGGGCGCGGGACGTTACTAACCGCTACGGTTTAGAACCGTCCCGAGATCATAATAAGGCATTTGCCAACTTGATGTCCCATAGAGTAGTGGTGACCTGGCTGCAGCTGGCATGCCATGGAGCGCCGCGAGAATTCGAAGAGACGGTGTAAACTACCAACGGAGAGAAATGCAGGAGGCCCGAAAATTTGAAGCGTGAAATTTGAAGCGTGAAATTTGAAATTTGAAGCGTGAAAACTCGACCTTGAGGCTTTGGCCTCGGCTTTGTCAACCAGTGGAGCTCACGACTCCAAAACCCCAGCAAGCCAGAAAAATAAATCCAGCGCGAACGGGCAAAGAGAGAAGAAAATGAGGCTTGTCGCTTGCACGCCGGCTCTCCCAGGAGAGCATGTTGCATCTGCCGGCGCAACCGGTTATTTCGTGCCCGTAGCCCCAATTCTGTTCCCCCTCCTGTTCTGATTGTTGCTGCGACTCACGTTCGCGCCCCAATTCTTGTTCCCCGTCTTATTGTTGCTTTCCTGTTTGCTCTTGTTTCTCCCCTTGGTCCTGGACCTGCCCATGTTTCTGTTTTAATTCTTGTTCCCCTTCCGTTCATACATATGTTCCTGAATGGGCGCATGCTCCTGAAACGGAAGAGCTTCACCTCCCCTGAAAGACCAGATTGCAAAAAGCCGATCGTCAAAAAAGAAATTTGAAGCTTGAAAACTTGAAGCGTGAAACTTGAAACTTGAAAACACTACGAACGAATAACTTTTACAAAATGTAAAAGTTATTCGTTCGTAACGAGTTTTAAAGAGTTCTTCTTTAAAGGATGCCCTTTAAAGACGAAGGGGCTGGACAAAATCTCTTTAGAATGAATCGCTTTAATGCACTTGCTCTTTAAAGCATTTCTTTAGAAAAATGGTTTTAAATAGCTGTCTTTTAAAAAAAATTTCTTTAGAAGGCTGTCTTTAAAGAGAATTCGCTAGGAGAAATCATTTCGAAGTGTGTAGTTTATTAAGTTTTATAAAAAGCAGTTTGAAGTTGATGATGTTATGTTGTAAATAAATGCTCCCTGAGCGGGCTGAGCTTTTCGGAGGCGCCTCGGAATAGAGTGGGAGTACGGGACCGACGAAGACCAACAACAACAGGGGACCGACGAAGAGGAGTAGCGGCCGAGTAATTCGTGGCGGGCAAAGGCGATTTGAGGATTGATGAAGTAGACGCCGTACGACCAAAGAACAACAGTAAAAATTGGATCCCACGGCAAGCTCCTTCTGCGACGTGTCCAGACGGGATCTTCAAGGTTCGTATCCCTTAGCGTGTTAATATTAAATCAAAACATGCATGGAACGGTTTCATTTTCTATTCCTTGGTAGTAATATTGGTACTAACATTGTTTATTTATCAATGAATACACCAATCAAAGTTCCAATGTCAACATTATAGACAGTGGAAACATCGGTCGTCACGAATCAGAATACCGCTGGTATTCAGAGTCGAATCAGAATACCACCAGTATTCAGAGTTGTAAATAATGCTCCAAAGGTGCACGATTTCGAGAGAGGGGAAAGCCTCGAGCCGAGAGAGGGAGCGCAGCGTGAAAAACTCACGGCTTCTTCGCCCTTGCGGTATCGTGTTCATCGAGCCTAGTTTTTCAGTTGTACCTCTGCGTAATTATGCTATACATGCATCAATATGATGATATCCCTAGTAGCACCAATAGCACATATCGACGCTATCAAAGGAATTATCGTCCTCCACATCATCGGTGACATTACTGTGAAAGAAACAGGTCCCGAAAAAGCCTGGAGGCCTCTCGCAGTCAGCTCAGCGGGATATTAAACAATACTAGCCAGATGGATATTACTGAGCGTGTTCCCTACTACGAGCGTTCTCCCCCTACTACGAGCGTTCCCTCAGGATCTCCCCCTACTACGAGCGTGATGAACCCTACAAGCGATCCTTCCTTTAAGAAGCACAACGAACGTGTGCAGGTGACGCCCCTGAAGACCACGGTCGACAGTCCCGGCGATGCCTCGCCAGATGTCCGCTCACCGAGCGGAGACCTGTTCACAATTCCGGTCTACGACCTGAGCGCAACAGAAATATGCCGCGTTCCCGTTTCGGCGACTGGCACCACGGACCTGGTGGCGCACGTTTACGACATAGTGGAAAAATCGGGATTGGAAAGGGGGGACTACCATTTGCTCCTCAAAGCGCATAGCAAAGACGAGGCCACGCCACACGCGCCACCGCCGGACGCGGCAGTGGACGTGCAGGAAGTCATCGCAGGGGGGTTGTCCGGCACGAGCGAGGAAGAGCGCGACGAGCAGAACGAGGCCTTTATTCATCTATATGTCGATGATGACGCTCTACAAGCGCGCATCGGGAACTACGTGCTGACGTGGTGCCAGCAAACATTTTACATACTGTGCTGCGAAGACGGCCGTCTGCTGAATACAGGGGTACCCCCCCGTCCGCGGGGCAACCCTTTTTCGAAGCCCTTCTGGCGCCGTGGGGCGAATTTTTTGCGGGACGAACACCCGCAAGCCCTGGACCTTTTTTTGGCGGCGGACCCCAGCGTAGTAAATATCTTGCACTGGCCACGGTGGTTGGAGGTAGCAACCGCGGCCTCGTGGGATCCGCGTGTCCTGGAGCAGTTCCCCGATTATCGGGGTGACGCGCAGTTCTTCTGGACGGTATTCGCGAAAATCCGCGCCCGGCGGTGCGTGCGCTCCGATTTATTTGAAACCGATTTTCCTGAGCACGGGGTGATCTATAACGACTGGCGCGACGTGGTCCTCATTCGCGCGCGCCGACTTCTGGATCTCTGGAACATGATGACTCCCGACGTGCGTAGGCACCATCGCTTCAACGTGTTGTTCAAGTTCCTGAAGTATTTCGGAGTCTTGCAAAAGAGAGCCCCGAATATCCCACGGGAATGGGCGGCAGCGCACGACCCTGTTCGCGCGTTGTTGAAAACTTGGGAGCCGGGATGGCTGCGCGCAGTACATCTGCGCCTCCCTGACCTGTGCTTGGACCGTAAATTGCGCGACTGGGGACGCCGGTCGGTCCCCGAGACGGAATTCAACTTCGGCTATCTGCAGCCTGGTGACCGCGTGCCAGCCGAGACGGCTGGACCCGTTGATCCTCGCCAATTTCATCCCGCTGCGGCAACGGTTTTTTCTCATAATATTTACCAAGTCTTTACGCTATTAGTGTTACCTAGCAATGCATTTGTGCAGCATCTCGATTCCCTGCATTCAGACTGCGAATTATGTATCACTAGCTGTTTGGTAACTTGACTAACAAATACGCAGGAGAAAAAATTCAGGAGCGAGCCGCGTACGTCAATTTGGCGCTAAAATTTTACGATGCCGAGTACCTCACGACCGAGGTGCGCCAAGACATGCTGGACTTCCTGAAGATGGGGACCGACACAGTCATAGAGCCTTCCGTGGGCTATGTGCCGATGCGTTTGCGCCTGGTTGCGCTGACCGCTGAGGTATTGTCGGAGATAGGAACAAATGATAGCTTAGTAGCTATCGCGAGGCAAGTTCGGTAAGCTCGTAGGAACCTTGGTAGGCTAAACAGCTTTCGCGAGGATTAACATTTTGTGCGAGGATTCTTGAAGAACCACATTTTTTTCCAGTCGCTCTCCATGTGGGGCGATGTAGATTCCAGAAACTATGATGACATGGATTTTGAAAATTCTAGATACATCGTTTTTCGGTCAATTTTGATGCGAAGTTACAAACGCAACTTCGTCCTTTTTTTCCTATATCTTTAGGGTGAATTTTGTGATATAGTGATGATATTCACCTGCGGACAATCTTTTTCCGATGAATATGATGATGGTGATGATATTGAATTAACGGAGAAGGTCGCGGGATAAACGAGGATTGTGGCGTGTTCAGATTCAATGCGAAATTTGTGTGCGGGTGTAATACTGTGTTTCCAAAGGCATTGTATACTGGTGAAATTGGAAATTGGAGAGTCGCTGTGGGACTCTTGTGGGAGCGCAACACAAATCCGCACTGAAATGCTGAGGCAATGCGTGAAGACCCATGGCGGGCTATGCTTAGTAGCCGCGAGGCATCGACAGCGAGATTTAATCTAGGGATATTTGACAGTAGGTAGTCTTGTACGTACTCCGAACATAATATGTAATGTTTTTTTTTTCCGGTCTTTTCTCCCCTGACGTTCTTTTGTTTTTGACCCCTTAGCTGTCAGGAAGATGTTGATATGGATGGGGATTGAGAAAGACTCTTCGCTTCCCGATATCGAGATAATCTCCCGCGTTTGATAGTATCGCCGACACATCCCCAGCAGAAGCAGAGCGACATCGATACCGGAAGCCGGGCCCAATTGTCTCACCGTCGATCGATACCACACGTCGTATGTAATAGCTGATCAATCTTTCAATTCCTAGAGAAGTTGCCCTGGGCAATCTTTCAATACAAAGAGAACCAATATTAGACAGAAGGAGAAAAACAAGAAGAAGAAGATGACCGTCAGCAGAGCCCCGCTGGAGCAGAACCGGGGCGGCGGGCAGCCGGAGGTGCTGCCGCCGCCGAAGGCGGCCGAGTGCGTCAAAGTGGTGGTACGCTGCCGCCCCATGAACGACCAGGAGATTAGCGACGGCCGCCAGCAGGTGCTGTTCATGGACAAGGACACCGCGATGGCGCACATCCAAAAACCGCACGGCTCCGAGCGCGACGCCAAGGACTTCACGTATAGATTGTATTTGTGTAAGAAATAGTCCGTATGAGAATAATCTGCGGAAATTGCTCGTATATAAACATCAATCGAATTCTTACATAGAGGAAGTGACACAAAAACCTTAATCCGAGTTTAATAATAGGTGTTTGAAATACAGCTGCACGGTAGTCGGAGTCATTTTAGCTAGCAGCATTTCAGACAAATAGGTACGACGCCGCGTATAATGAACACGCCACGCAGGCACAGATTTACGATGAAACGGCTTCGGTGATCGTGGATTCGGTGATGGAGGGGTACAACGGGACCGTGTTCTGCTACGGCCAGACCGGGTCGGGCAAAACCCACACCATGGCCGGTCCGTCGAGCGGCGGACTGGAGATGAAGGGTTTGCTCCCTCGGGCCTTCGAGCACATTTTCCGGAGCATCGAAAGCGCCGACCCCAACGTCACGCGTTTTTTGGTGCGCGCCAGCTTTCTAGAGATCTACAACGAAGAAATCAGAGACTTACTGAGCAAGGACGTGAGCCACAAGTGCGAGCTCAAAGAAAACCCAGATTCGGGCGTGTACGTGCGCGACTTAAGCGCCTTCGTGGTCAAGTCCGTGGGGGAGATGGACCAGGTTTTTTTCTCTTCGTACAGATGGACCAAGTTTCTGTCAAGTACAATCTGATCATGTTTTCTAGGAGAACGAAAGAGGAACTCGATAAAAACGTCCGACCGTCGATGCGCTCGTCTGAGATTTGAGTGCTACTTTCCATGAACTTGCAAGAGTCTCTTTTTGAAGAGAAAAACCGAATATGATCTCATACACGAAGCGCCCGCCAGTGTGTCCAAAGACGCCAGCCTCAAACTTCACAAAAAAGGGCTGCGGTAAAAACGTCCAACCGTCGATGCGCTCGTCTGAGATTTGAGTGCTACTTGCCAAGAGCCTGCAAGAGTCTCTTTTTGAAGAGAAAAGCCGAGTATGATCTCGTACACGAAGCGCCCGCCAGTGTGTCCAAAGACGCCAGCCCCCTTCTACTAAAAGAACTCGATAAAAACGTCCGACCGTCGATGCACTCGTCTGAGATTTGAGTGCTACTTTCCAAGAACCTGGATGAGTCTCTTTTTGAAGAGAAACACCGAAGATGATCTCGCTATAAGGACAATACTCTGCCCCCTCTCGATAGGACAACACAAACGATCCGCTCCTGCTCGAAACTTAACAAAAAAGGGTCTCGGTAAAAACGTCCGTCCGTCGAGGATGCTAGCAGAAATTTGAATGCTACTTCTCAATAATCGGGAGATATCTCTTTATGAAGAGAGACACCGAATATGATCTCGCTATAAGGACAATACTGCGCCCCCTCTCGTTAGGACAACACAAACGATACGCCCACCAACGTATCCAAAGACGCCCGCCCCTGTTCGAAACTTAACAAAAAAGGGTCTCGGTAAAAACGTCCGTCCGTCGAGGATGCTAGCAGAAATTTGAGTGCTACTTCTCAATAAATCAAAACGCTACGAGAACTTAGTACAATAGTGCAGGTGCTGTCAAGCAGAAATATTCAGAAAAGGTCCTGACCGCCGGTATCAAGATGCGGCACACGGGCGCCACGCTGATGAATGCGGAATCGTCGCGTTCCCATTCAATTTTCACCGTCACCGTTGAGATGGCGGACGTGCAGACCGGGGGGGCCGAGGATAAAATTCGCGTCGGCAAGTTGAATATGGTCGACTTAGCGGGGTCGGAACGCCAGTCAAAAACCGGCGCCACTGGTATCAATCGTCAGTAAATTAGATAAAACTTATGCAGCTAGTCTACAAGAAAAAAATGTTCTTGATGTATAAATGCAAGTTATCAAAATGTGTACGAATATTACTGTTACCGTCTGGAAGACTACCCCCCCGTACGTGTCTTAAATCTTGAACAGGTGAGAGACTGAAGGAGGCCACCAAGATCAATTTGTCTCTGAGCGCTCTGGGTAACGTCATTTCGTCGCTCGTCGACGGACGTTCGTCCCACATTCCGTACCGCGATTCCAAACTAACCCGCTTGTTGCAGGACTCCTTGGGCGGAAACACCAAAACCATGATGGTGGCCAACTGTGGACCGGCCGACTACAACTACGAGGAAACGTTATCAACATTACGGTACGCGTACCGCGCGAAATCGATCAAGAACAAGCCGCGTATCAACGAGGACCCGAAGGTTTTTCTTCTATTTTTTTGCTTCGAATATTATCTCCTTGAGCGGCATCTTCTCAATGTTGTGCCTCGACTAAATTCTATTACTACCACAATGAAAAAGAATTAATAATAAGGACGCCATGATCCGCGAGTTCCAGGACGAGATCGCGCGGTTGCGGCAGCAACTCTTGGAACAGCAGGCGAACGTGCAGCAGGTGGCGGGAACGGTGAACGAGGGCGGGAAGCTCGTGACCGAAAAAGTGGTCGTCAAGGAGGTGGTGATCGAGAAGAACAACCAGGACTTGGGCGACTTGGAGGAGCGCTTGCGGAGAGAAAACGAGGAGGCGCGGCTGGCGACCGAAAAACGTCGAAAAGAGATTGAAGAAAAAAGAGATATGGCAGATGCGGAGCGGAAAGCGATGCTTCTGCATTTAGAGGAAAAGGAAACCGCGCTGAGCCAGGCTCAAAGGGACCAGGCGTTGATGCTGCACAAACTGAAGGTTTTACTTTTTCTTCAGTGAGCGTAATGTATATTCAGTTTTGAGAAAGCACTTGATATTATGTGGTGTTATAAATTGAGTTCGTGTCGTATGGAGACTGAATAGCTTTTCTATAAAAAATGAAAGGCGATGGGCGAGAAGATGCTGCAGGGCAGCGCGGTGATCGAGAAGGCGGTTGGCCAAGAAAAAGAGCTGAGAAAAACGCGGCAGGAACTCGCTGCACGCACCGAGGCGGCGAGCCGCGCCAAGATGGAGGCCGAGGAGAAGGAGGCCGCGAAGGAGAAGTGGCTGGCGCAGTGTGTGACGCAGGAGGAGCAGGCCGCGAAATTAACGCACAAGCTCGAATCTTTGTGGGGCAAGTTTCAGCAGGCCCGGCAGGAGATCGAGGACATCACCGAGGAGTTCCAGAAGGACAAAGCGGACATGACCGACACCGTCAGGCAGTTGTACCGAGAATTAGAACTAAAAACGCTGGCCGTCGAGAACTTCGTGCCAAGAGCGGAGATGGAGGCGTTCGTGAACCGGTGCCGCTGGGACGAGGATTTCGAAAACTGGATCGTCGAGAAAGTTGCGGACCCCATCAAGGAGCGGCGAGAGCAAATCTCCAAGCGTCCCGCCAGCTGCTTCGGCGCGCCGAAGCCGATCAGCGAGTACGCGCGGGATCTGGTCACCTTGGGTGACGCGAACCCGCGCTACCGCTTCGACAATATTTTGATTACAGACTTGGAAATGCCGGAGAGAACCACTTTGGATTATGAGGACGACCCCAGCTACGGCCCGAACTTCGAACGTTTACTAAAATTGGCCTTCGGCAACCACGACTTCGACTCGGCTACCACGTTGGGCGTGGACGCGAAGATGGGCGGGAACGGCCAGAAAGTACGCGAAAATGACGCGCGGAATACTAACAGAAACGACGAGACGATGGCGGTGGCGCAGGGGGACGACAGCTCGGAGGGCGAGAACTTACAAAAACTACAAAAATTCCCCCAGGCGCGGGGCTTAATGGGCTCGCGGGGCGGGAGAAGGCCGTAGGAGTTTGTAGCGTAGTTTTTAAAAGAGTTCTTTTGGTGCACGTGGTATCTAATATAGAGCATAGGTAATATCTTTTGTGAGAATTGGTATAGTTGCGACCGAATGATTCAAAAATACGTAGAGAATTCCCCATTGCCTCGAGAGGCAGCTGAAATTGATAGATTTACTTTCGTATAGTGATATAGCGCAGCCGATTTCTTTTTTTGAAGTAGTCTTTTTATTGATAGACAGAGGCCCTTGTGGTTAACAATCGTTGACGTTTCGGCCGATTTCTGTATCTATACACACAGGATCTCTGGACAAGCGTGGCTCGAATATTTTCTCTTTTTACAGGAACGTAGAATATTTACTCGAATATTTGTCATAGTTAGCAGCGCGTCAGCGTCCACCACGTTTTGGGAAGGACGCGTCGCAGTGTTCGAGTGCATAATTTCGATGGGGACGCAAAGAAAAGCTCCGGCAGGAAGCAGTGTGTTCAGATCAGCGGGCAGAAACATCGATGTTGTTACTCGAGCTGCGTATTAGTTTTCGGGAAATTTGTATGAGGCAGTAAAGAGTGTTTCCACCAAAAGGAAGAAAAAATCAAGCTCAAATGCAAACCCTTGAAAATGAACATAGTCGTAGCTCGCAGCAGAGCGCAGCCAATATAAGATGGTCATGAAGAAGATGGCCATGAAGGGGCGTTTCCGGATGTCAATGAAAAGGCCCAACAACGCCGGAGGACTAACAACAGCCGTGAACCGGGCCTGGCTCCAAAAATTGCAAATGCAAGCTGAAAAAAAAGGGAGTCATGCCTGGGGACTCCGTGAAAAATTATGCGAAGAGTTCAAGAAGTGTCTTCTCTCGATCCCAAACCGGGGGAAGTTTCAAAAAATACGCCGGCGAGCGCTGGAGAAAATGACGCTAACGCAGCTGAGACTCCGCAGAGCTGAACCTATGCTCGATTACCATGCCCGGGAAAAGGGCCTAAGAAAATTTAGAATCCTTGGCCCCGGAGGCTCCAAGCAGACATATATCGCGGCAATTCTCCCCGTGGAGCTCGAGCAATACGATCGCACTAAGGCAGCGATACGCCGAAAAGCCAAGAAGGCAGCGCTTCGGAAGGCCAATACGGATGGGGCGGTGAACAAGAGTAGTGGCGATGCGGCCTCAGCGAAAATGGCCATGAAGACGAACGCGAAAAACAAGACTAGTGAGAAATCAACCGGAGCAAAAATGGCCGCGAAGCCCGCTGCAGTGGAGGACCCGAGCGATAATATTACCGACCGCGAACAGGTGATGAAGGAGTTGAAGAGCCTCTATCAGGAGGAGCTGGACGCGATGACGTTGTCGCAGCTCCAGGCGGCGCTGCACTATAAGAAGGAAATGAAGAAGACTGCGGCAAGTCCAGCAAAAACGCTTCCGGCGAAGAATGCAGGGGGAAAAAAGATGACTATGAAGAGAGTAGTGAAGGAGACAGGGCGGAAATAGGGGTCTTTGCCCGACTATGATAGCGTAATGAACGTGTGGACCTTGTTATTACACGGAAGCGGCTAGAAAATATCCCGAGCGTCTCCACGAACGTGGTTTGATGATGCGATTTATTTTTTTGTGTACATGAAAGCAAGTTGGTATTTTCTCGATTCAATTTCGTTTGGATTCCCGGCAAAATGTTAATTTTGAAAGAGCAGCGTATGTGATTTCCTTTGGTACTCTATTAATTTCGGAATTCTTCAATCTATGATAAAGAATAGTTCACGGTATTTAGGTCGATATTGTCTCAAGCATTGTGATTGACCCCGCGGTCGTGGTGGGGTTTGTATGGTTTCTATGGGTATTGTTGTCTCTTTGTAGATTTTTTTCGGACTCTCTATCGATTCAAGTGATTCTCCAGCTTGCATCGACGCAATGCACAGCTCTCGGATGGACCGAGCGGGTGGGGCGCGTCTCACCAGCTCGCCTTTTGCAAAACTCGTGACGTTTGCCACCATGAGGTTCACATTAAAATATTTTTCTGTGCCGACACCGCTGAATAGCTCGAGAGCTGCGGGGCTAGGTGGCGGCGCTAGGGAGCGTTCACTTTAAAATATCTGTGTTCGGTTTTCGGAGATAGAACACGCGGCTGATGGTCTGGAATGTATGAATTCTTGCTCGAGTCGGTCTTGGCACCACATGACATCGTCGCAAAGAGTCTGTGTATTCGTAAGTTCAGTTGTTGTTTTGAGTCTGTAATAACCGCGCTGTGGCAGTCAGCAACGTTTCGCGAATGTACATCATATGTCGCCAACAGTAGGAAGTGAGCTATTTTGAGCTCTTTCGGTCAGTGTCCACCCCAAATCTTAGAACATCTTTTGTGATAAAACCCTTGCTGGTTGTGCCGCATTTTGGATACAACTTTTGATACCTGTTATGTTGTAGTATATGATCATTGTCCGCAATGGTATGAAGTCAGCCTGAAAAATATGGTAAATTGCGTTGATGTTGGTTCTATAGTTTATGCTCTTGTACCTGTTATGAGTAACAGTCCAGTTGATATACTAAAGTAGTATGTCGCGAGCTTCTTCCCGTGCGGCGTCGAAGTCACAGCCGGCGTCTCGCGCGCAGTCAGGGTCGCGCGCGTCGTCGCGTGCGCAGTCATCACGCCCGGTGTCACGCGCGGGGTCAAGCTCGCCGTTTTTCTTTCGTAATTTTTGACAATATGGATATGATGGTATACGCGAGTTCCTACAAAAGTATTTTGTATTTTTATTTGATAGATTCATACATCAACCCTGTGCACGACAATATTGATATCTATCGTTCTTGCAGTTCATTCTGTTCAAATAAAAATCTGAGGAACAAGAGGGTCGTCAAAGCCGGCCAAAAGCCTGTCGGTAAAAAGGATGCCGTTGAGCAAGTGGAAGTGGAACCCGTTCAAGTATTTTATGCGGGACCGAAAAGATCAGCCGTGAGATACCTTCCGTATGGGTTTTCTTTTTCTACTTCGCTTGTCTGTTGCAAGTTGAGGAATAACCAACATTCTGGCTGGGGCGTGTCCCAGCGTAAATGTATAGAGGAGGGTGTCAGGTCGCGCTGGGGGTATTTATTATTTTGCGGGGTTATTGTTTTCTGTTCTCTTCGCATCAACATTTTCTTGTGCCGTGTTGGCACAAGCAAAAGTCAGATATGGTTGCGCGCGTTTTTCTTGTCGGGCATTTTCGAGGGTCGTTTTTCATGGTTTCGTATTTTTTTGAAAAATCAGGTCAAGTGGCAGTTTGCAGTTAACGGGGAAAAATTGGTTTGGAGACGAAAAAGAACCTATT
>Ga0099797_101417_pt1 | contig 12690 bp, 6 predicted proteins | sample Uncmet_Sort48C_1_FD_89871 | JGI IMG/M metagenome (GOLD analysis project Ga0099797, IMG submission 89871) | Marine eukaryotic communities from CALCOFI LINE 67, Pacific Ocean - C012_Sort48C_1 | ecosystem: Environmental > Aquatic > Marine > Oceanic | place: Pacific Ocean: Monterey Bay | collected... | reverse complement strand
CCGTGGCAGCAGGAGATATGAATTATCGCTACGAGAAGATCTGGAGGGACCAGGCAAATAACAGGTTGGTGCAGCACAACATGTGGCACATACCGTATAACCAGCACCTCACTTCGCCGATGGCGCTCTTTCCGCGAATGGGTTTCGTGCCAGTACCAGCAGACTTGAACGAGGACGAGCCCGACGCGGCAGCGCAAGCAACAGCAGCAGCAGCCAGTTTTGGCAGTTTGTCTCGGCAGCAACTCAAACCAGCCAGGCAAGGGAAAAGAAAGTTGGCGGCGGCCGACGATGAAAACCAGGTGAGAGAACGGCTGGTCAAGCGTTGGCGAGCAGTTGTCTTGATCAATGCAGAGGCATCGGAAGTTGGTAGACAACTAATGGCCGAGAGTGGAGAAGAAGCTCAGTTGTACTCGCTAAGGGCAACCTTTGCGAACACCAGCACGGCTACCCTCGCGGCCAGACTCAGCGGAGGCAACGGCTATCTGCAGCGCATAGGAATGAAACCGAGAGACTGGCCGCCGAGCGAGTTGCAAGCCTGGAGGTTCTTGATCGAGTGGGCGAGCGTCAACACTGCCCTTTCGAGGGCAAAGGCGTTCAACGGCTTCGGCATGTTTTGCTTCCACATACTTGGCTTCAGCGACATGCATTACTTCGCCAGCTCAGCCAGGCTCAGGGGCGCAGCAATACAGAAAGAGAAGCTGATGGGTCAGAAGGTCCAGGCGGAAGTGTTGACAGCTGCAGAGATGTCGACAGTGCAAGCGGCGGTTGAGTCAGAGGATTTGTGTGACGACTTCCATATGATTCTTTCCTCGGCCTTGGCGCAAGCTGCGCTGAGGGCGCGACACTTTGACATGCGCGGGGTTGTCGAAATAACGCAGCAGCAAGACTTTGTAGTCGCCAAAACCCTTGCAACCAAGACCGGAGGCAGGGACGAGCGCGACTTACAGGTCCTGATGGGCCCGGCTCTCTTTCTCTCAGAAACCCCTTGGCTTGGCCATTTCTTGAAGAGAAGGGAGCAGATGAAAGTAGCCCCGAGAGATGGCTGGCCGCTTATGCCAGCGAAGTCGAGAACAGGCGAATGGAAGAAGCAGCCGGCGCGCCTCTCTGACTACAATGCACTCCTCAGGGAAGCCCTAGAGCATGTGGGTGTAAGGAAAACCACATCGCACGCAATGAAGGCAGAAGCGCTTTCATGGGCCGCGCGCAGAGGCCTCCCTTCTCAAGTGCGGGCGGCCTTGGGCTATCACAGGATCGAGGGCGAGTCTAGGTCGGTCCGGTGTTACGCCCGGGACCGCCTGACTCGCCCAGTCCAAGAGATGTCAGAGATGCTCAGAGAAATGCGGGATTGCGAGTTCGACCCGGACAAGGCAGACATGGCCTCGGCAAGCTCGATCCTTGGAGCTTCCCAGTCGGCCACGCAGAAGTGGAGCAAGTTCGGCCACACGCAGGAGCTGACCCCCACTGCTCCCATGGAGCCCGAACCAGCCAAAGAAGCAGAGGCGGAGAGCGAAGGGGAATCCGAAGACGACGCTGAAGACTCCTCGGATGTGGACAGCGAAGCGAGCTACAACACGATTGTCAAGATTGCCAGGCACTCTGAGTGCGTCCAAGAGGTAGCCCTAGACCAGAAATTTGTGCACAAGGACGGCAAGACGCATTGGCAAAGCTCGACGCACTCCGGGAAGACAGCGTGTGGCAAACTGATCAATGCCAATTACACGGCGGTCGCAGGCATTGACTTCCATGGAGAAGAAAACCCTTGTGACACTTGCGCAAGGGCGGCAGGCATCAAGAAGAAGAATGTGGCAAACACGGCAGTCGGCCACGGAGACCAGGCCCCAGGCGGGGCGCAGGTGCAAGCGAACTTTGACGAACAAATTCTTGAAGCAGAAGAGATGCAAGAGCTTTTGGCGAGCACGGCCTTGGTCGAAGAAGCTGCTTGTGGAGAAGAGCAAGTTGTAGAGGAATCGTCTGCCGACGAGTCCCCAGTAAAGCACCCGTGCAAGAGACACAGGTATGACTAGGCCGCTTCGCTAGTTGCACCATAGCTTGCAGTCGCAGTGGCTGAATCCCAAAGGGGCAGCTAATAAGAAAATTACCCGCACACAGACCTTGGGAGAGTAGGGAGAGGAATTCAAATAAATGGTCCAAATTTGATTTTAATTTATTTGAACCGTCCGGCGTGAAAGGTGATTGTGTCGAATGAATATCCGTGAAGTTTCCGTTGAGGGGCGTTCCAAAAACATCTAGGTTTTCCCCCCCCTAGGCACGTCAAATCGAATTCAAATAGAAGAGAGAAATATTCTGTTGACATAATCACGATATTCGAATCACGAAATATTCTATGGACACAACCAAACATTCCAAACACGCTTTAGGGACGAAAGAGAAGAGAGAGAGAGGGAAAACACAGAGACACACCATACATGTGCACGTGCTCTATTCTTTCTCTTCTTGCAATACTCCAAGTGTGTGTATGTATACATGTATACAAATTTAATTCAGGTACCGGATGCGCGGCAAGGCTGCACCCCTGACCCCAGAGCGATCCCGCCCCCTCCAAACCTTTCGGCTGAGGTTACGTCGAAAGCCCTTACACTGCTCGTCAGTGGGGCGAATACGGCGTCGGGCCGACTCTGAAGGGTTTGGCGGGGGATGTGGCTGCTCGTTCTGTGGCCTTAGGCCGCGGGGGGTTAGGGGGGGGCAGCGGTGCGAATTTTCGTGTGGGCGCTAAACCTAACGAATCATTTCATGTAAACAATTCTATAGAATTGCCCCGAATTTAGGAGGGCCAAATTATAATTTCGCATGCCAAATACGCCCCCATTTTGAGAGGGCATTAGGTTTTGACGGCCGGAGCCGCCTCGGGCAAACATCTCTCACCAGCTTGCTAGGTGGGAGTTGGGTGCTCGGGGCCGCCGAGGCGACGGTTGCATAATTCTTAGTTCCCTAGGGAATTTCGAACTATGCACCACGGAGGGAGGGACCAGAACCCATACAAATGCTGTATGGAATAGGTCCTAACCCACCCTGTAGTGGTTCCTGGTGAAGGGTAATTGCTGATGGGCGCGATGGCGTTGGCCAGGAGACCGACGCCCCCACAGTAACTACCGTAAAGTATACCGTTGTCGATTGTCAGCGGCGCCCCAATTGGAGCGTCGGTGGCAGTGGGCAATTGGCCTATCCCTCTTCGAGGATGCACAAGCCAGGTTGATTAGGACCTTACCCGAGGCCAGGGGGGGGAAACTACCGCCAATTTTATTTGGCGCCCCCCCCCTCTAAGTAAACGAGGCCGGAGCGACAGCCCCGGCCCATGGGACTTGGGGACAGGCCGGCCAGATTTCCATTGGGAAATGCCGTGCCCCCCCCCAGGTAGACACAGCAAACAGGCCTTAAGAAGCCCAGATTAGAACTTTAAAACTCCAAACAAGCTCGGGTAAGGTAAATCGGATGGTCGGGACAGTCGTGAGGTCCTCCTTTTGGGAGGACAGCCTGATGTGCCCGTCCATGGTAAGTTTAAAACCAAGACAGGTTTGTAGACTAAGTAGGTTAAGGTAGGGTTCCGATTAGGGCTCGACAGTCGAGAGGCCCCGGAACCCGAGAAGGACCGGTAGGGTCAATATTTAGGTTTCACAGCAGTACATAATCTGCGTGAATAATCTAAAACAAAATATGGTAATAGACTTTGGTCAGCGAAAGCAACGCCAAAGTAAATGGATCATAGGTGTGAATAATCTAAATAAATAAATACGGTAGGAGTAGGTGCACCATTGAGTTTGTGCGCCAGCCTCCTGCTCAAGCTAGCTTTCTGCGCTCCCAAAGTTTAGTTCCCCCTGCACCATGTCTTCTGGTCTCGACAGCACAGAGGTCTTCAAGGCTTGCTTGAAGAAACTCAGGCTCGAGGCATACGAAAAGAAGTTCGTGGACGCCGGGTGGGACACATTGGGAGAGTTCGCCTTTTCAGTTGCATTTCAGCCGGGGGCTGGGGCCACCGACGCCGAAATGGAAAAGGGAATATACGCAGTCATCTTGAAAGATGTCGCGGAAGACATCCGGGAGCGCGACAAGGGACGGGTTCGTCGCTTGTACTACGAGGCTTTCACTATGGCCTCTGCAGCGATGGCTCGCAAACTGGCTGCCGATGGGGAGTCAGAAAAGCCAAGGCCTTTGCCACTCGAGGAACGCACCGCGCGCCTCCAAGCAATCAAGAAGAAACTTGGCGAAAGGAATGTAAAGGAGGAGACCCAGCCGGCCGACCTTCTAGTAGATAAGTTTGTAACAATGGCCGAGACCGGTACCCTCAGGTACCTCCCATGGGAGGACCTGACAAAGTGGGACACGGAAATCAGGGGGGTCAAAAAGGACCCCCACTGGAAAACGACGCCCGAAGGCCTGTTCAAGTTCGAGGAGGTGACCACAGAGAAGCCTGCGGACACAGGCTCAGACCTCAAGCTAATGAATGCCCTTCGCAGGCGAGGCATCGCCATGGAAATGGCAAATCTTTTGTCATACGATTTGCATGAGGATCTTGTGGCGTGGTTCATGAAAGAACTGAACCGCCCTCCTCCTCGAGGCTATCAAAGTGTATCTTTGCAGATGCTTCGGGACGCAGACGAAGAGATCTTCGTAGAAATGGCGTTAAAAATCCGTGCCCACGGCCTCCCGGAAGCGGCGACCGACAAGCTCCCGCTGGACGATTACCTTAGAGTAATCCTGCAGAACCCCCGAATAATTGCCCTCTTGAACCCAAAACAGGGAGGACAGGGCAAGGGAAGCCAGGCCCAAAACGACGCACCGAAAGCCGAGAAGCGAGCCAACGCAGAAATCGATCGCCTAAGGGCTGAGAACAAAAAGCTTCGCAAAGGAAATGCAGGTGGCGGTAAGGCTCCGAACGGCAAAGGGGGGAAAGGGCAAGGTGGCAAAGGCAAAGGGGGCGGAAAAAAGAGCCCCATGCCATACGAGTTGCAAGGAATGGAGCGAGTGCACCAGGGGGTGCCTATTTGCTTCGGCTTTAATTGCGCTGCTGGGTGCCCAAACACCGTGGACGCTCGTGGAGTGTGCAGGAAGGGCAAACATGTATGTGCTCGCCCCGGGTGCGCTGGCTCGCACCCGGCCCACAGCTGTCCAAATAGGTGACTAGATTACCAAAACCAGGCCGCAGAGCCTGCTGGGGTAATGGAACCCAGCGGCCTTCCATTGGAAGGCCAGGTGGACGCGCCACCAATTTTGAGCACGATTCCCGGCGACACAGCGCAGGTAGAGTCGAAAATTTTGCCAGAAATTAATGGACAGCCAAACGCAGCGAAGGAAAGTAGAGAAGTTGAACTAAGGAAACGCCTACTCGAGGCGAAGTCGAGGTCGCAGTCCAAGCGAATGCGCGCGGAACACCAACCGGTACAGGACGCGCCTTGGGTGGAGGCCCTAGATCTAGTCGTGGAAGCCGCGAGGAGCAGCAACGCACCTCCAGAACCCTCGGGAACCCAGCCTGTCTTGGTAGACGACAGCGACGAGGAGACCCGCTCGGCTGCCCAAAGTGACGACGCAGATCACGAGCAGCCGGGAGCGGTGGAGGTCTTTTGCGGAATTGCCCATCTAACTCTAGAGTTGCAAAAGGTGGGATTCAGAGCGGTAGGAATCGACCACAAGGGCTGCAAAGACAAGCCCGTTGCCAAGGCGCTCTGGATCGACCTCGCCTCGAGGACAGGTCAACTAGAATGTTGGGACATAATTAGGTCCCAAAATATTAAATACGTGCACTTCGCGCCTCCTTGCGGCACGGCCTCAGCCGCAAGGAACATCAGGCGCAAGGGCATCGACCCGAAACCTCTGAGAAGCGAAGAGTATCCGGACGGCCTCCCAAACTTGTCCGGCGCAAATCGTGGGCGGGTTGACTCGGCGAACGAGCTGTACAAATTTGTCGCTCGAGCCGCAGAGAAGTTGGAGGCCATGGGTGTCTCGTGGTCGATCGAGAATCCCACGAACAGCCTGATGTGGACCACAAGTTGGTTCGCGGCCTTAGCAGCTAAATGCTCGGACCCGTCAGAGCCCCACCACCATTCCACAGTCAGCTTCGACATGTGCATGCATGGTGGACAACGAGCCAAGAAGACGACCCTCTGGTTTGGGGGGGTAATCGATCTCAGCCCGTTGGAGGCTCAGTGTGACAAGTCGCACGAGCACTTACCATGGGGGGCCACAGGTGACCCCACGGACCCCTTCGCCACCGCCAAGGAGCGCAACTACCCGCGACCCTTATGCCGGAAGATGGCGAAGCGAGCGGCACTGTCCTGCAAGCTCAAACAGCCAGACAGGACCCAGGAAGACGCCGACAGAACAAACAACATAGAGTCGCAGCCACGGCGATCGCGCAACGAGCTGGTGGCGGAATTTAAAGAGCGACTTACTTACAGGGAGGTGCAGCCACACCTGGTCCAAGAACTCAAGGAGTGGCTCAAGGCTGGCAAACCGGACAGACCTTGGCAGGATCTGCACCTCCACAAAGGATACGCCGTACTCAGCAGTATTAAAGATGGGAGAAGTGGCCTGAGCACGGTAGAGATTGGGTGCCCATGGTTAGATACAAATTTCCAAACATAGGATGGAAGTAGATAGGACGATTCCGGAAATATTGTTTAAGAATTTTATTTTATTTGATTATTCATGATTATTAACCATTACCAATCAGCAATGACTAATAATCGTTGTTGACGAGGATATTTTATTTTATTTGATTATTAGTGATTATTAATCATTACTAGTCATCAATGATTATTAATCACTACTAACGGACTTTAGCGCCGCCGCCCCCCGGGGCGGAAACGTAATGGACGCACGATCGAAAAGTTCCCTTAAACATTCGATTCCGGATTGAAGGAACCCCCTATTTTAGGGACCCCTTAGAGGGGCCAACCCTTATCCAAGGGGACCCGCAGTAGAATTTTCCAATAAAGGGCAACCCAAATTTAGAACGGCAGGTCCACGGATGAGTTTGTCGAGGAGGCACTCGGATGCACGCATCCCTTCGACAATAAAACTCTAGTCCCGCCTGCTGTGGCCAAGGCGATGGCCAACATAGCCAAGCTAGGGCCTAAGGGTCTCGAGCTTAAGAGAAGTAGGACCCTGGACTATTGGACGAAGAAGCGCGAAGAGCTCGCCCCTGAAGAAGCCTCGCTCAAGTCCAAGTTAAACCCAGAAGTCAGGGAAATAGTTGGAGAAAAGAGCATTCTCCTTTTCAAGGCTATGCTGGACCACATAGGCTACGACGACGTAGAAGTAGCAGACCTACTCGTTACAGGTGTCAAGTTAATCGGCGAGCTGGAACGAACCGGAATTTGGCCGCCAGACCCAACTAAGGCGCCGAAGACCTCCGCTAGACTGCTTTGGGCTGGAGCGAAGGAGGCCCAGAGAAAGGTGTTGGCCCGGGAGGACAGCCAACACTGGTCTAAAGACGACCAAGAGCTTTGGGACGAAACGCAGCTAGAGGTCGAGGCCGGAAACCTTAAGGGCCCTTTTTCGCCGGAGCAGTTGAGTTCTGAAGTTGGCAAACTTTGGATCGCTGCTCGCCGCTTCGCGGTGCGCCAGGGTGAAAAGCTGAGGCCGATCGACGACTTTTCGGAGTTCGGCACAAACTCGGCTTTTGGCGCTAACGAGAGGGTTAGAATGAAAAACCTCGACCAAGTTGTGGCGTGGTCCCGCGCTTGGGAAGAGGCTGTATCGGGTGACAAGAAAATAAGAATTGACGATACAGCCAACTGCTACTGGGAGGAGACCATACACGAGGATTGGGGAAAGGGCGGCCTGAAGAAACTTAGGGGCAGGGTCGCCGACCTCAAACAGGCCTATAAACAATTGCCATCCTCCCCTGCTCACAAAGCTCTGGGTGTGATTGCTGTAAAGGCGCCTGGCGGGGAAAAGGTCCTTTACAGGGCCAGGTCCCTAATGTTTGGGACATCTGCAGCAGTGTACGCTTTTCTGAGATTTAGCAGGGCGATTGCAGCCTTAGGCACGTCGCTCTTCTCTTTGGTACTTGTGGAGTTCTTCGACGACTTCACACAGATAGAGCCCGAAGCGTCTACAGAGTCCTCCCAGAAAGCCATGGAGGGCCTCATTGCCCTCCTTGGTTGGAAACTTTCCACCTCCGAAGAGAAGCGCAAGCCTTTCAAGGAGTCTTTTGTCTCCCTAGGAGTGCTAGTAGACTTTAGCGAAATGGAATCCGGAATACTCAACTTGCGCAACAAGCCGGGCAGAGTGGAATCCATCGAGGCCGCAGTGGAAGATGTGCTAAACTCGGAAGGCGGGAAAATGGACTTTAAACAAGCCCTATCCCTTAGGGGAAAGTTGGCCTTCGCGGAAGGCCAGACCTTTTGCAGACTGACAGCTTTTGTAGCTAGGGCCCTTTCGGAGTGGGCGTCCCTTCCGGGCCCTAGGGGACTGACTGAGGAGATGGAGTTTGGTTTGCGTTTTGCAGTCAGCCACTTGAAGAGCGCAGGGCCAAGAAGAATCAAGCCCAAGTCCGACGAGCCCCCAGTGTTAGTTTTCACTGACGGCGCCTGCGAAGACTCGACGTCGATAGGGGGCGTTCTGTTAGCCCCGGGCATGCAACCCGAAGTGTTCGGTTGTGTCCTTCGAGAGGCAGACTTGGAGACCTGGAAGACCAAACGGGACCAGAAGCAAGTGATCGGCCAAGCGGAAATTTTCCCGGTCCTAGTGGCCAAACTCACCTGGTCCAAAATTCTAGAGGGGAGGCGCGTTATCTTCTTTATCGATAACGAGAGTGCAAAGATTGCACTGATTAGAGCATACAGTCCAGTGCTAGCTTCTCTGAAACTAGTAATGGACTGCTCTGCCTGGGATTACCACAACAATTGCTCTTCGTGGTACACCAGGGTGCCTACCTGTTGCAATATAGCGGACGACCCATCTCGAATGGTCTTGTCCGAGCAACTTAAGAGGTTAGGTGCGCGTGTAGTCAGCCCGGTCCTCCCCTCGGGCATGTCGCCTGCTGATGAATTGAAGTAGGGAAACTCTAGACAGCAGCGACTGCGTTTTCCGATGCGTGCAAGTGCTTGTCCAAAAATAAGCACAATGCGCACGCGACTATTCCCACCAGCGGGCCTAGGGTATGTTGCAACATATGGGATAGTAAGGGCGTTCGGTACAATAGTTCGGTAGGGTTGCAGGGGAGGGGTCCCCAAAACCCCAACACACAACGAAACACAATCCGAAATTAAGTTTTCGTATGAAACTCGTTTTATCGTTATTTAATTTCGGGGGGTTTCGTTGTTGCACCCAGGCCCCGACACCGGTCGGGGCCGAAATGTATTCGGAACAAATAATTTTATTTTAGATTATTAATCATCATTACTTAAGATTACGTGATCTCTCCCATAGCCATCTTGGCCCAAGGGTGGTGGGAGGGATCCCAATCAATTTGCGTGCCCGCTCGTAGCGGGCAAATTTTCAGCCCTCCCTACCCCGTTGCACTCCCAAATTTGCCCACAAGGGGCCCGGCGGATAAAATGCAATAAATACAGTGAAACCCACGGACACACATCAGCAGAAGGTGCCCAGGGTAGTAAAACAATGTTTGAATTCTCGCGCAGGGTGCATACATACAACACACAAACACATTAGGAAGGTGCGGCCTCGCGCAGCGTCGGCTAGCGTTAGATCTCAGTGTCCCAAGCACTGGAGATCGCAGAGGGAAAGAAGCAGCAGTCCAGTTCCGGTACCTGCTGATGCGACCAGAGGTACCTAAGCCGCCCCATAACCACTTCTGGAAACGATCCAGTGGTTTGGGGCCAGATGGTTACGGAACATGCCCGGCACTACTTGGAGTGATCCAGTAGTGCCTAAGTCGGCGGCAAGCGACACTTCTGGAAACGATCCAGTGTCGCTAGGTCGGTTATGGGCAAGGCGCACTCCTGGAAACGATCCAGTGCGCAGAAACATGTCCGGCTCCACTTGGAGTGATCCAGTAGAGCCTAAGTCGGCGGCAAGTGACACTTCTGGAAACGATCCAGTGTCACTAGGTCGGTTAAGGACATGAAGTCACACTTCTGGAAACGATCCAGTGTGCAGAACCCGTCTAGAAGAAAACAGACGTGAAGGGTTCTTAGCTCCGGCATCACTTGGAGAAATCCAGTGGCGCCTAAGTCGGCGGCAAGTAACACTTCTGGAAACGATCCAGTGTTACTAGGTCGGTTACGGAGCGAAAGAAGCAGGTCCCCGGCACACGAGCAAAACACTCGTAATGCCTAAGTCGGCGCAAATACCACTTCTGGAAACGATCCAGTGGTACTTGGTCGGTTATGGGGCGACTCCGGCACACTTTGGTCGCCCCAAGTGATGCCTAAGCCTGCAGTTGCAGGTTACGGAGCAAGAAGCAGACGCAGTAGCGCTTAGGGAAACTCTAGACAGCAGCGACTGCGTTTTCCGATGCGTGCAAGTGCTTGTCCAAAAATAAGCACAATGCGCACGCGACTATTCCCACCAGCGGGCCTAGGGTATGTTGCAACATATGGGATAGTAAGGGCGTTCGGTACAATAGTTCGGTAGGGTTGCAGGGGAGGGGTCCCCAAAACCCCAACACACAACGAAACACAATCCGAAATTAAATATAAAGTATTTGTTCGGATTTGTATAAGAGCTTGTATAGCGTCTGTTTGGAAACAGTTCAACTCCGGGTATGTATACAGCTGATGTAATCATTCAGGCTACCTGTAGGAAACATATACGAATCCCATAAGAAGTATTGAAACAACTAGTCATTAAGTCATGAGTATGATTTGATATCCATTTCCCAGTGGGAATACATCAGGAAGTACTTGTAGTAACAATTGTTGCTCTCAAAAGCTGTCAATACTTTACACTCGTCCTGGGACAACTCATTTTGGACATAGTGAAAGCAAAACCCGGCCACCACATCCTCGCACCCCCAGAATTCCATTCGAAATGAGCAAGACGTGCAATGCCATTTCGAGCCGGGTGCACCGAATATCAGCCAGATCATATTTTGCGGGGAGTGGGAGAGGGTTGGTGAGCAAAACGCTTGTGTTGTACACCTCTTGTAGAGTTCCAAGACAGCCCAGGTGTCGCCTAATTCTTTGGTCAACATAACCATATATAAGTAGTGATATAAGGACATGTGGTGGAAGGTATATGGAATCGAGTTAAGTCCATGGGGTTGCATTCCAACTCAGGGTTCGATAGTTGGTTTCTTGCATTATTGGTTTCACCGATAATATTTTAAATGTATATGAAATTGCACCACTTGCTCGTGGATTTGTTTCTATTTCAGAAACACCTCTTCTCCGGATGGTGCACAACATGTCTTCTTCCCATCTTCTCCCCCCAAATCACAAATTGCATCAGGTTATATGCCAAACTACTGCACCCGATTATATAAACAACCACCAGGTGTACACAAAACGAAAATGAAACATGTTAGCACGCATATAAAGCCGATAACAAACAATAGTTACAAACTAACACAAAGAACCCCGGACAAGAAATGCAATTAAGTGAGATTCATTTTCAATGAAAGTGATTCGCAATCAAATATGTTGTACCGACCTGTTGGGGATGCAATTTTCAAAAAACGATTTTCCTCAAAGAGTTGGCCAAAGAAGCCCCCTAAAATGAAATTGTTATCCGTAAAGTATTGCATTGGAGATCCGGACACATGATACCCCAACCACCGCGAATTTCAGCGACGAATCTAGTGGGACCAGTCCCGGGACCTGAAATCACCTAAAAATCAATACCGGGTAAACACATCGGTATAACAAAGACGACTTGAACTTTACAGAAGCCTATAAAAAATCTATTGCTGGTCAGCATGGTTGAGGTGAGCGAGCCGCTAAAGCAGCACGCGCTAAGTTTGAGGCTTCCGTTGCTGCCAATAGGAAGGTGCTGTCCAGACTTAGTGTGGTCGATGCGGGCGTCACTTGTAAAAAACAGGCTCTGGAGCGGCTGTGTATACAGAGGATTGACGTATAATTGTGCATGGATTCAGCGAATTCATGATTGTAAGCAGCCCCTTATTTCTAATTGTGCGAAGAATTCGATTTGAGGACGGCCTAGCCGGGCTAATGGGCCCCATGGGCTTCATGGATCCAACTAGGTCGTCCTCAGTTCTAATTCCTCGTACGATTAGAAATGAGTCCTCTGTATATTGTAAGATCGGAGGTTTTATAGGATGTGAGGGTTTCCGGTTAAGGTTAATAGGAGTTTTAATTAAAAAGTGGGCTTGTCTACGGACAGCGGCGGGCTGATAGAATCCATTGGATTAATATTGGGCAATTTGCTTTTGAGATTATTTGGTTTACAATGGTTTCTGACTTGCTTTATGTCCATATCCCTCGCTCCTTTGGTGCACCCTTCGGGGGTTCAAAAATCCGAAATTTCATGTGTATGAAAAAGGCGTGCAGTGCAATGTGTATGAAAAAGGCGTGCAGTGCAATTTGGACCCGGGTGGTCCGATTCTCGCGCCGAGATCTCTGTTCTCAATGGTTTCGTGAAAAACATTGTTTTCTTTGTTGCCCCAAATTTGGCTCGCCACTTTTTCTACGGACAACAGTTTCCCTCAACCGGAAACCCTCATGTTAATTTTGCAATCAGTGTTTGTATGTACCAGTTTGACATTCGATTTTAATGGAGAACTCCTTAAAAGCAGGTCGACCGCCTAGT
>Ga0099797_101419_pt1 | contig 12694 bp, 9 predicted proteins | sample Uncmet_Sort48C_1_FD_89871 | JGI IMG/M metagenome (GOLD analysis project Ga0099797, IMG submission 89871) | Marine eukaryotic communities from CALCOFI LINE 67, Pacific Ocean - C012_Sort48C_1 | ecosystem: Environmental > Aquatic > Marine > Oceanic | place: Pacific Ocean: Monterey Bay | collected... | reverse complement strand
TTCCTGTGCCTCCACACACCAATTCCGGCCCTGCCCCACCTTGTCCAGCAGCATGTCTGCGAATGGTGTTCGGGTCTGCTGTGTACCTGGCCGAAGGAGCAAAATAAGTCATATTATAGGATTTAAAGCATGCATGCGCGCAAAGAGAGACCTAGCTAAACACACGTAAGCTCAGTAATCGATAGCCCCTATTTCTTTCATTTGCAATCATATATTTAAATTATCCGTCCATTGTTTTTGTTTTGGTTCAAGGTAAAACCAGTTCGAGATTCGACGATCGAATTATTAGTACATGATGGATGAGACTCGGGTGGAGGTGCTTGATTCTCACTTCGAAGCTTGGGTAGCTGTGGCGGCCGCGGATTTCGCTGTTGAGCCACCGAGAAATTACACGAGACCCACAGACAGACATTGGTGCCGCGGCTGCTGGACATGGTTTCAATAGTTCCATTTAGGGGTTTAGCGGTTAGGGGTTTAGGGGTTAGGGGTTAGGGGTTCCGCATTCGCCTGGTGGGCAAAATCTTAGTTGGCCCTCCCTGGCGACATATATATCGCCAGGGAGATGGAGAGATTTCCCAAGACAATTAATTCTACATTACATATATATATATTTCCAGAGAGATGATCGAGTCCCCAAGAAAATCATATGGAAGGTCCTTAATTTTAAGTGCCGGGACCCGGGCCCTGGCCCACAATTGAATTTAGCATTTGGCAATCGCAAGTCGTCCATCCAGCCCATTACGGCTGGTGCCTGATATGCTGGAAGTGGTGGGTGACAGCTGAGGCACCGTTGGCACCGTAGTGGCTTAGGGGGCTGAGGGGGTAAGGATTCCAATAGATTAATTATCTGGATATCGATCTGTGTAAGCAGCCTAGGCAGAAAGCTATGCATTGCATGCCGCACCCTGAAAGTTATATAAAGTACACCCACACCCCGGCCCTATGGGCCCCATGCATGGGCCCATTGGGCCCCTTGGGCCCCGTGGGGCAAACATCCATGAAAACCTTTTTACATTTTATTTTGCTTACCCAAGCAATCCTGGGTAATTGAGTTTCTTGGGTCCATGAACATCACATGGATTTTTCTTTGGGACCCAAGCACAGATTATCGGGGGAGAGGGGTAGAGTAATTATTAATCACATGTTGGAGTTATTTATTGTTTGTTGTTTCCCTGAGCAACACACATGATCCACCTCAATCAAGGACACGTGTACCTATATACAGGGTAACCCATAACAATTGTGTGCCAAACCATGCAGAATGAGCGCATATGTAACACAAGTACACTTACATGCATGCAATCGTAAATGAAAAGGAACAGTCCTTTTCATTTAACTAGGGGGTGATGAGCGAAAGCTAGATCGGGGAAAGGGGTGCTTGAAACACTCGGCCAAAACGCAAATTTGTTATCTGTTTTGATCACATGTTTGTTGCAGCCTCCATCATTGTGTTTTCATGTTTCACTTAATTGAGGTATACATATGCATACATATTGCAGATTCTATGTGTTGGCTATGTAGGTGTTCGTGTGCAATATAATATGCTGCTCTATAATTGCATGGTTTGGCGCATAGCTTCATCAAAAAGTGTCTGACCGAATGCAGACAGCCCAATGGAAGGAACGGATCGATGCACTTAGCCGACCATCTTGCATGGAGTAGCGAGTACAATTTATATAGGTGAAGACAAAATTAAATTAATATCCAATGAGGGTTCTTACTTGCCGATATATAGCAAACCAAACCGCCCCCCAAAGCCAATGCACCCCAAGGGAAAGATCCCAAGCGACAAGTCCCAACCAATTGCCCCATGCTATAAAGTTTCCTGAAGTTCATAAACGAATTAAACCGATCCTGAACAAAAGATCCCAAACAAAGATCCCCCACCGATTCCCCCCCCAAAAAAAACAACTGAAAGGGAAACCCTCAAAATGTCAAAAGCAAACAGATCCAAGCTCAGATCTCTTCAGCCTTATAAATTCTTAGGCCGAAGATCATGCATAAGTGCCCCCAAGCTAAAAATATGGGCAAAGCTAATTATTAATTTCAAAACTACTAGTTAGGGTCACGCTGGTGTAATACTCACTTTATATATACAAAAATATGTACAATCGTAATTGTGTTTCTGGGTCAGCTGTACCCAGGATTGCTCGGGCAGGTAAAATAAAGTTTAAACTTTTTTTTTTGGATTTTGGCCCAATCTTGGTCCGGGACATCGTCCATTGGATTCGGATCGCCGAGACGCCGAAATAGCCGATGTTTTTGTGTCTGTAGCACTTTGGGCGGTCAGTTTCGTGCCCAAATCAGTATGTTTGGAATCCGGCCGGAAAAAAGTAAACATGTACGTGCAAGCAAGACCGGGCAGGCTAGCTTCGAAGCTAGTTCTAGCTTGTAGAACTATGTAGATCTACACACTTCCAAGACCATCTAGGCCGGCCCAGCCTTGGGCTTGGCCCTGGGCTTGGGCTTGGGCTTCACCATGCGCTTGGCCTCTGTGTACTCGTACTCCTTCTCTGCAAGGCAGGTTTCGAGAGACTTCGTCATAGCATCCAATGCGGAAACACTTGGAGCATGCTGACCACCAGCCTTTACGTTGCCGAGCATGGCATTGGCTCTTTTCATGGCGGCATCGATGGTCTTGAGGTGAGCCTTGAGGATGTCCGCACATTCGTGGGGCCACTTTTGTGGAAGTTGTCTGAGGAGCGGACCCATGCTTTGCAATTCAGCAACGCGGCTGGCAAGCTTACTGTTTTGTTTTCTGACATTTTGCACCGCAATGTCGACATCTGTTTTGGGTTTCTTGTCTCTCTTTGGCCTGACGGGCTGCTCGGCAGCCGCTGTGCCATTCGCGAAAAACTCCGCCTTTGGCCTTTGGTTGAACCGGCCTTCCATTTGTTCCACCAGTTCTTTCCCTTCAGAGGCATCGCAGGAGCCTGAATGGTTCAACTCTGTAGTATCTGTGTGAGAAGATGTGGCTTCCAACTTCTTGTGGATGAAGACATCGAAATAGATGCGCCCAGCCTCGCATCCAGGAGCTTGTGGGTGGTCTTTGAACTCGCCAGCAGCCACCTTCTCCTTCACAATGGCGTCGATCACTTCTGGAGCGAAGAATTCCTCCATCTGTTTCCTGCTGAGGTCCATTTTCAAAGAGCTTGCGACATTGGCATCCTCAATCTTTTTTTTTCTGATCTGCACAATGCGGCCCCAATCTTCACCTTCTGGACAGCCTTTATCGAACCAAATTTGTTTCCAGGCCGCGGATTTCCCTGTCATCTTCGAGAGCACTGCAGGAGAGCAACGCTCCGGATTCTGGCGAAAGCGGGACCACCGCTTGGCTAAGATGAAGTAATCCTCTTTGGCCTTGGAGTCCATGCCGGAAATGATTTCGGCCACATGTGGAGCCGCAAGCTCGGCGCCATCCAAATCTCCAGGCGATGGGCCGCTCGGTGCTAATTTTCCGCCGCTCGATGCTGCACCACTAGCTTGACCTCGATGTAATAGTCAGTTAAACAAGTGACGGAAAAAATATATAACAGGGTCCAGGGACCAGGGCCTCCTCCATGGGGTTAAGGGACACACACAAACACCCACAGCGGGGGAGGACAACCTCTGGGGGGGAAGCGGGGAACCTGTCGCCCGGGTGAAGGAAGGGGCCACCCCTCCCCAAGAGGGAAGGGCCAACTACCCACACATGGGGCCCCAGGGGGGGAGGGGGGATCCGTATATTATATATATATATATTATATATATATATATATATATATTATATATCATATATTATGTGAGACCGTGCATTTCATGCACAGGCAAAGTAGAGCAGAGCAAAGCAGACCAGAGTTTAGTTGTGTTCGAACAATTATTTCGAATGTTATGTTTGATCGCTAGCAAATGTCCGGTCGGGTTTTCTCGAGCACGCAAAACATGTTAAGCCCCGAAGGCGGTTTTGAAGCCAAGATAAGCAAGTCACAGCTGCCGAATTATTGTATTCTTTGTGTTTGAGCAATATATATTTCCTATGCGACCAGACACTCCGAGTTAAGCTCCGAAAGTGCGACCCCCGAAGACCCCGAGCATTCGAAGGAAACTTTATATATACTTAACTCCAACACCTAGCTGACGAACACACAGAAATTAAATAAATAACTGATTAGTTATTCGGACCAAAGTTTTCATGACCCAAATTCACAACCTCTCGATGACCGAAGGTCATGAGGAGTGGCTAATGAAGCCAATGAGGGGGAGGAGGGAGGATTTTTGTTTTTGTTTGAAATAGTTGTTTAATCATAGGTGGGTTGTTTGTAAAATCCGAGGAACCGCCGACCTCGTCCAGGGGGGATTTTTAATCAGCATGTGTGCATGGATGTATATATATATATATATATATATATATAAGATACAGAGGACTCATTTCTGATTCGTTTCATTTCTAGTTCGTCTCATTTCTATTTCGTGGCATTCTGGTTTGGGGACTGTTGCCCCCAAATCCCAACCAAAAGCTGGGGGGGCATCAACCCCCCAGATCCCCGATGGCAGCCGTAGGGCCGTGATTAAGTCGACGAAATTGGTAGCTTAAAGGTGGCAAATGCCACATCAATGTTAACACAGTTCCGGCCACGACTTAAGAACTAGAAAAGCTGGATACAAAAGAAACCTTCCGATCCCGCCATGTTTTGTGCGAGCTCGAACCAGGCTTGCAATTCGCAATCTTCAGGGCTGCCAGGAGTAACACCTGTAGTGCGCGGAGAGCCACCCTCCTCAACAGCATAAGGGTCCACTTGGGCCTTCTCAGGTGTGCGTACGGGAACAGGATCAAGTTGAGTCTCTTTTGCGTCATGTTGTGTTTCACCAGCGAGAACCCCAATTGGGCCATACAAATTTGCATGTGATTGTAATGTGGTGACACCGGTCAAACTCTTGTGTTTTCATAACCATTCGAATTCGAGAACACAATCCGAAATATGTTTTAAAACAAAAACATTTGACTACACTACATGCTCCATTAATTATATACAACTATAACTTGTAATGTTGGGTACACACCAAACTTGAGGGAGTATATGAATATAATTAGAAATGTAACTGTGGGTTAGTTAAAGTTATAGTTGTAGATAGTGGAGCATGTAGTGTAGTCAAATGTTTTTGTTTTAAAACATGTTTCGGACGGTGCGTGCCCTATTACATTCTCGATTTCGAATGGTTATGACAACACAAGATGTTTGACCGGTGTCACCACATTACAATCATGCAATAGGCATTTCCTGTGGATCTTCTGGAGCCGCTTCTTCTTGAGCCGCTTCTTCTGGAGCCGCTTCTTCTGGATCTTGTTCAGGGAATAATTCTGGATCTTGTTCAAGGATTTTTTCTAGAGGCGCGTCTTCTGGATCTTGTTCAAGGGATTCGTTTGGGTTTTGTGCATCTTGTGCAATGGATTCGCCTGAAGCCACCTCGACTGGATCTTGTGCAATGGATTCTTCTGAAGCCTCGACTGGATCTTGTGCAGTGGATTCATCTGAAGCCTCGACTGGATCTTGTACACGGGATTCATCTGGCAACTGTGCTGAAGCCGATTGCTCTTGTACAAGGGATTCATCTGGAAGTGTTTCCATGATGGTGTCGGCACGGGCATGGCCTTCCTCAGGAAATCCGATCCCGTCCCCCATAGAATCGACAGAACCTTCGGTCATGTCAGAGTCGGACTCGCGGCCTGCACCAGGTTTTGTCAATGGTGTGGGGGTTTCCTGATCTAGAGGAGTGTCCCGCCCATGGACCGGTGGAGGCGTCACAAGTTCCGTTTTGCAGGTCGGAATAGGTGCAACGGGTGGACGTGCCCAACGCCGCACTGGCACATGCTCCACACGGCGGCGCTTAACAGCCACAGGAACCTCCGATTTGCACTGCAGCATCTTGGGACTAATAAATTAGAAATGCTTGGGCCTCGAACCAAAAGCTGGAAGGATCACATATAATGTAGCAGACGACACAAATCAAAATCTATATGACCAGGTGGTAGGACCAAATTAACCAAATTAACACATATAGATTATATGACACCTCAGAAATCGGCATTAACAAATTTGTCCCCCCTCCGGAAGAATCGTTGCAGATACGCGAAAACACTGAATAGTATAACTTAGTTAGTGGGGTTTAATACTAATGGGGTTTAATTATAATTTAATGGTGATTAAACCCCATTTAGATTAAACCCCATTAAGGGAGAATATATAAGGAATATGAGAAGGAATATATTCTAATGGAATAAACAGAACAAGGGGCGCGGCCTTCGGACTTTGGGATTGCCTGGGACCACAGCTCTTTGGAATTTGCTTAGGATGGATTTATACCCCCATCGTTTATTTTCAAAGATAAAAGGTAAACGTTTTATTTTCGCGGCGAACAAATAAATTGGGTGCCCACCTTTTGTCGGAGATTGGGACTCAGGTTAAACCTCCACCCAAATAATTTCCACATGACCCCTAACCCCTAGACATGCATAGCTTGTATAATATAAACCGGCACCCCCACAAACAAATTTTGCACTTGGAACGTTGACCCCGTTCATCCTCCCCGACATGGGGATTCCAATTGCTTGAGAAACAAAACACCCCAAAAGAAACCCATAGGCAATGCATGCTTGTTGCAATGTCAATGGCATACTTATTAATTAGGGTGTGTATAACTTGCTTCTGGGGCCCTTTGTATTTCTTGTTGGTTTACTTATATATACATCCACTTGAGTTTTTTTTTTGTTTTCACAATGTTTGCCTCGACCATAAGTGATAGGCTTCCCTAACTATAGACATCATGGTTCTACCACCCCACTTATAGTGTGTTTGGCTCCGCTTTTGTTGTAGATAGTTGTTTCAGCAACCCTCTGGCTTCAGCACATGGCTTCTAGCTCGACACCTCTAGCGGACAGGCTGTTCCCAGATGATTCAAGACAGCCTGTAGCCACGAGCATGTTCCCACAAGTTTCCCTACAGTATTTTAACCAGTGGATGATGCATGACTTGCCGCATCCACAGTTCACCGAGGATTCATTGCCCCTCCCCCACCTAACGAGCTAATTTAAATTAATGCACCCACACTTAAGTTGTGCATAGGCCTACGACTAAACCGGAACTAGATGTTTACGTTATAATCTACAACATAATACGATATTCGTTGTTGTACTATATATCCCTGTGTCTGAGTAAAACCATACACCTCTCAAATGCAGGCCCCGGCTGAAATCCATAACATAATTGGTAACTTGAACACATGTGTTTCTTCTATCTTAATATCTTATTGGGATCCAGGACTCGCTTGCGGAAAAGTTTTTGAATTTTCTGCGGTTGGTCTTTGAATGGGACACTCCACCTGTCTTCCAGTGGCGGCAAATGGGCCCAGGCTTCGTCTGGCAACCAGCATCGCCGCCACCACTGACCATGGGCGACATGATAAATCAGGATTTTCGGGTGTATGTGCGTAGCCCCAACGGTGATCTGGATTGGTATGGTGTTCGCTACTACAGGCCAATGTCAGGGGAGATGAGCATGCGGGACGAGGATGAAGTTGCAACGATTTCGGATGATACGACTCGCGATGACGATGCGGATGCGGAACTTGGTGAGGTGGAACTCCCGTTGATGGATTCAATTGTTGATGTTGTTGAGGACGAGACTCGCGATGACGATGCGGATGCGGAACTTGGTGAGGTGGCACTCCCGTTGATGGATTCAATTGTTGATCTTGTTGAGGACGACTAGTTCTTGAGTTGGTTGGTTCTCATCGAGGGTTCGAAAAACATACAAAACATTTATTCATAGGCCACCACTATCTGATTTATTTTATGTTACTTGTTCATAGCCCACTGGATGACAAGTGGATTGGCCCACTCGCAGACCAACCGCAGAGTCCTGAGTCCCAATATTACATATTAGGATTGAAGTGTCCCAATAGTTGTGTCGCTTTGTCGGAGATTAAAAAATGTGTTGTAATTAAAAATTAACTTCTATAAAATCATTTCCTCATTTGTATAATGCCGAAATTTCCCTGTATAAGTTTTTCTTGCTTTCTTATCACCCCCACGGGGCCCACGGGGCCCACCCAACGGCCCCACCCCGGCCCCATGGCCCCATGGCCCCACGGCACCCGGCACATGGCCTCCCGGTCCCACACCCCCTGCCCCAAGTTCCAGTGCTGCATGCACCAAAACGAAGTAATCAATTCACATAAATGAACACTCCATGAAAAACAACAACAAATACAACACAATTCTGTGTGGGCATGCCATAAACTAGTATATTTATATATTGTAAAGGCAATACTTTGGTCGACAGAGCATTCGAAAACACTGCAAGTGCATATTTTGAACGGATAGGGTGTCGAAAACCTCCCAAATATTATATGGCGGGTCTAAATGTTAAACATAACCCAAAATCAAAGACTACATTCGCCCAACATGCAAAAAAACGAACGACCAGGGCTAATTTTGGAGACCCAGGCGCCCAACACCTCACAGTTAGGTACCCCAATCGCTTGAATGTGCACCCGAATTTTATCAAAAAAATCTAGTTTTCAAAAAAAAATCTGTATTTATTTTTTCCCGTTCTTTCCCGGCATTTCCCGGGCATTTCCCGGGGATTTCCCGTCTATTTCCCGGGCATGCCTTTCCCGAGAATTTTGGAAACATGTAAAACCTCACAGTTAGGTACCCCAATCGCTTGAATTCGCACCCGAAATTTATCAAAAAAACAGATTTTTTAAAAAAAATCAGTGATTTATTTTTTCCCGTTCTTTCCCGGCATTTCCCGGGCATTTCCCGGCTATTTCCCGTCTATTTCCCGGGCATGCCTTTTCCGAAAATTTTGGAAACATGTATTTCCCGGTCGGTGTCCGCATGAATTGTTAAGTTGTTTCGCTAAATTTTGGAATTTTGTGTGTGTTCGAGACGAAATGTAGGAAATATTTGGATTTGTTCTTGGATTGGTTAGATTTGTATGCATTTCTGTACATATTTAAATAAATTTGATGTACTGTCACTCTGTATACCATTTTGTATCGATTTTGTATGTATACTGGAACCAAAATGTTGCAACCCACACAAGTTGTTTGCGATTGATTGCGTTTCCACACAACATTTTAATAGTGTCAATGAATTATGATGAAATCACTTGTATTTGCTTATGTACATATGAGAACAGCTAGGAACACGTGTATTTCGTGACCTGAATAGGAGAAGGGCTGAGTGTATGGTTGTAAATTTATTAATTATGTATGTAGAACATCCCATATATATCCAATGTTTCTATATATTATAAGAATCTGGGGTGTGTCTGCATTGCTCAGTTGCAAAACAAGCATGCTTGGGATACCCAAGGTTATCCGATGCCTGGTTGTCACCATCTTCTGCCGCAGACGACCCATGAGGCAGCCTGCGATGGGGTCAGCATCACACATGCACTGGAAGCATACAGTTGCAAGGGCTCCCACTTCCCATAATTTAAATATGCAGTGGTTAAATTTCTAATTCGGCTCATTTCTAATTCGTCTCATTTCTAATTCGTGTCAGTTTGGTGGATTGGCGCTCCCTCGAACCCCCACAACAAGCTAGGGGGGCTTTGGCCTCAGATCCCCCCAATTGCGGTCTTAGGGCCGCGGCTAAGTCGGCGAGATTTTCCGCGTAGGCGGCAATTCGTATTTCAGTTTTCACAAGTTCCGGCCACATTTGAAAGCCTCTTGGGATCGGCTCTTTGAAATATATGTAACTATATATATAACAACAACTCAAGCCTAGTAAAAACAAATCATTTGTAGGGAATGCATTCAAAGCTTATTTGATACAATTAAGGATTCATTTAACATTGTATACATGGTTAAAGGAATCATAATTGGATCAAAGAAGCCTCGAATACATTCCATACAAATGACTTGTGTTTGGGAACATTAAGATCGAAACTTATGAACCCCATTTGGTTTCATATGATCCGAACATTTACCGAAACACAACAAACGACCACTGAAATCATTTCGTTCGATTGAGTTTGGTGTTAGGATGAGTGCAAATTGCTGGCATTTTGTTGTAACAGAGAATATTGTTCGTCATAACCGCAATTAAGCCATTGATACCAAATAAGCCAAATACCAAATAAGCCAATACCAAATAAGCAAATTCAAATTCTAACCATTGACAACAAAAGCGTTACAGGGGTCAGGAATATTATATACAATTTTTAACTAGGGAAGGTATATGCAGCAATTAACAATCCATACCAATAGGACAAGCATACTTTTTGGACTTTTTGCTTTTCACTTACAGAACTCACCGTCATGCTCAGCACATCCAGCCACAATTAATTGCAGAAGATACACTATATTACATAATGCTACAAAGCTTGTAAAGCTGGTTGTGTACGTGATAAATATATGAGAACGGTACTTCAAATGAAATAGTCAGACAAATTAAATACGCGGCACGTGTGACTAATAATCCGCAACCTCACCCAACCTCCACCCCACCACCCCAAGTGATAAATAGTTAACCAGCTAGTTATTTTGTGGACTTCTTGTAAAACACATGGGCAAACAAAAAACAAAAGAGCACCCCATTAATTAAAAAACTGTCATTAATATTGTTCGGACCAGATTAATAGTGAACCACTTTATAGTCTTGATCGAGACTCATTTCAAATATTCTTAGGGTATGGGGGTCCTGGGTGTATTTGAATTAAATTAACCATATATGGTTCTTATTTCAATCATACATGTTTTCAATTTTCCGGCCCAGCAATCCCATCCAAATGTTTGTTTTACTTTTCGGTAGAATAATTACTCACATGCTGGGATTCGTATAAGTTTGAAGATATATATAATATGGAAGTTGATTGGTAGCCTTGAATTATCAGCCGCCTTGCGAAAGCTCTCGAGTGCAAGAAAAGCACCAAGCTAAATTGAAAGCCTCGAAGTGCGAACAGCACATCGAGTGCACGAAAAAGCACCAAGACTCCATCGAGTGCAAGAAAACACCAAGCTAGCAAACTCACAGTCCGCCCAGCTAACAGAATCCCTCACGTGCAAGAAAAGCATCCAAGCCAGCGAACTCACAGTCCTCCCAGCTAACAGACTCAAACACATGTTTGGCCAACCTTGCGGCATTGAATGCAGGTGGTCCATGTGTCTCTCGAGCCAATAAATGCAGCGATGCAACTACCTCACCATACCCATGTGTGTAGGTTTGGGTCTCTTTGAGCTGCGGGCCTCCGCTCACCTTCACACTACCATCGGCATTGTACCCTTTGACAACGGTAGAAGCACCCGGTAAGATGTCACGATCTTCCTTTGTGAGGGTGCCGCCCAAGGGACAGAGATCTCGCGAACCCCACCACTTGGTTGCCTTTGGGGTCATTGCACCGTGTTTGCCCATCCACCCGGTGACATGATCCATCTCGATCACATGGAGGTCTGCCAGTGTGCGGAGCAAAACCATCTTTGGATGACACCCCATCAGAGAGCTGATCGGTTGCTCCAAAATCCAGTGAACGCCCCGGATGATACCCCACAGCACTAACCAAACCATGCGAGCAACCATCACATTTGCATCCCGAACATAGCCAGTGTCTGAACCCAAAGCATTGGTGGCAGAGCGACCAGAGGTACTGCGATTCAGAAACACCCATGATGAGCAACAAGTTCCCCAGTGGACCATGCCATTTCGCTTCGTGTTGCCAATGATCCTGAACACCATCACAAAGCCTACATCAGTCAAGAAGTCTTGGAGGGGGTCCCACACCTTGTCGAACCAAGCCCAAGCGAGCCCTTTGCGCACACAAGCTTTGGTAAGAGCCAACTCACCTCCAAATCCGTCAAGCCCATCCCACATGGCATTTACAGGATCAGGCAGCTCCAGATTGCACACAATGGAAAGATAACTTGCAAGGCGAATTGCAAGTGATGCCATCCTGCAAGCAGTTAAGTTCGACAGCTCCTCCAAGGAGATGCCACGATACCGACGATTGCACTGCTCCATGACTTGACAATGATGAGGGCACCAAGCAACTAAATCTGAATTCTTGACCAGTAATGGCGACGGCAAGTGAAAAAAAATATAAATATCTAATACAAATTGTATATGTATATACTAATGTGAACCCGTGCATTCCATGCACATGCAAAGTAGAGCAGATCAAAGCAGATCGAACAGAGGTCCGAACAATTATTATCGAATGCTATTTTTGATAGCTAGCTCGTGTCCGGCCGAGATTTATCGAGAAAGCGGTTTCGAACAAAAGATATTATCTGATAAGCAATTCAGAAATATTGCAAAATCATGACTACAAGTCGAAACGAAGCAAACCAAAGCGAAACGACCCAACGAATCGAAACATCACAAGTCGAAACAAATCAAAAGGAAACGAATCGAAACAATACGAAACGAATCGAAACGAAAGGAACAAAACAAATCGCAACGAATCGAAACGAAACGAACCGAAACGAAACGACACGAAACAAATCGAAATTGCACAAGTCGAAACGAATCGAATCGAAACAAGTCGAAACGAATCGAAAATAAACAACACGAATCAAAACGAAACAAATTCATATATATATATATGTGAGGAATTAAGAGTTGGCAACAAAACCGCACCGGCCCAACCACGACCCACCGCCATTCTTGATTAAGACGATCGTATGCCACCCACCGAAGTTCTTGCCGCGC
>Ga0099797_101418_pt1 | contig 12697 bp, 6 predicted proteins | sample Uncmet_Sort48C_1_FD_89871 | JGI IMG/M metagenome (GOLD analysis project Ga0099797, IMG submission 89871) | Marine eukaryotic communities from CALCOFI LINE 67, Pacific Ocean - C012_Sort48C_1 | ecosystem: Environmental > Aquatic > Marine > Oceanic | place: Pacific Ocean: Monterey Bay | collected... | reverse complement strand
ACAAACACACACACACACACACACACACACACATGCACCCCACGAATGCACACCCATGCACCATCACGCATGCGCAAACACTAGCACAAACATGCGCATACACACAATCACACTCACTCACTCGCTCACAAGAGATAGAGGGGAGGCAGAAAAGGGTAGAGAGGGAATCAATTATGTTCTCCAAAAGAAAGCTGCTCACTTTATAACATTAAATGACACCTATATTAAACCAGCAAGTGCTCCATTATTTCAAGAATTAAATATACTAAATATCCATGATATTTTCAAGGTTGAAACATTGAAGTTTGTATATGAATGTATCAATAAAACCAATCCACTTCAATTTCACAACATTTTCTCTATAACATCAACTAGACAAAATACAGCCTATACTAGGAATAACAAACTAGTGACTCCCCAAGTTCGAACCTCAAACTATGGACTCAAGTCTATCAACTACACTGGGGCTTTCTTGTGGAATGAACATCCTGGAACTATATGCTCATCAAAAACCAAAAAAATATTTTCAAAAAAACTTAAAAAAGAATTATTAAAATCATATTCCAATTCATAAATATTTTCTTTTCTAACTCATCTATGTATTTGCCATATTCACCTCTCAAACTCTTTTTAACTGTTTTAACAACAAATTAATTCCAATTAATTCCAAATAACTATAATTACTATCTACGTAAGTCTAGCCTTACCTGGAGGCTCCCCTCGGTTAGTTTGCTCTGCGGCTTTTGGGAGACCTCCAGTCCCATCTATAAACCAATTTCAACCAATGAATTCCACAAACATTTCAACCTAATTATCCCAGTTCAACTTGTTCAACTCTTGTTCCATTTCTTATTACTGTAATTTGTTCTATGAGGCTATACATGTATATTTTTGTAAATGAAATGTTTTTGTTTTTGTAACTTGAATTGCTTTTGTGATGGAAATAAATTTCATTTCATTTCATTTCATTTCATTTCGATATAGTTACTGTACACATTTTCCCTTTCTGAGGCAAGATTTGTAGATTTAAACACAAATTCCTCTACATGAGACATTAATGAGTGTAAGTGTAAGACAGCAATATGGCAATAAATAACATACAAACTATCCCCACTTACCTATGTATCAGGATATACATTAACACAATTTCTCCAAAATGTATAAAAACTACTAATTCACTTAAGAAAGAAAAGATATCACCATAAAATTTCCCGACATTTCCCGACCTTTCCCGACCTTTCCCGACCTTTCCCGACCTTTCCCGACCTTTCCCGACCTTTCCCGACTTTTTCCGACCTTTCCCGACTGGTCGGGAATGGTCGAGTTTGGTCGGTAACTTTCATGGGGGGACCTATAGACAATAGATTCAAGGAATCAATCATAAGAAAATTCTGAGTTTTCTCAATAACAAGAACAGAACTCCTCTGTGGGGAAACATTGCACAGACTGGCTCTAAGTATTGTCTCAACACTGCTTCTTGGTATTCACAGGAGAATGATTTTGAATGATTTAATATGTTCAGTCACAACTTGTAAGAAAGCAGCGGACAGTAATTTAGAGTCTTAACTTTTTCTTCAACCTGTCCAAGTATATGCTAAGTGTGTAACAAGTGAAAGTCAACCAACATCATAACACAGCAACAACAAAACAAAAGTGATCTATTTTCCTGAAAAAAAAGATCAGAATATTAGTACAAACGAATTATTTCAGAGAAAGTGGTATAATGTAAATATCAAATATCAGGTTTAATTACTTTTCGTTATCAATTGAAAATTTTCACCCCACCCTGTATTAACAACCCCACCCTGATTTTCAAAAAAAGGTAACCCCCCAAAAATTTTCCCCTTTGGGAAAAGCCCCCCCCGGGGTTGGGGGGGGGGGGGGGGGGGGTGCGAACTATGTTGTGTCCATTCTAAACATTTGTTTCGCAAACATTTGTTTGACAAATGTTTTTGTCAACAAATGTTTTAATACTTTTTTCCAAATATTTGTTGCAATCAATGTTAGAACATGAGCAAAACATTTGTTGAGAAAAACAAATGTTTGCTCTTTTGCGAGCATTTGAAGATAGTTTTTTGATGTCATTGCAGTATCTAAATATTTTCCAAATAGTTGTTCTATTTTAATTATGTTGTTTTTATTTTACTTGACGATTACAATAATGGAAGGTACCATGAATTTTTCAAATAGTGATAATGATTCATCTGTGGATGAACAAGTACTCAAAAAAACTAAAAGGTGATCAAAAAAGACTACTAAACATTTCATTGTTGATTTGCCTATAAAATGAGATAGATAGATCGCGAAGCTAGAAAAAAACATGAAAACTTAGCTGAAAAATATTGCTCATTCCTTCATTTATCCAATTCAGTGTTTTTCTGTGAGTTATCCTGTCATCCATGAAGTCATCTACAGGCAATATTGTGGCAACTTTTAATATTGTCTTGAAAGAAATCAAGATAAAAACAAAAACAAGATGTAAGTTGTATGATTTGCGCTAAAATCAAAGAAAAGTTTATTTGATAAGTTCTAAAAACAATGTTTAGTGTGTTAAAAACAAAATGTTTTACCATTTGCGTCTTGTTACAAGCGGCGGAGAACATTTGTTTTCATTAAACATTCGTTTGAGAAATTATGTACAAATTATGTCATTACGAGTTCGACAAATCCTAAAACAATTGTTTAAAAAATATTTGTTTTTTTCCTCAACAAATGTTTTTCATTAGAGCACCTCTTAAGAGAAACATTTTACATCCTCCACTATCGTCCAATTGTTTAACAGACTATTGTCCAATATAGACTATCAATTGCAAACATCGGCAAATCTTCATAGGAAAACATTCGCAAATTTTCAGCGGCAAAATTTGATTTTGATTTGAAGTAATCTGTCACAATGCCGCCACTCGATATGACTATAACACTGGAGAAAGATTGTGAAATAATCATTGAATAACTGTATATTAAACGCATGAGTATAGTCATTGACTGTTGAACAAAATATATGCTTACTGACCCTGAACTGTATACCACAAAGAAGCTATATCTGTGACTTAAAGAGGCCTTTCCACCTTCACTAATATATAAAACTTGCTTCTTCTGAAATTAACAGGATTATCTAAGACAGCCTTAGAAAAGCATTGCCATACTTAAAAGCAAAAAAGATGCTTACTTTACAGGGTCTTTATACATTAAGGAAACAATTCTGGTCAACAACAATGTATTTCTAAAACTATATTTCATTCTCGAAAAGATAATGATAAACATATGAATAATTGAAAAAGATGAATAATTAACTTAAGTTAACTTCAGATAACATTTAATTTTTCAAAATATGTTTACATGAGGTATAATAAAACATTGTACATATTAAGCATAGGTTTTTGTTTATCTTAACAAGTTACGAAGAAAAGCCACATGCGCTATTTATATAAATGAAGTTCCTTGATGCAATACATGTGTAAATTTTGAACGTTCGTTTTAACATGTTTTTTGTTGGCTGGGGAAAATTATCAAGAATTGCATTTCATATACTGTATGGAACTATTTGGTTGTGAATCAACATTGCTTATCAAAATTCCACGGGAAGGCCACTTTAACAATTATAGACTAGCATGAAAATGTTGAGTATTTTGTCCAGAAAATGGCTAAAAATGGCTCTAAACTGGTCCAAACTAAAGTACTAAAGTACTTTTGGTATTCACCAAAATATTTGGTACTGACCCTCCCTGCCCAAATGTATATTTCTAAGGTGATACATTTGTTTGAAATACACAGGTGACAACACCCTTTCACCCTTCGTCGGTAAACGTATGGTGTTTTTACCATACACCACAGAAAAACATGTATTACAGACGGAAATGAGCCGAAAGTTATAACGGTAGGAGAGCTATCGTCATTTTTTCTAACGTCATCAAATACACTCTATGCTTTTGTGGAAATTGATGGCTATTATCGTAAGTATAAAAATGCCTGACATGCTGCTACCTATCATAAGAACACATCTTATAAATGTCGACAAATGTCAACAGATGACGACAAATGTCGAAAGATGTTGACAAATGTTGATAAATGTTGACAGATGTTGACAGTCCACATTTGTCGTCATCTGTAGAAATTTGACAACCCCATCGGCTGGGGAGGGGCTTTCTAGGCCAATAATATGAGCATAAATCGGATTCAAAATTCCAATAGAGGCATTGCATTTTGTGACTGAATTTATCCTATTTTACATTTATGAATCAAATTAATCCACAAATCATTGCCACAGATGTTTAAATACAAAATTATTCAGTAAAGTGCTTAAAGACACTTTCATTTCACTGATTTTAAAGGCAAAAGCTTGTTTTTAGAAAGAATGACTACATGTATTCAAAAGTGACAAAAAATAGTATTTGAGCAAAAATGGTGTATATTGCAAAGGGCAGATGAGGCAATATTGACAAAGCATGTTTTTAAAACATCATGTATGGGGGAATCTACTTGATAATGATAAATTCATTTTAAGATTGGAGGATATTCGATTTTCAAATCAAGTCTCTGCACCAATTTTCAGTTTGATTGGACCATGTTTGACATCCTAACAAGTTAATGAGATGATCAAGAATCTTTGAAATTCATTAAATAGTTGATCCCCACCACACTTGATTGATGTCACATTGACTAATCAGATGCCATCTTGTTGAAAGGTCACAAATAATTAATGAAAGATTGTCAATCAATTCCCCTTCTTTCACTACTACCATGTCATTAAATGTATTGAAAATTCAATATTGAAGATGACCTACCTGATTAAGTTTTCCCTTCAAAGCAGTGATATCTGCAGGACTTGAGAAGACTATATCTAATCCAGGCGATATAGCATAAACAAATTCTATACCTTGTGACTTTGCATGCTTGATCAATACACTTAACACCTCTAGAAATGGAAATTAAAGCAGCTTAAAATAAAACAACAAGACATAATGCTTAAGGAGAAATACCATATTACATACCTTTATTTAAGCATTAATTAGGTACTTTTGGTAAAGAACAAACAGAAGAAAATTATATTGAAAAACATTCTATCTCTATTAAAATGTTTTGGTTTGAAGATTTCTGTGAGACTATTTCTGACAAATATTTCAAAATATCACGAAAATAACCATGCTGATCAGAGTATTAGGATGATCATGAACAAAGTAATGCAATTATGCAAAAATCTTTTATGACACATCTAGAGTAATTATCATTACCAATTACCATACATAACAGGAGTTAGCAGATCTAAAATTGAACTAAAGAAAACAAAAATACTTTATGTATTGACAATATAAATATTTTTTCTGTTATACAAGACGGTGAAAAAAGTTTGAGGCATTAATTCTACCAAGAGCCAAAGTCTTAGATTTTACTCTCTATATATTGTACTAATGATCATCAAGTCTGGTAGGGGGTAGGGTACTATGATTCTGGCATGCATCACCCTAATACCCTACATGGGCGGATCTCCAAGCAGAAATTTGACCTAGTATTTCACCTTTTTCCAATAAAAATGTTGTGAACGGCAATTTCTCCAACATCTTTATTATAATCTTTATTCTAAGGTTTGACCCAGAATAAATTACACATAAATTATTCTTGCATTTTTCACATCCTTATAATGATGTATTTTTACCAAAAAAAAAGCAAAATTCGGCATACTAACCCCTTTTTGGGGCCAATTAGGGCCAAAAAGTCCCAATTTAGCCATTTTCAAGAACTTGAGAACTATTGGTCATGGAAAGTTGTTTGACCCCTCTTTTTAACAAGGATGTCCATGTTTCTTTTGTTTCTATTAGCGTTCTTAATATAAGTGCCCAAAATTTCTAATTAAGGCTAATTAAGGCTAATTAAGGTGTATTTTCATAGCTCGAGAACCAATAACAGTACAAACTTGGTTGACCCCTATTTTGGCCAGAATGGCAATGTTTCTATTGGTCTTGTTAATATCTTATACCTCTCAGACGACCAGAAATACCCAAAAATTCTAATTAAGGCTAATTAAGGTGTATTTTCATAGCTCGAGAACTGATAATAGTACTAACTTGGTTGACCCCTCCCCTTTTGATCGGAATGACCAGGTTTCTATTAGTATTGTTAATATCTTATACCTCTCAGACGACCGGAAATTCTAATTAAGGCTAATTCTTATTAAGCATAGCTCGAGAACCAATAATAGAACAAACTTAGCTAACCATTCATTAAGACCGAAATGTCCATGTTTGTATTAGTGTTGCTAATATTTCGTACCTGTCAGATGTCAGGAAGTACCTAAAAAAGCTAATTAAAGGTAATCAAGGCTAATTAAGTTTTTTATTATATTTTGAGAACCGTTTATGATAGAGAGTTGGCTGAGCTTTCATTTTCATTTTAATCGGGATATCCATATATATATACTAGTGTTTCTAATGGTATACTTCACAGGTCAATGTGTCTAAAATTGCTAATTAAGACTAATTAGTGCCAATTAAGGCTTATTAAGGTATCTTATTCAATACCTCTGTGATGGGAATCAATGTAGAATGAGACAGATGTAATTTGTTGATTAGTTAAATAAAGTTTGATGTCTACCTAAAAGGAGATACAAATAATAAATAAATAGGTCAATGACATTTCCCCTCCCCTTCGTTGAGGCAGAAACGCCCGTAAAACACAACAACATGAAACACATAGTGACGCTATTCATCGTTACCTGCATCAGTTAATACATTAAATCGTTCAGGATTGTAATCTTCAGTAGGGGTGGAATCGTCTTGATCAATGACTTGCTCATTTCCTGGGGCTGGAGGTAGCTCAATCACATCACTTCGTCTGGATAATTTGTAATTATTTTTGTGGATAACTCTTTTACCGTATGTAAGATCATTGATTTCTATATCTTTATCCATCACTTTAGTAACTTCATATATGGTCCTAAATACATAGCATTTAATCCTGACAGCCTTGACTAATTTTTCGCATATACATATTCACCTACATCAATATTTTTACCTAATACACCTCTCTTATCATAGCATTCTTTGAATCGCCTTTTTGCATGATCAACATTTTCAGCAGCTTCAGTCCATTTTGTACTAAGGCTGTGTTTCCTCTCTTCCATAAGGGATTGTGGTGTGTCTGCTATATCTAGATTGGGATTGATGTTAGGTTCAACTATTCTGTTTGAGAATGTAGGTTTCGTACTGTACATCAGTTCAAATGGTGAAAATGCTCTGCATCTTAGGAGGGTTTTAATCGACCGAATGGTTCTTTTGGCCTGGCCATTACCCTCGGGATGGTATGGAGAACTTTGTCGCTTCTCAATATTATATTTGCTGCAAAGATAATGCACGACATATCCATCAACATTCTTTGCTTTATCACTTACAGCAATTCTAGGTGAACCATGACAATTAATCCATTGGTTTACCAGTGCTTTTTCAATAGATTTGCTGTCTGGTCCTTCATTGGTACAGCTTCACACTATCAGATGGCCCGTATTAATCAAATAGGTCAAACCGAAACACCCCACCCCACTACAAAGACTGTGGCTGTATGGCCCCAGAAATTTTATTGTTTACCGTTTAGAGTCCAGAAATCACTGAAGCATTAAAGATGTAGCCGATAAATTCAGTATCCTAGAGTCAGTACCACTTCAGACAGATGTAGAATGCTTAAATACCAGGCTCATCAAGGATCAGAGAAGAATAAATAAATTAATGAGGAAAGAACTGAATATGGTACCACAACGAAGACCAACTGTGACTCTGTTAATATAATAATAATCATTTATTCTTTCACAGGCAAATTAAGGATATCACCTCTACGAAAGGCTCTGTCTTCATCACGCGTAATGTTGAGACTCCCAGTGATTGTCTAGTTGGTTTTTAAACGTATTTACGGTCTTAGCGTTGATGACTTTTTCTGGTAGTTCATTCCAGACCCGTGGCATACGGTAGTAGAAGCTGTTCAATTGGAGTCCTCTTGGGTCGTCCTTCGGTGCTCGTTCAATAACTTTCCGGCTGTTGTTTCTCGTGATACGTTCACGAGGTTGGAAAGTTGGGCACAGTGCCTATTGATCGTATGCGTTGAGACGTTTGAAAATTTCGATCATGTCACCTCTCCTCCTCCGGTACTTCAGGGTTGGCAGTTTTAGATTCCTCAGCCTATCTTCGTACTCCATTTCTCCCATGCTGTCCACCAATTTCGTTGCACGCATCTGGACACTCTCTATCATGTTTATGTGCTTTGCGAGGTAGGGAGACCATACCGCTAGGGCATATTCTAAGTGTGGTCGCACGAGAGCAGTGTAGAGTCTTTTGAATGTATCTCGGTCCAGGTAGGTAAAACTGCTTCTGATCTGACCAACGATAGCATTGGCGATTCGCACTTTATTGGAGATGTGTTCCTCGAATCGAAGATTTTCATCGAATGTGACTCCAAGATCCTTTTCGGCCCCTACGTGCTCCATCTCTGCATTACATATTTTGTAGCGGGTAGTGTGTCAGATGTTTTCGAATTTTCCCATGGTTAAGACGTGGCATTTACCCGCATTGAAATCAAGCAACCATATCCTTGACCACTCTTCAAGTAGTGCTATGTCCTTCTGAAGTTCCTTTGCATCTGCCTCCGAGGTAATTTTCCGAAATAGTTTGGTATCGTCAGTGAATAGGAGCCAAGTAGAGTGGAGGTTGTCCAAGAGGTTGTTGATGTACACCACGAAGAGTAAGGGTCCCAGCACTGAACCTTGGGGGATACCACTGATCGCAGAAGCTGGTTTGGAGTTGACACCATTTACTTGGACAACCTGACTTCTATTCGTAAGGAAGGCATTTATCCAATTAAGTATATTTCCTTCTATCCCGTAGGCCTCGAGCTTGCCGATAAGTCTACGATGAGGGACTGTATCGAAGGCTTTCCAGAAATCTAGGTATATTGCGTCAACAACATTACCATCGGCAATATCTTCAACGCATTTATCCATATACATCAGCAGTTGGGTTACGGTGGACCGTGACGTTACGAATCCATGCTGTTTGTTAGAGATCAGATTTTGCGATGTTAAGTTTTCCATGATCGTCTGTCTTACAATATTTTCTAATACCTTGCACAATATACATGTCAAGCTGATTGGACGGTAATTGACTGCTAAGTTCTTGGCACCCTTTTTGAAGATAGGCAAGACAAATGCTGTCTTCCAATCTTCTGCTAAGACACCATCGTTGATACTCATGTTGAAAAGAGCAGCTATCAGTTCCGCGAAGTCTCCAGCGAGTTCTTTTAACATCATCAGGTGTATTTCATCAGGTCCAAATGATTTATTGATTTTTATATATTTCAGAATGTTAAGTACCATCTCAGCAGTGATATGGATGTTTTTCACATTCGTTTTGGTTCGAATATTTAGCCTAGGGATGTCGCCTTCTTGTTCCCTTGTAAATACACTCGAGAATTGATTTTGTAGTATATCTGCTTTTCCCTTGTCGTCGAAAACAATGGTTTCCTTATCCTCAGGGTTTGATAATAGCGGCGCTATTCCACTTCTTGTTTTCAGTTTACTTCGTGAATAAGCCCAGAAGCCTTTTGGATTTTTCTTGCACTGTTTTGCAATCCCCTTTTCGAAGAGTCTTTTTGCTTTTCTCAACAATGTTCTTACCTTGTTTCTTGCACGTGTGTATTCCAATCGCGCATGTTCTCGATCCAAGAGTGACATTGATGACATCCAAGCACGGCGTTTTTTGTTTTTATCTTTGATGGCATCTCTTTCAGGCTTCTCAATTGGAAAACTCCACTTTTCCTTCCAGGATGGTCCGCTTGATGTGGTACTTTTCGGGACAAACTGGTCTCGTAGAGTAAGGTACTTAGTTTTAAGGAGATTCCAACAATGTTCGACACGGGGTTTGTCGGTTGTTAGAACACTTTTGACAAACCTATCTTTCCACCGGGAGTTCGTCAGATTCTGTCTCATGCCGTTGTAGTTCCCTTCCCGATACGCAAATTGGGCTTTTTGCTTCGAGTAGTTCATGTAGCACTTAAAGTCGAATAGAATCACATCGTGGTCACTTTTACCTATTGGTGCATGGTGTTGTATGTCCAAAATTTGCATATCTTCGTTTGTCAGCACCAGGTCCAATAGGGACGGTTCGCCCTCTTCTGCGAGTTGGTCTTTCAACGTGTTGGTGCAGATAGCAGTCTCTTAGACCCTTGATAAATGAAAATTCAGAGCTTTCCTCTCCGCATGTTGTTGTCCATGAGTTCCAATTGAAATTTTTGAAGTTAAAATCGCCCACAATGCACATGTGACTGTACTTACGATCCGATATCTTCTTGAGCAGCTCTAGTAACAGCCGGTTGTTGGCATCTGATGTTTCAGACCGAGTTAATGGTACACACAGGTATCACTTGGGGCGTCAACGGACAAGTCAGCTACAGGGACAGGGCAACCGACTCTGAATTGACAAGAGAACGACTCAGGACAGATACTGACCACCCATATAAGTGTGTGAGTTATCGGGGACTTGTCCCAGGCATCTTTCGCACAGGGTAACCAACTACAGCCCACAAGACTACAAAGTGACTGGACACATATGACAAGAACAAGTAAGGGACAAGGTGACGCACGTGGCAACCAACTCTCAATTTACAAGAGAACAACTCAGGACAGACACCGACCACCCATATAAGTGTATGAGTTATCAGGGACTTGTCCCAGGCATCTTTCGCACAGGGTAACCAACTACAGCCCACAAGACTACAAAGGAATGGACACATATGACTGGAACAACGAAGGGACAGGGTGACGCACGGGGCAACCAACTCTCAACTTACAAGAGAACGACTCAGGACAGATACTGACCACCCATATAAGTGTATGAGTTATCGGGGACTTGTCCCAGGCATCTTTCGCACAGGGTAACCAACTACAGCCCACAAGACTACAAAGGACTGGACACATATGACAAGAACAAGTAAGGGACAAGGTGACGCATATGGCAACCAACTCTCAATTTACAAGAGAACGACTCAGGACAGACACCGACCACCCATATAAGTGTATGAGTTATCAGGGACTTGTCCCAGGCATCTTTCGCACAGGGTAACCAACTACAGCACACAAGACTACAAAGGACTGGACACATATGACAAGAACAAGTAAGGGACAAGGTGACGCATATGGCAACCAACTCTCAATTTACAAGAGAACGACTCAGGACAGACACCGACCACCCATATAAGTGTATGAGTTATCAGGGACTTGTCCCAGGCATCTTTCGCACAGGGTAACCAACTACAGCACACAAGACTACAAAGGACTGGACACATATGACTAGAACAAGTAACCAACTAATTAATAATAAATCACATCCACACCGGCATTGAGACCACACAATACTTAAACAAGGTAGCTCAACAAAACCAGACCAGTCTGGTACCCTGTAATTAGTAACAAAAGCCAGGAGAGGGAGGGATTTCGTAGAGGCTTTTCGTTTTTTAACCTTTTGTTTTTTCACCAGGCAGGACGTAACTATACAAAATAGAATAAACTCGTAAACCATGCAGTGGAAGTTTTTTAACATCACTTCCACACGCACATGCATGACTCTATTTTTCCCTACCTTTTCCTCCGATTTTTTCGTTATTTTCATATGTAATGTAATTGAATAGAAGGGCTATATTGGTCCAGGTGGTTCTGTCTGCACAACAATCATAGTCCTGTTAAGTTTATAACACGCCACTGATCCGGCTAACTCAGCCGGCCAGTCGGTGCTGTTCCCACGACCTTTTCCTGGATCCACACACCAAAGCCGTTTTCTAAGATCCCATTTTCATTACATTTTATCGGCTCCTGTGGACCCAGGCCTTCTAGTGGGCAAACCAACCAACCAACCAACCACTACATAGACTAAATTTCAGGTCACAGGAATGAGTCGTCAATATGGGATACCATCGCATAAAGGATAAATCTAGGATCACAGGAATTATATCCTGTCAATATGCACAGACCATATTAACTAGAATCACAGGAATGTCTCACAAATATGAGATGGCCAACTTTGACGACATCAGTAAAAATGGTCAAACCTGTTTCCTACCAAGTAGGAAACACATATTACATAAACTAAGCATCACAGCAACATGCAGGCGGGGGTGGGGGGTCATCAGTACATGATACTACATCATGATACTTCCCTGTAAATTTCATGACTATTAGGTCCCACCCACCTTAAGTACCGCATTATCATGTTCAGGAGAAGACCCACTAGGTCCCACACCTAATATCAACGGAACTCTAAGATTGACCATTACTTAACTCTTGGTCAGGAAGTCTTTTCTGTGTGTGTCATTAGGAAGAGGGGGTAAATCTACCACTCCTTTGACATTTCCTTTATTTCCCAGCTATCTATTAATTTCCATACAATAATATTTGGCATGCATCTAGAGACATCCCTTACAAATTTTACTGTGAAGAGTTTGTTTAAAAATGTTAATTACATTACTCGATAATTGCCGTTTTGTGACTCACTCTAAAAAATAAGGGTTTTCTGTTTAATCTGTTTAACAAAAGAAGAAAAATATATAAATAGCTTTTATAACCTTAATTAATAGCCTCTATGACCACCTTTAACCTTTCTCACATTCATTTAGCAAAGATATATTTTCTTTTAATAATATCTGTTCAATAAACCTTTTATTCTTTATC
>Ga0099797_101416_pt1 | contig 12714 bp, 15 predicted proteins | sample Uncmet_Sort48C_1_FD_89871 | JGI IMG/M metagenome (GOLD analysis project Ga0099797, IMG submission 89871) | Marine eukaryotic communities from CALCOFI LINE 67, Pacific Ocean - C012_Sort48C_1 | ecosystem: Environmental > Aquatic > Marine > Oceanic | place: Pacific Ocean: Monterey Bay | collected... | reverse complement strand
ATTTCTTTAAATATTATTAGTGATAATTTCCCATCGGATCCACCGAAAACATATGAACATAAAATGGACAAATGCTTGACGAATTGTACTGTGTTTGTACCGCGGGCCCGCAATATGTGCTTGACAAACTATACCAATTTTGTACTGCCACATATATACATAGATACATATACATATGTATACGCATGCGTATCTGCATATATATATATATGTATACATATATCGTTTTATCCAATTATGTATGCATTTGTTCATTTATGTATTTGTTTACATATGTATATATATATATGTATATATGTGGCAGTACGAAATTGGTATAGTTTGTCAATCAAATATTGCGTGCCCACGGTGCAGACATAGTACAATTTATCAAGCATTTGTTTTTAGTTGTGTTTGAGTTTTGTTCTGTTAATCCATAAAGGGGTAATCGCTAACAACATTTGAAGACATGCGGAGTTCAGGATCGATAGACAGAGGAAGAGGGAGAGAGAAAGAGAGCGAGACAGCGAGACGGAGAGTGAGCGAGAGCTAGATAGAGATAGAGGTGGAGATGGAGATAGAGATGGAGAGTGAGAGGGAGAGAGGGAGAGAGAGAGAACAAAAAAACACAGAAGGGAAAGATATGGAGATAGTGGCGGAGAGAGAGGCACATAAGAGATACAGATATGGATGGAGATCAAGAAAGACTATGAGAAAGGGATACAAAGAGAGAGAGAGAGAGAGAGAGAGATGGAGAGCGAGAGGGAAGAGAGAGAGAGAGAGGGAGAGAGATAGAACAACATCAGAGAAAGAGAGAGGGATATAGAGAGATAGAAAGACAGAGGGAGATAGAGATGGAGGTGGAGATTGAGAAGGAGAGCGGGAGAGAGAGAGAGAGAGAGAGAACAACTAGCAAAAGAGAAAGAGATGGAGATAAACAAAGAGAGGGAGAGGCACAACACAGATATAGATTGGCACAGAGATAGAGAAAGACAATGAGAACGGGAGAGAAGGGGTGGGAAAGAGAGAGAGCGAGAGAGAGAGAGAGAGAGCGAGAGACGAATGTCAGAGAGAAAGATAAAGAGCACATATAAGCAGCAAGGGGGGCAAGGAGACAGGGGCAGAGAGAGAAACACAAAGAGAGAGAGAGAGAGAGAGCAAAAAAAACATACAGAGAGACAGGGAGAAACAAAGAGACAGAGATATTACATATCAACAGCGAGAGTGGCAAGGCGACAAAGACAGAGAGCGACAGCGAGACGGAGAGTGTGAGATAGAGAGATAAAGATAGAGAGGAAGAAAGGAAGAGATCGGATAAGAATTGGAGAAAGAGAAAGAGAGATACAGAATAACAACAGAGACAAAGACTGATATGCACACATACAGGAAGAGAGAAAGAGAGAGAGAGAGAGAGAGAGAGAGAGAGGACCACAAGATAGACATGACTGGTGAGAAAGAGGGAGGCAAGACAATGAAAAAGGGGCTGGAAGAGAGGAAGACAAAAGCACCATACATATTTGTGTATATACATATATGCATGCATGCATGTATATATATATATATATATACGTATACTCGCATTTACATGTATTGAGAAATGTAGATGTATCAGCAGCGAGGGGGGCAGGGAGATAGGGACAGAGAGGGAGAGAGAGAGAGAGAGAGAGAGAGCGATTGAGACAAAAAAGAAAGAGAGAGAGAGAGACAGAGACAGAGAGACAGTGAGATTATGTATAAACAACGAAAGGGACAAGGAGACAGGGACAGAAAGATACAGCGAGACGGAGAGTGAGACAGAGGGAAAGACATAGAGAGAGGAAGAGACATATAGAGAGAGAGAAAAGGAAGAACGAAAGAGAGAGAGAGAGAGATAGTGAGAGAGAGAAAGAGATAGAGAGAGAGAAACAAAAGAATAGAGAGAGAGAGAGAGAGAGAAAAAAACAGAGAGAGAGAGAGATACACAGAGAACATACAGAGATGGACAGCAGACGGGGATAGAGAGAGAGAGGTCCATAGCGAGACGGAGAGTGTGAGAGAGAGGTAGAGATGGAGGTGGAGATAGATAATCGCAGAAAGAGAAGCTGGCAAAAAGGAAAGAGATGGAGATTGACATGGAGAGAGAGAGAGAGGGGGAGAGAGAAACAATTATATATATGGAAAGAGGCACGGACAAGATACAGATAAGGATGGAAACAAACAAGACAATGAGAAGGGGAGAGGAAAAGAGAGAGGGAGAGAGAGAGAGAGAGAGTGAGTGTGCGTGTCTGCGTGTGAAAAGAGCCAGGCGGTCCTCATTCCTCTCCAGATTCCGTAAGACCAAGGAAACACAAATTACACAAAACGAGTCATCAGGGGGTCCCCCTCTCAAACAAAATTGTGCTATGCAACGCTGTCGCAATGCGACCAAGTCCAGAATACAAAAAAACATTACCAAAACGCAGAGCGAAAATCACATACCTGCCATGCAACTGCAAACCGTTTGCGGCTGACAACCGTTCAAATTACACAAGTGCACGTGCACCATGGACCAACAGCGCATTCAATTACATCTGAAACATGTGCATGCAGAACACAAAAATGCATCACAGCATGCAGCGCAGCGCGCGCCAACTGTGACGATGCAACAGAACACCAGCCACAAATGTATCATGTAAACACGCATACTGAAATCAACTAAACGTGCACGCGCAGCACGTCACGCAGCGAAATGCAAGCCCAAACGCACAGTGCAGCGCATGCATCAACATGCAACACCCCTGGCTAGCCAGGGGCAACAACAAAACCGCAATGGCAGCAAAGGCAACAACAGCAATAACAGCGACAGCGGCAACAGCAACAACAGCAACAGCAACAGCAACACAGCTACAACAACAACGCCTCAAAATGCATATTGTCCTGCGGGACCATCACATGGTCGCTGAACCGACTCTCCTCTAATAGGATGGAGGTCCGCGCTGAAAAAGGTTGTCTCACTTCTTCATCGCCTTTGGAAGAGCAAGCGCTGCCGCTGCTTTCTCCATCGCATTCTTCACAGCTTTTATTGCCTTCATCGCATCGCCTTCTTCGTGGCAATCATTGTGCGAAACAATCGAAATGAGAAGCACAACACAAACTTTGAACCAAACCTGCAGCCAAAAACACCAAATGCCAGCGCACCCGCTGCACCATATCGATTGCAAATCACGCGAACACGCCCTAATGAACGCGCACCGCACCGATCTGCAACCTGCGCATGCGCGCATCCCACGCGTTGACAAAATGACGCGCACATGGCGCACATGCCGTGCATATGCCAAAATCAAAACGCGCACCGCAACCAACACAACGCACAACCGCAACCATCGCCCCAAATTATCACAATTTGAAAAATGATTTACATTCAAATGCAAACTGCCATACCAAAGATATCAAATCCCACATCACGCAACAATACAACATGCAACCGAAACAATGAACACACTACATGCACCATGATATCTTACTCAAACAGCACGACGAACCTAACCCCAAGCATCCACAACCACAACCACAAAATATGAATCCAAACTCATCAAACGATATACCCAACCCCAGACTACCGCCACGCCACCAAACACCGAATCATGCAAACGAACTCCGCGCATAGTCGCGCATAACCCGCGCATAACAATTTGCACGTACTTCTCCTCCTCCTCCTCCTCCCCGTGCTCCTGCTCCTGGGCCGCCGCCTCCTCCAACCTCCCTGACGCACAATATTAAAAATTTGCAAAACTGGGAAACACTCGCCCTCCAAATGATTGCCCGAACAACCTCCGCCCCACACATCCCAACAAACCTGTTTGCAAAAACGTGCTGCTCCAAAACATGCCCCCACCTCGACCTTATAACATGACCGGACAACGCGCTCAATGCCAACCTCGACCTCCAACGATGTCGATATCCGTATACCTCAGCATTGAAACAATCGAAACTGCGCTTACTGTTATTCGAACACGTAAAATTCCAACTTGCACCGAAAAAATGCGTCGAACATGAAATTCGAACTTGTGCCTACCGGCCTTCCAATCTTGTAGCCAACATTCCAAAACATTTTCGAAATGCGATCTGACATTCCTTGCTTGACTCCGACCGGCCTAGCAACTTGAAAATGCTGCCCGATAATCGACGCGAGCCAGTGGATCGTCCACCTGCCCGCCCACAAGTAACGTCGAACATGAAATTCGAACTCGCACCTACCGGCCCTGCAACCTTATAACTCGCATGCCAAAACGTCTGCGAAACACGCTGCAGCATTCCTTGCTTGACTCGCCCCGGCCTAAAACAATGAAAATGCTTCCAAAACATGGATGTGATCCGGTGGGCCGTCCTCCCGCGCATCCGCAAACAACGTCGAGCATGGAATTTGAACTTGCGCCTACTGGCCCCCGTGCCTTACAACTTACATTCCGAAACACTTTTGCGGCGCGCTCTAACAATCCTTGCTTGCCTCGGTCCGGCCTCAGAACCAAAAAATGCTTCCAAAGAATCGGCGCGATCCGGAAAATCGTTCGCCTGCGCACCAGCAAATGGCGTCGAACATGAAATCCGAACTCGCGTCCACTGACCCTTTGATCCTGCAACTTGCGCTCCGAAACATTTTTGGAATGCGCTCTGACATTCCTTGCTTGACTCGGTCCGGCCTCGAAACCTGCAAATACTTCCAAGTAATTGACGTGACCCGGCAAGGCGTCCACCGAACTGCCCTCAAATAACGTCGACCGTGAAATCCGAACTTGCGCCTACCAGCCCTCTCATCTTTTATAACTTACATACAAAAAATGCAAAAATGCGCTCTGGCATTCCTTGCTTGACTCGGTGAAGCCCAAAAACTTGAAAATGCTTACAAGTGATTGACACGATCCGGCGAGTCGCCCGCCCGCCCACCCTCAAATAACGTCGAACATGAAATTTGAACTTGCGCCTACCGGCCCTCCAATCTAATCGCTAACATGCCGAAACACCCGCGAAATGCGCTCTGACATTCCTTGCTTGACTTCGTCCGGCCTAACAACTTGAACATGCTTCGAAATAATTGACGCGACCCGGTGGGTCGTCCACCTGCCCACCACCAAATACCGTTGACCGTGGAATTCGAACTTGTGCCCACTGGCCCTCTCATATTATAACTGACATCACGAAACATTCGCGAAATGTGCTCTGACATTCCTTGCTTGACTCGGTCTGGCCTAACACCCTGCAAATGCTTCCAAGTAATCGACGCGATCCGGCCCTACCCCGAAACAACGTCAACCCCGAAACAACGTCAAATGAAATTCGAACTCGCGCCTACTGGCCCTCCAACCTTCATAACTTGCATGCCGAAACATTTGCGAAACGCGCTCTGGCGTTCCTTGCTTGACCCGGTCTGGCCTAAAAACTTGAAAACGATTTCAAATAATAGAGATGCGATCCGGTGGGTCACCCGCCGGCTCTCGCTCAAAAACACGGTCCTCCCTGGGAAACCCAGATGCATTTGATGACATCTTCGACCAGGCATCCCTGATTTCTGAATTTCTTCCCCCCGGCCTCCCGACGAAATTTGTGTCCTCCCGACCTCCCGATGCGGCCCCCTCCACCAAAACCGGCTCGCCTGAAAAAAAAACACCATCCCGAATCCGAATCTCATCATCCCGACGTGACTCAAACCTGGGACTCTAGCATCCCGATCCGCCCGGATATCATCCTAGCCTCCCGACCGGAAACAATGCATATTATACACAAACATATGCATACATGTGTGGACGTGCGTGTGTGTGTGTGTGCGCGCACACATTCGCGCACAAATTCGCGCACAAGTCGCGCACAAATTCGCGCACAAGTGGCGCACAAGTCGCGCACAAACAACCAGAGTTCGCGCGCAAGCGACGCAACTCAAAAGAAATAAGCCCAGCGTATGGAGCCAGGCCCACACATCTCTCGCTGTGTGCGCGTCGGCACTGCCATGGGCAAAACCCATTGTTTTTTTTGATCTACGGAGCTCCCCCCAACCCCTTTCCCCTTGCGGGGTGGCAGCACTCACCCCTGCCTGTAATAATCGCCCCCCAAAGACTGCCCCTCGCGCCCTGGGCAGTACCCCGGGGACCCACCTGGTGCTCCCCCTGGCGGGCGCCCCCTCCCAGACCTGGAGGGGGGGCCCTCTGGGCCTTTGAGAGGCTGATGCTTGGAGCGGAAGGCTAATCTGCTGCCCCCAAATTATCTTTCACCCCTGCAGGGGCTCTGCTCACCCCTGTGGGAACCTCCCCCGGAAGGGCGCACCCTCACGCCCTGGACCCCAGGAGGGTATGCACCCCCACTCTCTGTGCAAAGCGCCCCCCAACCCTCGAGGGGCGCTTGGCTTTGGGGAAGCCTGGTGCTTGCAATCCTGCGGTATTTTCACGGTGCCCCCTTGCATCCAAAAATGTTTCATTTTTTGTCCAAAAGTGGCAACCCCTCCTTCCAATGCAAACATAGCTGTGCGAAAAAGTGGTCGCCTTTCCGACATGTGCCAAAGCGGGTGCTCAAAATTAAGTCAGCAAGTGCTAGCATGTACGTCAACTGCAAAATGGGCGCCACAAGAATGGTTGCCCTTCCGTTAGACATTGCGAATTATGTCTGCACACCCGACATTCGCTCGGATGGATCGCCTTAAAAATAGTTAAACAGTGGTTGGCATGTTGTTGACATGTGGTTAGATAATAATGGAAAAATGTTTGGAAACTTGATCAAACAGTGGTTGCTCACAAATTGTGTCCAAAAACTGGTCAACAAATGTATGCAAAACAAACACCTTGCAAACAACTGTGTGCTCCGAAAGTGGTTCAACAAATTGTCGTCTCGCCGTCGGGTTCCAAAAATGAGTAGCAAATTATCTGGGTTTCTTAATGCGTGTGTGTGTGTCTCAAGGAGGCAAAACGTCTAACAACTAGCTCTCAGGCGTCTGCAGGACTGCAACGGCCCATCATCATAATGCCTTCAGTGCAAGCATAATCCCATCAGAATGACCACTTCTTTGTGGAATCATTGGAACCCTTAGACGCCCAAAAGCCTGGGCGCTCCCCAACGAGAACCAAGGAATAGGGGATTCCAAATCCAGCGCCCCTCTCGGGCTTCGGTGAAAAGGGAGGCAGACCGCCCCCCTCTAGAGTGTCAACTTTTACCTTCCAAGTGCGAAAAAGGAGAGGGGGCTTGCAATGCCTGCCATCCCCAAGGGTGCTTGTGATTACAAAAGCACGAAACTGGATCCCTCTTGGAAGCAAACCCAGCCCACCTGGGTGGCTTTGCTTTGCTCACCCAGCAAATATTTAGGCATGACATCGCAATGGCATACGAATCTCAGGATATAATCGCCCACCAGACCCAAAGAACTTGTCACTACATGTGTCTGAAACAATCGACGCCAACCAGTCCTAGGGATGATCGCCCGTCAGGCGTTCGAACATACGTCCAAAAAGGCCAACAAATCTTTCGGATGGTCGCCCGCCTGACCTCAAGAGGGTCGCTTGAGCCCACGACTGTGCGTTAGGGGCCATACGATACCTCGCTGGTTACTTCGTATTCGCAAGACGCACAATATCATTGCATAAATGCTAGACAGCAAAAGTACTCGCTCAAACAAAGTGTTAGGAACAATTGGCAAAACGTGATCAACAAAAACAAAAAAAACAACATCTTCTTCATCGAGGGACAAAAATACCAACCACTCATCGAAAGACTTTGCGACTACTTGTTTTTCTTATCGGGGGTACCATTTACCCCAGTGTCATAAATTCTAAGTTCTAACTCCGGTGATGCAGACCCGCTAAGCCTAGTGCGGAGCCCCTGCAGAAGATTCAGCGGCACGAGGGGGGGAGGGCGTTGCCCCGGGCAATGTCTGGACTCTCAGGCTGTCCGCAGGAATCATCCGAATCGTTATCCCACTTACATTGCAAGCCCAGAGACGCGTTAACATCGCCGAGTTATTCTGGGCAGAAACCGTTCCAAAGAGGGGGTGGAGAGAGCAGAGCCCCCCTAGACATTCCCGGGATATAAGCCCCGGGACAAAGCCTGATAATCATCTAGAGATGCTGGAGTGGCTCCAAGGCCCCCTGGGAGAGTAGAGGCCCCTTCCAGGAACACCGACACTGCGCCGAATCCAGACACTGAGCAAAAAAAGGACAGTTATCGTACCTTACTGGTACTTTCGAGGCAACCACGCGCATCTGGCATGCGACCAATCTGGACAATGCGTTGCACGCAGGCCTTTCTGACCATGCAATCACTTGTTCTTTCGCCTTTGTACTTTATAATTGCATTGGTGTTTGTTTCTTTGTTTATAGTTCCATGAATGCATGGAGCGGAAGGGTTCCGTTCATTTTCACAATCTCCGCATTGGCACCGTTCTCCACCCACAGCAATCGAATCACAACCTGCATAACGACACCAGTCCTCACATTGCATTGCTGCCTGACACGTCACTTGTCACGGACGCGCAACGACTGGTTCTGCAACAACCAAGGTCCAAGACCCTCAACACTGATCAGAACCTCAGCGAGACGGTCATCAACACCGTCATATGCAAGGCGTGCAACCTCAACACCTGCTAAAACAAACACTCATCACCTGCGGTAAGGACAGCTGCAAGTCATCGCTCCTCATGGCCTGGTGTCGGAAGACATTTTGAGTTTGAACACTTCTTTGTAGGATTTTCCATACCAGTCGTTGCAAGGGGCGAGGAAGGATGGATCTAGACTTGTAACAAGTCAGATGTAACACGCTACTCAGGGTGCCACCGCAATCTAAACGACCGTCGCGACGCTAATTCGGACGGCCATCTGGGCAACTGTTCCAGACGGCCGGCGAGTGGAAGCGTTTCGGGGTCCGGACTCGTAGCGGTAGTTATGGACAAATAGATAAAAACACCGGCTCTAAGGTGATGTGCTGCAACTCAACAAATCGAGCGCATCAGCGCGCGGGAGCCAAATCTAGCAAGCTGATGTATATATTGGAAGTCGACCAAACAACCGCATCTGCAATCGGGAGCCGAATCCAGCCAGCTGATGTACTGACAGTCAAATAAATACTAACAAAGAACATCGTCAGCAATCGGGAGACAAATCTAGCAAAGCGAATGCGGTGAAAGTCAAATAAATTCAGCCAAAGGGCTACATCAGCAATCGGGAGCCGAATATGGCGAGCTGACGCATGGAAATTAAAGCAAAGCCAAGCAATGGGCCGCATCAGCAATCGGGAGCTGAATCTAGTAAGCTGATTTACTGTTGCGGAAAGAAAAAAATGGAATGGTTCGAATGCTTTGCTTCCTGGCTAGGACCCCACAGATGGCAGAAACAGACCCAAAAGATGACCCAGAAGAGGAGTGAGAAGAGTAGAGATACCAGAAGAGGAGCCAGAAGATGAGGTTCAATGGGGTCAGCAATCGCAATCTTTGTCATTAATCGTTGTTGTCTCTTTCCAATGTCAGATGGTTCAATTGTTTCAACAGCAGTCAAACAATGGAACCTAACGGACTGACAAAGACCACAATCATTACAGAACGGAACGCAACAAAACATAACCGAGGCAAACAGGGCGCAGCTTAACAGAAAACGGAACGTGGTGCAACAGCCAGAAGCGAAAGAGGGCTCATGAATGACAAACAGATTGCCAACATATGACCCTTCAGCTGCAACCTTGCCGAGGGCGCAGCAACCGTTGTGGACGTTGGCCAACACATGCACAGTGGGACACATAGGGACATCACATGGCGGTCGTGATTAAATGAGTTGAGCTTTTGCAGTCTTCCTTTCACTTTTCACACCTCTATTGCCTTCATTTCTGTCCATTATTGAGATTCCACGCCATTGTAAATTTCGCAAATGAACGCGGTCGGGGTTGTTGGCTTCCACGGCCTCTCACAAGAGTTCTGGAACTCATCCGAAGCAAACGTTTGAAAATTTGGGATATGTGTTTCGACGCAACAGCTGTAAATCAAAGCGGTAGTAAGAGAGGCGGGGGAAGAACCCTTAAGTCGCAGAAGGAAGTGTGGGGGACCTTAAACACATCTGGAAAGGTCCGTGGCCCTGTGTCCTCCTCGCGCAGCAGGGTCCGCCAGTAGGGTCTACCATTGAGCGGTCGCTACTGAATGTAACCACCCTGTAGAAGCCAGAGAAACTTAAGCAAAAGCGGCGCACATCGACGCAGATCTTGCGAGCTGGCAATCCATTACTCAATACAGGCACAGATCCCACCGTCCCAGTGCTGTGGCTGTTCCAATGCGCTGGACGATTGAGCTTGTCCCAGCCTTGGACGCCGTGCGACACTAACTGTGCGGCCTCACAATGCAGAAGTCACAGCTTCAGGGCCAGAGCACTGCAAACTAAGCAGCCGACGAAAGCATCCCTTGGGAAGATCAGCCTGGTTGACCGCCTCTTGGTAATGGTCCCCAAGATCCGTCGCAACTTCTTGGCATTCAGCCGCCGAAGCCAACTCATAGGCAGAGCCAGGGCATGCGTTCATGCCGGCGTTCCCGTAAAAATAGACCTGCCCGGTGGTCTTGATCGCCTGAAGCGCACTTCGATGCAAAATGCGACGCGCAAAACTGAGCGATGGCTGCAGATCGTTCAAAGCCGGGCTGCTTCACACCTGCTTGTGGGACTTTATGGCACTGTAAGCCCGACCCGTGTTGAGATTGATCTTGAGTTCCGAAAACGAAACCTGCACCAGCTTTTAGACATTCTCAAAGCGCTGCTCAAAGACTTCGTTCCAAGCACAATGACAATTGGGACAAACACGACTTGAAACGATGGCCATGCTGCGTCAAAGACGCGTAAATCTAGCTCGCTCCAAACAACTGCAAGATAATCCTTGAATTATATGCGCATGCATGGCGCTAGAGACCACGCCCATCATGCTTTTTGGCGCACCGCTTTCAGAACAAACTGCGGTACATGCAGCACCTTCTAACCATGGAACCCTATGGCATACCTGGTAAGCAACACAAAGATCGCGGACAAACACAATAGAATTCACGCTTGCATGCTGACAGCGACGCACACACACACACACACACACACCGCAGACAACTGAAATTCGATTCCTGTCCGCAACCTGCTGCTGTCTGTGGCTGGCCTCTGAGTGTCCACGGCCAGCCTGTCGTGACACCTAGCTTGCAACTGCACATACTCAGTACCGGTTGCAACCTGCAGCTATCCTCGGCTGGTCGCTGTCAATAAACCTGCTGCCTTCCCTGGCTGGCCTCTTTGGGTCCATGGATAGCCGGTGGCTGCCCCCAGCTTGCAACATACGTATCCATTCTGCACTTGTGAGGAATGCTGGGCTACGTTCGGAGCGAATCCGGGTTGCTCAGCTCAACCTTGACGACTCAAAACGTTCTTATCACCTTTTCTTACTGGCTGGTCTCCGGAACAATGCGGGAGGCGGCGATTCGAGGCTGTGTAGCTCTGCGCAGCGCTTGCAGCTGGATGCAGGAGATTCGGCGCCGCGCAGCTCTGAGCAATGCCAGGAGGTGGGTCCGGGCCGATGAGGGGCTGCGAAACTCAATCTTGAAAACTCAGCAGGTGCCATCCACTGCTCTTCCTGGCTGGCCTCCAGGACGATGCCGGAAACCGGGTTCCGGGCGGTTCGGGGCTTTGCCGTCGGAGGAGCTATGGAAACCGCATTCGCAGCGATTTAGGACTGTGTAGTTCTAACCAATGCTGGATGCTGGGTTCGGCGAGATTTGGCGCATCGCGTTTCTTGCTCAAGTGGCCTTTGGTACAATGCGGGAAGCTGCTTTGCAAACAACTCGGGGCTAGATAGCTCTTCGCAACGCTGGTGGTCAGGATTCAAAGATTCGGGGCTGCGTTGCAAAACCTTGAAAACTCGACAAGAGCTTAACACAAGCAATACAAAACGGCCCAACTGCACAACACACTCGCAAACCACAAACCAACATGCAACAATGCAAACATGCAACGGCTCACAAATCAACTCCCCCAGGCCAAGCCTATCGGTTGCAACAGCAGCAACAGCAACTACACCCATTATAACCAGTACTTTGGAAAACAAGCACAACATGCAATCCTGCGCAAGCAATTAATACAAAACCAGACGAATGCGAACGCATACACAAATTACCATTCGCAAAACAATACAGCTGCACAAGCAACGGCATGCGCACATACACGCACATACACGCGCGCGCATAATGACTATGCAATCAACTGCAATGCACTAACAGCCAGCGCAAAGCGAAAAAATAAAAACAGCAACAGTAGCTGCAACAGTGGAAACGGTACCAGCGACAACAACACAAGCGCTGACATTGACGGAGAAACAGCGACACAACAGCCGCAATACCAACAGAAATGCGTATGGCGACAGCTTTTGTGGCGCAGCTAGCGAAAACAAACGCCCGCCCGCCCCATAGATGTACATCACGGCCGGAATGGCACTCGCGCTCCAAGGGGAAAAAACTTGAGACTGACGCTGCGTAAGCTCAGCTCATGCGCACCGCAAACATAAGCACTCGAATGCAACAAACGCATGTTTTGCCAAAGACAGCGATATCATTCCATCGCATGATACATTCCAACCGCCAATAAAACCATCATGCGCATGGACTCCGCGCATAGCCCGCGCATAGTGCGCGCATAGTCCACGCATAGTCCGCACACAATCCACGCAAAAAAGTAGAGAAACAGCATGGCAAATGCGCCCGCAAACCTAATGCCAGCAACCACCATCACCACCGCAACGCAACGA
>Ga0099797_101415_pt1 | contig 12727 bp, 9 predicted proteins | sample Uncmet_Sort48C_1_FD_89871 | JGI IMG/M metagenome (GOLD analysis project Ga0099797, IMG submission 89871) | Marine eukaryotic communities from CALCOFI LINE 67, Pacific Ocean - C012_Sort48C_1 | ecosystem: Environmental > Aquatic > Marine > Oceanic | place: Pacific Ocean: Monterey Bay | collected... | reverse complement strand
TGGTCTATGTGGGTTCATCGGTGGAGGAAGCGGGGCTTAATGTGCTGTCAAGGCACATCTACGATGCGTATAAGAGGTTTGAGACAAAGATCTCAGACCGAAACTTTAGAAAAGTACTAAAGTTGGTGGTGGAGCGGTTAGGGGAAAAGATCACGCAGGTGAGGCCGATTCGAATTGAGGAGGGAGTAGAGAAGACAGAAGTCATCGCAGTTGCATCAGATGCGTCGAGTGACGGCATCGGGGGAGACCCAGGGAAGGGCGCGGTCATTATTAGGGGTACAGCAAGGCCAGTGGTGCTATCGAAGCGGGGTAGGAAGCGACACTCCATTGAGTTAGTGGAAATCAGCGCGGTCAGGATGACACAAAAATACCTCCGAAGAACGGGGGTGCGGAACGCAGTAGTGATTTTCCTAATCGACAACACAGCGGACCTTTATGCACTGATAAAGGTGTCGGCGAAAACAATCAGGTTGGCCGAGAAGGTCATCCTGGTGCAATCAGAATGGGCAGATATCGGATGTAGTGTATACTACATGTATGTTCCGTCAAGGTTCAACCTGGCGGACATCCCGAGCAGGGAATCATATTGGCACCTCTTGAGGGACAGAAAGGATATCGACTGGGTCGATCTGTCGGTGCATGAACCATCGCGATCGCTGCCAACGCTAAGTTGGTGGAGCGGTTTCACACCCACGGACGCTACGTGCGCCGGGAACACAGACGGCAAAAAACACAATGTTCAGACAAGCAGCCAGAGTCCTACGGATATGGCCGCGACTGTCAAAGAAGCATGGGCACAAGAGAACATGTCGGGCAGTGCCCCAAAAAGGAGGCGACCGGAGATCGGTAGCCGCGAAACAGCCTGGGTTTTCTTCGGAGGTCCGTTGTCGAATTTCTGGAAAACGGAGACGACTATCGACGGCACAACCTACAGTTGTCTGGAAAAATACCTTATGCGCCGGAAAGCGCAGTTATTCGGAGACGAAAAAACGGAGGCTCGAATCATGACGGAAGAAAACCCGGCCGCAATCAAGAGGCTAGGTAGACAGGTCGATGGGTTTAAGGAAGAGGTCTGGGAAGAGAAGAGACTGGAAATAATGGTGAAAGGTGTCGTGGAGAAGACGAAACAATGTCAACTAGTGCGGGACGTGCTGAAAAGCACGGGTAGGAGAACGATCGGTGAGGCAGCAAAGGACCCGATATGGGGGACTGGTGTCCCTTTAGGTAAACCAAATGACGATTGCACCGACGGATGGACAGGCAGGAACCTGCTTGGCAAGGCATGGATGGCATGCCGCGAACATTTTGGTTGGCACTTAGAAGACGAGCGGCTCGCATTCCCATGGGTGTTTGATGCAAAAGGTACCACATTGTTGCCGAAAACGACAGAAGATATCCCTGGAAAACACGACCAGAGATGGGAGATGGTAGTCTAGAGGCCTGCAGCCGATAGACCATGTACAGATATATAAGGATGACTTATGAGCCCATAGTTAAGCGGGCAGGTCTAGCTCAGTATACAGAGTTACGACCATGTACAGGCTAGTTTCGCATGAGTAGAGGACAGTGCCAGAGGCATCGCATGGTGGCGCCCGAACGGGGCCACTAGCGCGGTTACAAACGTTATGTGCCATGCTCATTTGTGGATGTGATTTGGATGATTTGAGGATATGGTATGGGGCAGTGTGTGGGTGTGTATGTGTCACTGAATGTGGAGTGATTGGTGATGAGATGAATACGTGTTCGGCATGCATCAGAAAGGAAGGGAGCGAATTCGTTTCATCATTTGCGACTGTTGCGGGAATTTGCAAACCACAAGAATTAGCAAGATGCGCAAGATCTCCACAAGATGTCTAACAATTTAATCGTCAAGATGGGACGATGTCCAAACTGTTAACACCATTTGAATCCCCAGGATTACTGAATACGATCAGTACATTGCTGAGCGTATTCTTAACCTTGTTTGTGTGAAAATCTCTACCACTTGAACGATATCGATCGTGTTCGATCTCTTTAGGATTTCAATCGTTCAACATATTCAGTAATCCTAGTAGCCTTCAAAAAAAAAAAGTATAAGTTTAGCACTAGGAATAGAAAGTCTCTACCTAACGGGATTACGTATCAAAATCCCGGGCTTCATTCTAAAAAAGCATCTCTGTCCAACGTTATTACGTTTCAAAAGAATTCTTGACAATTCAAAATCTCACTTAGAAAACATCTCTGACCGCCGTGATTATGTTTCAAAAAGAATTACGACGATTCATATTTTCATAAAGAGATCATCTGTGACAGACATGATTAAGTTTCGGAAAGAACTACAGCGATTCGAATTTCATTCTAGATTTCCTCTCTGACCATCGTGATTAAAAATTCAGAAACAAAAACCAAAAGTATTCTGAAGCCCTACAAGCATCACGATTGAGGTTTCAAATTCGAAAATCAAAATTAATCTAAAATCCGTCAACCGACGTGATTAGATTCCAAAACAAAAGTTGGAAATATTCAAGAAATCCTCTACCCAAGGGGATTATAAATTTTAAAGCTTGAATCCCAAGCCAAAAAAAACATGCCTACAGGCGCGAACTGGAAAGGTAACAGATTTTATCGCGACGATGCGGGTCGTGTTAATTTCTGTGTCCAGCCCGCTCCTGGTCGTTCCCGCTATTTCTTTGGGGTTGAAATGAAAGCCAAAGAAAGCACCACGGACCCCATAGTGCAGGCAAATCGCAAAACCTACCGGATTTACAAGACGGCCACAGGTTTCAGAGATAAACACCAGCCCGCCCAAGATGATGGCAAAGCCATCAACGCCATGGAGCCCGCGGATTTCGCTAAAATCCTGAAAGCATGGGAGGACCACCAGAACTCGGCAGAATCCAGCCATAAAACCGATGACGATGACGAAGCTGAGGATGATGGCGATGCTGGAGACGGTGACGATACTAATCCCGATGACAGCAAGGGCGAAAATGATGATGCAGACGCGAAAGCCGATGACAGTAGCAACATCGGCACTGATTTCGGTACATCAGATGAAAGCGAAGACAATCCCACCCAAGCGGAAAAGAAAAAATCCATAATCAAAAAAGAGGAAAAAAACGCCGCTGAAATTCTTCGAAGAACTCAAAACCAAGACGCCAAAAGTCTGGGGCAAAGAGATCGAAAACCTGAAAGAAAAGAACGCCAAAACATGGAAAAAGTCGGACGATTCCAGTGCTACTGCCTCCGCCTCATCATCATCACACACGCCGCCCACCCAGACTAGCAGAAAAACGACGACGACAATCACGCCAAATCTAAAATCGTCCACCTCATCGGGATTTCGATCCGTAACGGCATCTACCGACACTCCTACCATCGTGAATCCCATTCCCAGAAGGAAACCAACTCGCCAAAACTCCACAGGCATCCGAGGAATGGCCAGGGACATGATGGACAACGTGGCGCAATTCTTCCAACAGAATCGCACTGCCATCGCAAAAATAATGATGCTAGCGATGGCGTGCGTTTTATTCCGTTGCTGTTTCGATAGCCTCGCGGAATATGCAGCCACTGCAGAAAAACAGGACTATTGCAGGGACGTCCTGCCCCCGGTTGCATTCCTGATATACCTCTCCTATGCCCTGCACACCTCGTCGCAACGGTCACAACACCGGGCCGAGTCTTCCCCTGAACACAAAAGCACAGACTCCGATGAAGAAAAACCGCCTGGCAGCCCAGTGCAGAGACTAAACACTGCGCAACAATCTACAGAATCAAAAGGTAAAAAATGTGAAGACCAAACCGATCAGAAAAAAGCGCAAAATCGTGATCGCCGAGCCTGAAGAAGAAGAACACACAGAAGAATGCGACCCACAGCCACCCCCTCGCCGTGAAAATCGAAAAAATCACTCCCAAAGAAAAAATCGCAGAAAATTCACCCCATTCGACGCCAGCGCCAGCAACACCGATGTCACTGACACTGAAGATAATAGGACGTTAGCAAATACATCAAACCGAGAAAGCTGGAGCCATCGCAACTAGGGGACGTAGACATCGTAACTGTCTACGATGCATGGAAAAACTGGGAGCATTACGATGCACAAAGAGGCGGCAAAAGTCGCGGATCCTGTGTGCGGTATTATGATCTAAAGGGGATCGTAAAGCCGAACAGCGATGCCAACGACATCCTGGAAGAATGCGAGGCAAAAGAAGGCGACACCAACTACAAACAGATCGTAAAAAAGTTCTGGCGTCAAATTTTTGAATCGGTCAACTGGACAGAGCACGAATACCACGAAAGATTGCGCCAGAAAATCACAGGAATCGATCTGAAAGACGAAATCGCAGAAGCAAAAACGGCTTGGAAAGGCGTAACAAATTTCGTAAGGAAATACAACACCGCAAGCCGCAAAACCATGATTCGCAACGCCGTCGCCTGGCATCGCGAAATCGATTCTACAGGGGCAAGAATCGAACGCGATAGACTCGTAGATCACTGCGTAGTCTGCGAAAAATTGCATGACTATGTCTCTGACAAAGTCGATGCCACCAGCACCACAATCGACCAAACCACGAGGCTCATGCTAGATTGGGCCAAAATAGAGCAGAAAAAAGAGCGATCAAGAGTCAAAGACAACAAAGGAAACGACGGAAAACATAGCCACCCCTCGGAGACTGCCATGTCTGTACAAAACCCCCCTGAAAAACAGCATCTGGATCCTTCTAATTTGTTGGCAATCGTGGCAGCTCTACAAGAAGCACAAAAGAAAACCACCCTGCCCGACCCCACCGCCACAACCGCCAAGAATTTGAAACAAAGAAAAACACGGCCGTGTGTTGCGTTCCATTTGGATGGAAAATGCGGTCATGGTAAAAGATGCCACTTCTCCCACGAAGACACCAAAGAAAACAAAGAACAGGCGAAAAAGTTGGCCGAAGAAATGGCGAAGAAACCGTGCCCAAGAGAGCAAAAGACGGGTGAAAAATGCACCTTCAAGGCCTGTCGTTTCATGCATATGAAATGACTAGCCGATAAAGGAAAGAAAGAAAAGAAAGAAGAAAAAGGGGATCGCGATTCTAATGGTATCCAAATCGTATCTGATTCGTCCTGGCATATCCTGACAGTGCAATCGGACGCGATGCCAGACACAAAGAAGAGCGATACCCCGACCACCCTCGTGGTGGAATTTCAGGTGGATAATGGCAGCGATCCCATCGTTGTCAACACGCTGGAAGTGTTACACGACGCGCAGCCATGCCGTAAAAAGTTTGGCTGTGCATCCAGCGACAGCACACTGCTGGCGACTCATAAAGGCACATGCAAAACATCATGTGGCAACGAGTTCCCGGCATACTACTGTCCCAGGGCGGTCCGGTCTCTTTTGGGTTCTCATACCTGCAAGGACCACACGGGAATCGTCGACCGTAGCACTGAAGGCTATTTGTTGCAAGGGTATCGGAGAACTCCCGTGCGACGAGTAGGCGGACACTCTCTTGTGTCTTTTTCTCTCGTGATTCCACAGTGTGTCCGGGCACTTGATCGCGTGCCGAAATCACTGCTGGAACATATCAGGAGAGGGCATAAGACACCACATCCCCGCTGCGAGATCTGTCTCAGATCAAAAATGAAGGGCAGAAGACACAAAAAGGCGCGGACTAATCGGGCTACCCAGTTTAACGAGATAGTCTATATGGATTCATGTGAGGCGGACCCATCTTTGTACGGATCCAAGCGCTATGGATACAGAGCGGCCGACGAGTGCACACGTTGGGCCGAGGGACTCACTACAGAAACGCGAACGAGGGGCGGAATCCGCATGCTAGAACTGTGGACCCGTCGAAACGGTAAACCCCAAGCCGTATGTCCTGACAACGCCGGCGAATTTATTTCGAAAGAATTTATCGCATATTGCGTGAGAAATTCGATCGCTATCATTCCCCGAGCACCCTATGACCACCAGGCTGGCGGCATCATAGAACGCGGAGTCCAATCCTCCCAGGCGGATTCCAGGGCGTTACTATTAGAAGCCGACCTTCCATTACAGAAGGGACGCGCTGTAGTACCCCACTACTTGCCATTACCTAAAAATTATCTGCACCATGCCAAAATCTGCGCCCAAAATTATCTCAAAATGGATGCCGAAAATTATCTAAAAAATTGCAAACGTTGCCTCCGCATGAGTTTAAAGAATTACCTGGTCCTTGCGCAGCCGATAAAACCAATGCTGCAAAATTTCATATGTGAAAACTATCCGCGCTCCGCTTTCAGCAACGACGCCATCACTCAACTCTAAAAATCATAATGACGATACTCATTACACAAAGCCTATGATGGTCAATTTCACAGAAAACTTCGCACAATGACACCGAGGACACAAGTCACGAGTCAAACACTAACAGAAACACGCCGACCGTTCTCCCTAACGACGTTGTGAAAAAAGAAAAAAAAACTTTTTTTTTGAACACGCAACGATTATCCTGAAAAAAAAAAAAATCGAACATTGCCATCACGATGACCAACCGGATAACATTCCCACCCATTATTTCGTACAATGATAATCGTAATCATGTCACTCGTACAAACAACGGCAGTGATAAAATCGATTTGAATCACAAACGTAAAACCAAGCGCCAATCACGATGACGCATTCAAATTTCCCGCACCATAAGAGCGATGACGATCACGATAGAATAATAATTTCAGTCATGAAATAAGTTGAAATCTGCATGCCAGAGATATATTATGATGGACCACATAATCGTTCCAATCTGAAAACCACCCTCGATGTTACACATCCGAACTCTCGAAATTTCAAACTTCTGACTTCCAATGCTATGCCTTATGTGAGGTCTGCTACTGTCACTGTGACTGTCGCTATATATGATAATTATATCGACAACGACGATGATACGATCATGATCATGATGCACGTTGCCACGTCGCCATTCAATAACTTCAATAATCAATTTCGGACTCTTAATCATAACACGGCGACGAACGGAGTCACAGTGTCAACGAATATATGGACTGCCTTCTGAAAACCGTTACCGTCACCACTACACATATACTCGTAAATATTTTTTCAACAGAACCGTAACGATAATGATATCATTGTCAACTTCAGCGCGCCATCGTGTTTTCAATTCAGATAATAACTTCAAGAGAATCGAGATCAGATCATGAGTATGATCGTTGCTGGGAAACCACTCGCGCAAGATAACTATTGCCTTCAGACAATCGATGAAAACTAGACAGATAAACGATTTACGCTTTGAAACCCTACAAGAAAACGAAATCGAAAAACAATTTACAACCCTAATGATTCGCATACTGCACTTCCGAAATGCTTTTGCAAAAACTAAAAATCTTAATATGACGACGATTGAAATTCCCAACTTAGATATGCCTGCCTGTGTGTGCCGCTTTTCGAGATAGACATACGCTGTATGTCTTGCAAAAGAGATCGCTTCCATGAATCCATCTGGCTTTCAAAATCATAAGTGATAATCATAATCGTGACTACAACCAACGCGATCGGTCTCATCATATGTAACTTGATAGAAAACGACTCACAGAAAGAATAAAACAGAAACATCGATCGGATGAAAGAAGACAGACAATCAGACTGAATCATTGAACGACAGTCACATTCCGACTCGATCTGCGAACTTGAAGCTCGAGTAACTGTACAGTAACAGTTCGATTCATCCACGGTGACGACGGATCGACTGCTGGTATGACAGTGACTGCACTCCGACCGCCATCATAATACATATGACAAACGTTTTGACGAAGTTGCATGCTTATCCCCCCCATCATTCACATTCGCACCATCGTGCACCCCATTCCTACCGACTGTCATCTCTTTAGCAGCTTCCCTGGCGAGTGAGTTTCTTCTTGAAACCAGAAAGCCTGGTCTCAGCTTGCACGGCCTTGATGTGTGCTTCCATTTCAGCCCAAATCTCAGGAGCCAGCGGTTTGATTTTGACCCACGACGAAATGTCTGACTTCTTCAAAATGTCTCTTGCCTTTTCTGGATCGTTTTTCATATCCTCTTTGACATTCGAAATCACCATATCCAGGTCTGGGATCAAATGCCGAGTCACTTCCTTCAGTTTCGATTCGATGATATTCGCGTATTTTGCGTACTCCTCCAAAATTTCCTGATTTTCCTCCTTGACTGTTTGATCCGTCACCTCTATTTTCCCAGCGGAAATCTTCTTCATCAATGCTCCCACTGCCTTGAAAGAGTTGTAACTGCTGGTGAAACTCGCAGGAACTTCGTAGTCTTCCAAATTACCGGTGACACCCAGGGATCGTTGACCGAGCTTCATCAAAGCATGCGCAGCATACACCACCGACTTAATCTTCAGCATCGACATAGGTAACGGCGGTGTTTGGTTCTTCTTGTTCAGACTCACCGTCAACGTGTTTTCCTTGGTGTTCTTCTTCGCAACTGGGCCAGCTGCTTTCAGTTCGTGTTTCTTTTGCCAAACGTCGTCAATCATTCCGATGATGTTCGTAAGAGGAGCCTGTTTCTGTTTGCCGTCTTCACCCTGCGTGTCAGATTGATCAGCATTACCAAGCAGATTCGCAGTAGCACAAAGACGAATCCAATTTTCCTTGTCACGTTTTCCGCCGAAAATGCGTTCAGTTGCTTCCTTCGCTTCCTTTTTGATTTTTTCTTCTGCAGTGAGTTCCTTTGTCTTACTAGATGCATCACCCATTGAGACAGCGATACCTTCCGCAGACAAAGCAGACGGAATTCCCTTGGTAGGAAGGAGAGTCTCCTTGACATCACCGACTTGCGCAACAGCACCTTGAGAGGAAGGCCCCGGCGAATCCAAAACAATAATCGTCCCCATTACAGCGATATGCGATTTCGGAACACTGACTGTGACAGGCGCTTTCGGAACGGTTACAGTGGCAGGCGGTTTCGGAACGGTTACGCTGACAGGTGGTTTCGGAACGGTTACGCTGACAGCCTCAGGCGGTTTCGGAACACTGACCGGCGGTTTCGGAACACCGACGGATGATTTAGGAGCATTGGCAGATGATTTAGGAGCATTGACAGTTGCTTTCGGAGCATTGACGGCCGCTTTCGGAGCATTGACAGTTGCTTTCGGAGCATTGACAGATGCTTTCGGAGCATTGACAGGTGCTTTCGGAGCATTGACAGTGGCTTTCGGAGCAGCTGCATTGACAGTTGCTTTCGGATTACCGGTCGACGATTTTGGATTCGCAGCTGCTGCTTTCTGAACAGCGTGATCGATCTTCATCGTGGCAGACTGTGCTTTCGGCGGATTGTTGGGCTTCTTCATGCATAATTGCGCGAGTCCAACACCTAGTCCGGCGATTTTCGTAGTGCTATCGATCGGAGTAAACATCTGTTTCGAGTTTGCAGAGTTGTCCTTGCGCCCTTCTTGATCTACATCCATGCGGTTATCATCATGGTCCTTCGGCTTCAAAGCGTCAACCGGCGGGGCTGCAACTACAGTCGGTTTTTCGGAAATCACCATTGGCAACTTGTTGAGGTTCTCTGCTGATAAGATGCTAGGCTGCGCGGTTGTAACAGTATTGTTGTTGGATCCCTTTTCTTCGTCTGCCGCCGTGAGAGATCGACGAACTTTCACAGCCACACTCATGACTTCGTCTGTATCACTCTTACGTTTTCCGGAAACATTGGCAGATTCACCACCGCAAGTAGGATTCGATTTAGTATCAGCACCGACTTTCGCAGATTTTCCGTTTTCCTTTTCGATAATCTTCATGCGCTTTTCTGCTTTCTCCTTCATCGTCTTTTCGTGATTTCTTCTCTCTTCATCCGTGTATTTCATGACCAACACATGAGAAATATCGATGTTCTTCAACTCACGCAAGGCTTGTTCAAAATTGAGAATCGCAGTGTCGCTCATCATCTTTTCGGATGTTTCCCTCAGGTTTTTCAGAAAAACGGTTTGAATCGCGCACATAGATAACTCCTTCGGAAACCGGTAGGTCGTCATGGTAGCCACAGTATCGATGAGACGTTCGAACTGGTTGGTGTCAAAACCGCGAAAGGTCAAATTTGCGGCAACATGTCTTGCAGCCTTGCACCACATCGCCACGTTGTAAATCTGCTCACGAACCGGATAGAAGATGGCTTCGAAAAAGAGACCGACATCGATCTTCTGAGATGCATCGTTCGCGACGATTTGCTTTTCTGGGCGCGGCATGGGTTTCCTCTCGATCATGTACGTCCACAACATGACGATTAGGTTCACATTGATTTTGTTTTCGAGATATTCTGCTCGTGCTTTCAGCGGAATTTCGATTGCCCCCATAGCCAAAGTAATTTCCTCATCCATGCCAGACGTAATTTTCTCTTCGATTTCCTTGAAGCGCTTCATTGGAGTTTCCGAGTTTTCCACTTCTGAGATTTTCTTCAAAATAAAACCGCAAACCGTACGACGATTCTGTTTGAGAAAAAAATCGAGTTTGTCTCTGTGTTCACGCTGACACTTGAGATACTCTTGCGGAGTTCGAGCATTCAGACCATTCGTGTTCGGAGCCAGGATCTCTTCCAGAGCCTTTTTCTGTTCTTCTGTGAGTTGTTCTTTCTTTCCCCGCACTTCCCAGATAAAGTGCGTCAGATCCTTTTCGTTTCTTTCCAACCATTCTTTCACCTGTTCCACTGTAGTAAATGACTTCAGGATAGGCTCGATGCACAAGAGAAACCAAATTCGCCAATACTCCGCCAGGTCTTCGTCAGTAACCGTTTCCTGCTTGATAGCCACCTTCAAAGCATCAGAGAGAGCCATATACAACCAGTTTCCACGTTCCACTCGCTCTGCCAAGCTCGATATCTTGTCTGCGTTTGTCGTACAGGTGGCGCGCATTTTGTCATCGATAACATCCGACCAATCGATCTGTCCGGCGTATTGTTTCCTGGGGACGTGTTTTTTTTTTTTCAGAAATTATTATTATTGTCGTTGCTTTTTTCCAGGAATGAGTTTGGGTCTTTTTGGGTCGAATTATGAATGCCATTCACAATGACAAGCAGCAATCGTAATTAATTATGAAAAGAATCGAGCCAAAAGTTATTCAAATTTAAAATTCAATTGAGTCCAAACATCGATGGCAAAGAAACGATATACATTCCTGCGATTTCTGTCAGAAATGCAAGCACGACTTCCCTCCTAGTGGCCTTCTTCAGTTTGTTTTGCTTGTCCACCACTTTGTCCTGCATGACTGCGCGAATCTTATCTTCCAGCCCGTCAATCTCTTTCCATGCTGCATCCCTCCCCTTTGGATCCGTTTTCTCCAGCTGAAACGCAGCCTTGAGAGAATCGAACAGCTCTGGAGGAAATGCGCAGTCTGTTGGCACCTTGAGTTTGTCTCTCACTTTTTTCACCCACGCTTCAATCCATCGTTCTTCCTCCGTCATATCTGTTTCACGAAGAAAATTCGCAGCGAACGAGAAATTCGTGGCATTCGTATGATGGCTAGCCCTGGATTGGTTGTCAGCGAACATGCCTGCCATCCCGGAATCTCCAGTGTCACGATCTTCTTTCGCGTCTTCTTCGACACGATCTTTCGCGCCTGTCGCTTCGAGGACTTCATCGTCATGGGCAAAATCGAAGTCCATGTCCTCGCTGCCGCCCAGCATTTGGACATCGGAACCGGAATCAGACTGCGACATATTTTGGAAGTGAATCGATTTTGCTGTCACCAGAGAGTCAGACAGCACTTGAAACACGCGCGACAAAAAGTCACGCAACTTCTTCGTGAATATACAAATGAGCGACTTTCTGCTCGATTGTCAGTTTTCAGAGCACCCGAAATTTAATTTAGCTGTACAGAACTGCACTACCAGTCGCAGTATGCAGCGGCGTAAATATTTCGCACCACTGTTTTCGCTGTGAAGATTTTCGGAGTTTTTGGAATTCATATGATTTTTTCGATTCAAGTTGGAGTTTGAGAATTTCAATCATGATGCCAGGACGCGATAAAGCGACTGGTCAGACTCACAATTCCACACGCTCGACTTCCACTCACAACTCATGCCCCAGGCTCTCAGCAACAGTTACAATCACAATAACTGCTCTCAACGCTCAGCGTGAAAGGTTTTTCGCACGACTCAAGCATCATCATGGCTCCATCTTCGACTTCGAATCCTCTGCCATTCACTCAGGCAGCAATCATTACGACTATACGGAACAAAACGACTCAAACCATCACCATAACATCGAACGTAACCTCCTCGGGCCGTTGGAACAAAGCGAACACGACAACTTTTGACAGTCACAATCACATCGAGAAACTGTCTAGACAGTCACATTCACACTCACCATGTGCCATGAGAAACATTATGATTATGATAGTATGATCGTCATTGCATTTGTAGGCCGAGCCTATGAACATGATTCACGAATCGTCGATGAGGATAATGCCGCTACATTATGATTATATCTGAAAAGCTTAGCACAAAAGATGGAAACGAATAACAGTGATAACACGACTACAGATCGAAGACAGTCACCATCGCAGTCACATACTGCTCCAGATTCAGACTGAGACTCAGATCCAGGTTGAAGTTCTGAATCATACTGCGCAAGGTGCGCATTCACATACCAGCACACATCAGCTCACTTACAGTTACTAACCGTAAAAGATAACACATACAACCCGTGTCACAATGACACATACTAAATTTGATAGCTTAGAATAACAATGACAGTCGCAATAACATTAAGACTCAGAGTC
>Ga0099797_101414_pt1 | contig 12743 bp, 9 predicted proteins | sample Uncmet_Sort48C_1_FD_89871 | JGI IMG/M metagenome (GOLD analysis project Ga0099797, IMG submission 89871) | Marine eukaryotic communities from CALCOFI LINE 67, Pacific Ocean - C012_Sort48C_1 | ecosystem: Environmental > Aquatic > Marine > Oceanic | place: Pacific Ocean: Monterey Bay | collected... | reverse complement strand
TTTGAAGGATTATGGGGTCACAGGGAATGCAGTGAGTATTGCGCATGGGGACGGGGCACCCAATGATAGTGTGACCGGGGGAAGGACATTTTCGCTGAGGTCCTGGCTCCCGCTGCATACTTTCAGCGGTCTGCCTCCCTATTGACTATATCGGGAACATGTAAACTTCGCGGTAGACAATGACGGTTTAGATTTACTCATGCAGATATGTGTATACATTGGCGGGAATATGATATTTGGCTGCATTTTTGCACGTATTTTTTGGTGCATGTGTGAAGGGGGCATGACTTACCGCTGTGGTCCTCGAGGATTACGGCCGGGTCGGCTGTGTTGGTGGGTGCTGGTATTAGCACCTGTGCTGCAGGGTCACTCTTTTGCAGACTCGCTTATGGGGTCCAGGCTTGAAGTAGAGACCCATATTGCGAGCATGAATTTCTCCAGTTATCTTGGGAGTCGCACACTACATGCCGCAAATTGTGTTGAAGCCAAGCAAGCATTGGGCCACTGGCCTGCCCATGTCTTTTGTAGGGGGCAGGGTAAGGCATGTGAGCGAGTAGCTCGGCATGGTGTCGCTCAAATGCATAAGGGTAAACATATAAATTTGAATGTGAAGAATTACGTAAGGTATTATAGAAGAAACGTAGACAGTTACATACACAGTCCAGAATGCACGCCCATGAGTTATATGTATCATGCCTTGGACCATCATGCGGCCCCTTTCCGTTTGGTGAGCACCCTAGGGGGTACAATGATGATACGCCGTATCCCTTATTTTTCGTGTAGCGGGTATGGCCCCAGCGGCGCAACAAGCATAACCGATAAGGTGGGGAGTGTGCACGGGCAAACTGATGCAAGCAACATAAACACTTACATAACGAAGACATATATGATCAACAAGAGGTACAAACAACTTGCATCATTTAGGCGTCACCCGTTGATGTGTCATGCTCTTGCCTGTGTTTGCAATGCTGGGCCGCGTCACTGTAGTGCCATACACAAATGCACCGCAAGCACCAATATAGTAACCAATGCAAACACAAACATGCAAAATCCATTTGTTTATAGCGTCAAAAACACAATAAATTTCAAATTTGTACGTACTTATACCGATGAGACTAGGAATTGTTATGGCAATTGGGGTCTTGTGGCGTCCGTTGGTGGCGGGACGAGTTATGGAGCCTGCGGGGGTTCCGGGCGGGTTTGGGATGCGCTGCGCGCTCTGCCACCGACCGCGGGGTTCGGGGTATGGGCTCATAAACTCTACCTGGGCTGGCGGGTCAAAGATTTGGAGTGTGGTCCGCACATAACTTATGTGTCGGTGTGTGAGTTAGCTTATCTGTGTAATACTCGCAGTGCGGGACCTGGTGGCACACATGGGTGCCGGTGTACAGGAGGAGGGCAAACTGTGCAAGTGAGATTGTATGTACGCTGGCCGGGTTCCGGAAGCGATGTAGGGCGGGTGTGGCGTACCATTCATTTTATAGTATCGGCATTAGGGGGGTCCGGCGCTCAGTTGTTGCTGCTACATGTCAGGGGGTGTATAGCCATAGCCATTGGTACCGCATTTCCAAACGTTATTTGTACTTCTGATGCTGCCATCCTTTTATCGGACAATCCTGTGCGGGACCTGATCCTAAAAAGTGTGGTCTGCCAGAGTGGGCTTGCATGGCTTTGCGCAAGCACTCTGGGCGTACTATGGGTTATGGGTTGGCATGCGCGGGACATACATGTTAAGGGGAGCGTGTTTATACCTTGTTGCGAATGCTTGAGTATTGTTCCAGTTATTTGTGTGCATCCAGCATCGTTATTGTTGGGAGGTCTCTTCTGCTGCCGGGCTGTGGCTCAACCGGTTTTTCCCCTTGGACGTGCTGACGGCAACAGCCTGGGTGTGGTTGAGCAGTTGGTAGATGCTATTGAATCTAGGACTGATATGGGGCAGCATAGAGGTCAGGATGTTGAGGGTAGGGCACTTGCTAGTGGTGTAGATATGCGGGGTTTTGTGGGGAGTGTGAGTAGCAATAGTGTCACTGCTGGTGCACAACTTAGGACGAGCAGATCTGTCAATCCGGACGCCTTAAGCTCTAGAGTAGTGGCGGAGATGGAACAAGCAGAAATGACTCCTGTTCGAAGTCAAGGCAATGGTGCACCTGGGCGGGGTAGGGGTAGGGTAAGTCTGGGTAGTGGTCGCCGAGACAGGTCTAGGGGTTCCAGGGATAGGGGTGGTGATAATCAGGGTCATCCTGGGCAGGGGCCGGGGGCATTGAATCTGGACGATCGGCTTCGTGGCTTAAGGGTACGAGATCGTTTGGAGTATTGTCCTGTGGAGGGTTGTTGCTGTTCTGCCGGACTGGGCCATCCTGGGTTCAGCAACGTTGCACTAAAAGCTCATATAGACGGGCACCTGTTGGGTATCATTGAGGGCCAGGTTCCACCCCAATGGATGAGCAATAGGGGTTGGGCTGTGTGTCCTCATTGTTGCAAGTCTGCGTCTGCCAATCGGAGGGGTGGGGTTCACGATAGCTGTGCTGCAGAGGCCCGTGTTTTGGCGCATAGAGGTAGGGACGAATGGTCACACTTAGATGATGCATGGGAGGAGGGCGGGTGGGCAGCCAGGCTACGTAAGCTACCAGGCATTGTGGATGTGTTTACAGCGCAAGTATATACTAGGGAGTTTACACATCGTGGGCTTCTGTCGTTGTACAAGCAGGAGTTTGGGAAGCTTTGTTCAAATGTAATACGGTACAATCGTATGGATGCATGGGATCACTTGGGCTGCTACGGTGGTGTCACAGACACCGCGGAAATGAAGAGGTGTCGGGTTGCCTGGATCGAATGGAGTATGTTTGCGAAGTGTGTCCTCAAGGCTGAAAGTAGAGGCGTGCGTCCTGCTCGGGCGTTTGCCCGGGCCAAATGTAGGTTGGAGCGGTGGATTATTGGGGAGCGGGACGGTCTTTGGAAGGAGGTTATGTCAGAAGATGCACGCGTGCGCAAAAGGAGCAAACGCAAGGGGGGCATTAGTGATAAAGCGCGGGAGCAAAGAGTTAATAGCTTAGCTTCTAAGGGGAAGCCGGGGAAGGCAATGCAAGCATTAATTTCTCCGGGTATTGCCGCTGACACAAACACGGTTAGGGGGAAGCTAGGGAACAAATTTTCCCCCAAAAGGGTGGACATAGTTTTAGGCCATTTACCTACGGCGGCTGGCGCGGAAGTAGAAGACTTTGTTGAGCAGGTCCAAACATTTGATGCAACAGCTGGTGCCGGACCAAGTGGCTTAAGACCGCAATTTATCAAGGAATTGGTGGGGGAGGGGGGAGAGGACCCATGCGTGCAGGCTATGTTTGAAGTCACCATGTTGTTTGTTGAGGGGCGGGTACCTGGGTTCTTAAGGCAATGGTATGCAGGGGGAACGTTGATGGGCATCGGGAAGGACGACAAACCCTTGGATGAGGATGCACGTCCTATTGTCGTGGGAGAGTTTTGGCGGAGGGTGGCCGGAAAGGTTGCGCTATTGGCTGACAAAGTACGCCTGACGGGATGGCTAAAGCCCAGCCAAGTGGCAGTAGGGGTTCGAGCTGGAGCCGAGATACTTGTTCATTCGTTGAGGCAGTGGTGGGAACGTAATAGGGACAACACACGGGTTGTTCTTTTAAAGAAAGACTATTCGAATGCTTTTAACGAAGCGGAGCCGAACGCTTTCTTAAACACGGCGTGTAGACAGATGCCGGGTAGTGCTAGATTGGCTGAGTGGTGTTATGGTGAAGCGACTAATCTTATATATAACGGGGATGTTTTCAAAAAGTCAGAGAGGGGTCAGCAGGGGTGTCCGTTGATGATGCCAATGTTTTGCGCCATGAAAAGAGAGATGCGGGATTGTATACCGGAGGTTGCAGGGCTAGACTTTACTGCAGACTTCGCGGATGACGGGGTTGACGGGGGTGATTGCGACGCAGTTTTCCGTGTTCTCGAGAAGGAAATAGTGCTGGGTCCGCAGTATGGGTTACGTAACAATTACGAAAAAATGGTTGTATACCCCTCGGCCGGGGAGCGCTTCACTGGAGATTTATCTAAGTTTGTTGAACTGGGTATAAAAATTGATTATTCGGGCAATGTCAAATTTATGCAGGTACCAATTGTTGGGACTGATGAGTTTATGATGGCATGGACCAAAGATAAGATGGGAGTCATCAAGGGTATTCTGGGTGGAATTCGCGGGCTATCACAACGTCAGGTTGCATTGTACTTGTTGCGTAAGGCGGGTCATGGGTGCAGGGTTGTTTATTATCTACGAACATGCCCGCGGGACCTCATCAAGGACTTTGTGCTTCAGTTTGATGATGAGCTTAGAAATACATTGGAGTCCGTTGTAGGGCTGGTCATCGATGACAACAAATGGGAGCAAGCCGGTTTACGGGTTAAGCAGTCAGGGTTGGGTTTATCTAGGGCAGCTGACATAGCTGATGTCGCGTACCTATCATCTAGGGACGCTACATATGAAGACTGCCTGGCTTTAGACAGCAGGTATGTATGGGACGATGGAACTGAACGGGGCAATGGGTCGGTGGAGGTTATAGGGGAGTGGTTGTGTGGATGTGTGTCGCGGGTGAATGCACATTTGGAGGAGCCCGTTAGGTTTCGCTTGGGGGCTCGCCCCGGAACGGCCAAGCAGGGCTTACTTATGGAGCTTGTTCACAAACGTAGGATGCAGGAAATGCTTGATAGGGCAGGGCTATGGGACAAGGCACGCTTGCAGGCTATGGGTGCACCTCGCTCGGGGTCATGGCTTGATGCCCCCCCAAATCGGGCTCTTAATACACAGTTATCAAATGCGGAGGTGCAGTATGGGGTTGGGCGACGTCTGGGGTGTGAGTTGTGTGAGGAGGGTCCATGTCCGTTCTGTGTAGGGGTCATGGATAAGTGGGGTGCACACTGCGAGTCATGCATGGCAGGAGGTGACAAAACTGTCAACCACAATGTTGTTAGGGACGTTTTGTACGCTCATGCGAGGCGGGCTCATACCGCACCTCGGCTGGAGGCGTGTGGTGTCACCCGGCTTTTAGGGCTGGAGGGGGGGGAGGACAATCAAGTGCGGCCCGCAGATGTTCTTTTGTGTAGGGCACAAGATGTCGATACTGGGATTGGGGTCAGGGCGGCCAGGGTTGCGTTGGATGTGGGAATAGTATGCCCGCAAGCAGCGGGTCATCTGAGCAACACGGCGGGGGGGCCACTTGGTGCTGCGGAGGAATACGCTAAAACCAAGTGTGCACATGGAGACATGGAGAGGCGGTGCCGGGAAGCTGGCATCGTTTTCCAACCGATCATTTTTGAATCTACAGGGGGGGTGTCTGCGGAAGCGGAGCGGGTCCTAAAATGTCTGAACAAAGCTGTTGCAGTAAACTCTGACGCCTCTGAGGTGGTCGTCGCAACGCGGTTCTGGCAGCGTATAGGTATTGATGTCTTGAGAGGTGGGTATAGGGCGTTTCAGCGGCGCCTTGTTCAAAGAGACGCGGCTGATACCAGGGAGATGGCGTTGTTTACACATCTTTCGGGATTGGCTGTCGCTGGGGGGCTATAGGCTGGGGTTACCACACACCTTGTGCCCTTTATGGGTGGCGGATTTTAGCGGGCTCTTAACTTGTTCTGTCACCATCGCTGCGCATATGATGAACGGTCAGTATACGCTTATCTGTTGATTAATATCTCTTCCCTTGTTGGGTACACCCGGAGTCAGGAGCCTGGCGGTTTCTCGTACGCCCGTTAGTGGCTGGTACATTCGATTTTTGCTGTCCATACAATTCTGATCCTGTTCAGTGGATGCTTCGTGTGACTTGTTCAAGCTTTGTCCCCAGCGTTAATGGTAGTATGCGACTATGTTTGTACGCCAGTGCTTATCTCCGAGTCCAGGTTTGGAACGCAAATATGGATTATCTTTCGCGTGCGAAGCCCCTCTTTTCTTTGACTATTCTGTATAGTCCTGGCATGCGGCTCTGCCATTGTGTACAGCAGTTTCCGTCTCAATGGATTGCCCCTCCAATCAATTCAAAACCATTAAAAACAATTAAAAACATCGCAGCAGCTTCCTACCCCAATACCGATTTGTATCGGGTCAAAACTTTTCCCGGCGCCGTCAAACGTTCCATTCGAGATTTTGTCGCAAACTCTGGGGCAAATTCGACGCAATCGCATGCCGGACCCGATTCTAAGGGTCGCGGGGTCCGCGGAGGGGAAATTAGCACTAGAATCTTACAAGATTTATACTACCAAATTTCATGGTGGGCTTATTTACCAGATTTTTGTAACCTTCAAACAAATCTGACAAATATGCAACACCGGCGATCCCCCACCCAATGCTGATTTTGCTTGTTTGCTTTTGCCTTGTTTTTGAAGATTTTGAGCCCTCGGAGGGCACACCCCAAAGGCGGGCACCTATTGTGCATAACAAGCAACCAATTACCCCTCCCCCAGAAAATGATTCTGAATTAATTCTGAAAGAGCCGGGTTCAGAAACTGGTTTCTGAATTAATTCTGATAGGCCCCTTGGGCCCCATGGGGCCCAAGGGGCCCCTGGGGTCCAAGAAGCCCCTTGGGCCCAAGGGGCCAAAGGGGACCATGGGGCCCAAGGGGCCCAAGGGTCCCATGGGGCCCATGGGCCCCAAGGGGCCCAAGGGGCCCAAGGGACCCAAGGGGCCCATGGGTCCCAAGGGGCCCAAGGGGCCCAAGGGTCCCATGGGGCCCATGGGCCCAAGGGGCCCATTTTTCTGAATGAATTCCTTCCCAACCTCCGTGCAGAAATGCAATTTCTGATATTATTTCGAAAATAATTTCCGGGAGACAGGTACGGAAACATTTTCCGGGAGAAAGGTATGTACCTAAAACATATAAAGACACTTACTCCAATAAACAATAGAGTCAAGGGAGGGCGGTCAAGCTATGCATTTTTTTGCATCTACCACAGTTTTTGTTTTGATCACACGCGCCCTTTATGCACAAGTCCTCGCCTGAACAAACGAAAGCTTTTCTATGCCACAACCGCGATCATATCTCCTGCCGAATTTCGTGCGAGCCTTCAATCCACAGACAGCGAAATCTTTGTCTCCCTAAAATGTCAGAACTGGGTTTTCCTGTTGGGCAAAATCTTATTTGGCCTCATACGGGTAGTTTGCACTACACTAGAATCTCCCAACACCCACAAAATGCAAAATCCGCAAAAACTATCAAAACCTACCAAGTGAATAAGTGCTCTTGTATACTCTCTATTATTAGGGTTTAGGGTTTAGGGTTTAGGGTCATTGAGGGCGCCCTGTGGGCCCTGGGAACCCCGCACGAAGTTTGGCAAGATCTCCTTCTTCTGGAGCGAAGGTGGGAGGGACTGCTTGAGCTTCTCGGCCTTTGCCTTGTGACTGCCAAATTTCGTGCCGGGGCCCCAGGGCCCATAGAGACCCTTGAAGTGATTACACCGTTGTCAGATGTTAAGGGATCGTTGTTTGAGGAATCGAGCCCTCGACATAACAAACCATAAAACCTTCATGGGCCCATGGGGGCCCATGGAGAGCCATGGGCTACTGGGGTGGGAGACCACTCGCTGAGAGCTTAAGGTGCCGTCAGGAATTGCGACCAGAAATCGCTTTTAACGAATTGAGGGTAGTCTGCCGAGAATTTAGGAATTCCTTAATATCCGAAAAGGGTGTAAAAAGGAATATGTATATATAAGGAAATGAATATTTTTATTAATTTCAGAACATTTTCGGAGTTTGCATTATATGGGCGTTGGGAGGCTATGGACCTATTGTGTAATGCAAAATACTCCCATAGGGTCTATTACGCCTTTGCCCACAAGGCAAACCCAATCATATCGAATTTGCGCGTGGTAATTTGGTTGAAACCATTGTGCAGACGATAAGATCCAACCATTTTGTGATTGTCAACATTTTCGGAAGTTCTTTTGCCATCCCTCGGGGGAACGCACATGCAAAACAAAAAAAATCCAACAACACAACTGTCAATCATTGCAACCTCGGGTTACTACAACCCGCGGGTTTATAGAAGACTGGCCACACTTATGCTTTCTATTGATTCTTTGCAGGTCCCGGGACTAATCATATTCGATTTGTCTCAAAAATCGTGGTATTCTGAGCTATTTGTGCGTCCGGAGCTCGGATGAGGTATTTTACGGAGACCCAATTCATTTTGGAGGTTCCTTGGCCAGCCCTTTGGGAAGAACAAGTGTAAGAAAACACACACACCCAACAATCGCAGTCGATGTTCACGAGTTTTCACTGAGTTGGGGTTGAATTCAAATGGGGATTCAGCCCTATAAACGTTAAACCCTATTACACACCTTACAACAAATTGCAGATTTATACAAGACGGGAATCTGGGTCAATCCCCAATACAAAATTCACAACACTATAGCTGTTTTTTGTTAACCGCAAAAGTCAATTTGGGTTGGTTGGGTGGGTGGTGGTGGGGTGGGGGCGTTTTTATAAACCCGAGGTGGCCGTTATAAATGTGTATAAATAAATATATATATATATATATATATATATATATACACATCTTATGACAAATACGGCATTATTAATTCAGACCACCATTCTTGCTGTAACTGTAATTTGTTGATTACAATAATTATTTAGGGGTGCATTTTTTTCATTGTGAAACGCTTCACGATGCTTCTATACAATTGGTTTGCAACAAAAACACGTGTTTGGCGCGAAACTAATCCAGAAAAACGATATCGGGCTGATATTTGGTGTACCCGGTGCCAAATGGCGTTGCGCTTCTTTTTGGTCTCGACGGGAAATCTGGGTGTTTGACAAAATCGGGTCCCGATTAATTGCATTATAACTTTGTCCTGCCATTCACGCTGTAACAATGACAACCTGATATTACAATAAATATTTATCCGACTAACAATGTTCGTACTGCAGTATTTTCTGTTTGATAATATATTCGAATAATAGTTAATGGGGTTCAGTACTAATCGGATTTAATTAAAATGGGGACTAAGCCCCATTTAGATTAAACCCCATTAATGGAGTACATATATAAGGAATATGAGAAGGAATATATTCTGATTTTATTGAGACCACAGGGAGCGGCGGCCGAAGGCCGCGCCCCCTTGTTCTGTCTATTTCATTGGAATATATTCCTTCTCATATTCCTTATATATTCTCAACTAATGGGGTTTACTCTAAGTGGGTTTAACCCCAATTTTAATTAGACCCAATTCGTATTAAACCCTATTAACTACCATCCAGAGTTAGCCTTGTCAGCCATGATGAGAGTGTAGAGGTACGTGGAGCAGCGAATTTTGAACTTTGTGGAAGTGGCGTTCTTCTTGATCTTGACAGAGCGGGCGTCCTTGCGGCGGGCGATCTGCAAGAACTGACGGATCTCGGTGATCTGCTTCGGCATGACTTCGACACGAGGCGTTGCAACAAACAAAACGGCGGATGTGGGCGGGTCAAACACAACAACTTGAGCCAAAATGGATATGGATTGAACAATGGCCACCTCGGGTTTTTTAAAGCTCGCGGGTTTGTAAAAGACTGGCCAGACCTATGTGAGTTTTCAAGTTTTTGACCCGTTTCCAAGTCCCGAGACTAGCCCCATCGGATTCGTCTCGAAACTCTGTTCTATTCTGAGGTTTTCATGCGTCCGGAGTTTCGACGTAGTATGTAATGTTTTACGGTCACCGAATTAATTTAGGGAGGTTCTTCGGCCAGCCCTCTGGGGAGAATACTTTGTTCGAATGTGCATCCACAACAACAAAAACAATCAATCAAGTTTGATTTCAACTGCTTTGGTTTTCAATGCAAATGGGGATTAAATCCTATTAGTACTAAGCCATATCGAATACCTTGCAATATATGGCAAGTTAAAAAAACGGAATGTGGGCCAAATCCCAAATACTCAATTCACGATGATTTGATAGACCCGAGGTGGCTGTGATGCATATCATTAGATATGCATATATATATATATATATATATATATATGATATATAATTATATAATTATAAGACTACATATATATATATATATATATATATTAATATATATATATATATTTATGGTTCGTTTATTTGTTAATTCACAATACTATGGTTTGTTTTGTCAACACGCAGAAATCGAACCTGGTGGGGTGGTGGCGTGTGTGTGTTTGTGATTTTATAGACCCGAGGTGGCCGTTATACATGTCATTAGATATGTATATATAATTATATATAGAGAGAGATAATTAGATATAGAGATAATTATACAAGTGTATAATTATAATATTATGTACACTAATATATATATATATATATATTATATATATATATATATATTGGTATATATATATATATATATATATATATATATATATCATCATCATCATGCAAGTTAGGGCAAATGAGTCTTCATGGGTATAAACGGAACGACTATACACAAGGCAGAGCCGCATGCCGATCGATCGAGAAGAACTCATACAAAGGCCTACTTGGAAGTCTATTGCAACATGGACTTCAACATTGTGATGCAGCCTGATGCAGGCAGCAAGTACTGCAACGGGCTCATGGCCACCCATTGTGGCAACAACCACTTGGGAGCCAGCAGCACCCTCAGCACCATCAAAAAGGTCAATCGGAGCCCGAGGAATCCGTTCCACCCTCCCCCTCCTCCGGAACAACCGGCAAAGGAACCCGACCGCCCGGCCCAGAACGCCCTCCCCGGCCCGAACCCAAACTACCACCAGAACCCCTACCTCTGCGAGACCCCCCCCGGGACTCCCTGGCCTTTTTAATAAGTAGTTGAGGGGATACACCTTTACATACATATATATTATCGGTGCTATCCGGCGGCCCCAGGTTAAGGTTACTATGGGTGTATGCATGCTGCCGAGCCTCGACAAAAACGGCTCGAGGGCGACTGCCTGCCGCCTCCTCGATCTGGTGTTCTCCAATCACACCGGTGGCGAGATAGCTTTGGATCTTCTTGCTATCCCTCAAAAAGGCCTCACTCTTTTCTACTTTTTGATCTTGCTCAGGAGTGCTCTCGCCTCTCTCTCTAGTGTTCCCTTTGGAGGTGTGCCATGCTTGCGGATCGACCCGACTGCGATCAAATACTCGACCAGCTCCCTCTCGACTGTCAGCAACTGCTCGTCCCTGCCCGTCCTCTGTGCCAGTGCAATCTGAAACCTGCAGTACTCCTTCAACTCCACGGTCGAGCCACCCTTTTTCTTCCGTTTCATTTCCTGCTTGGGGGGCTTGCGAGCCCGGCAGATGCGAATGTCCTCCTCGAGGTCCTCTGAGTCCACTTGGCTGGCTCTCTGATTCCAGTATTTCATTATGCCTGGTGGGCAATCGGATTGTCTGGCGAGTTTGCTTACGAGTTTTGCCCAGATGAAAACGTGTGGACTTCCCAAATCTTCTAAGCCCTGTTTGTCGTCTTCTTCCTTGAGCCTTGCCGTTTCCTCGTTGTACTGTGTCCCTGCACTCGCCATGGTCTCCATTAGCACATGCCCAGCCGGCACCAGCAAAGTGATGTACACAACTCCGAGGATGTCTCGGATGTCTGCACTGTTCGCCAGGACAAGTTGGGTCAGAATAATCACCAAGGCCTGAAAGATGTCGCTGCCGTCCCTCTTGCTCTTCTTTGCCGCTTCCTGTAGAACTTTTTGCTTTTTGGCTTGCACCTCGTCCTCGGCCCCGGCTGCTGCCATAGACTGTGCCCTTTCTCTTGACTTCCCCATCCATGGAGGCTCGTCTTCCACCATATCTCCCATGGCTGCCAGCGATACCAAGCAAGGGGAGATGGACCGAGCGAATGTGTGTGCAAAGTTCGGTAACTTCGCCTGCTTCGAGCTCACACAGCGGGCAAGATAGAGAAGTTGGAATCTGAATGTCGGTTAGGGTGTGTGTTCGATTGGGAATGCAATGGCCCCGGCAAATTGATTTGTCCAAATGGCGTTGGGCAACGGACCTCGACGAGAAAACAGTTTCGCAAACCGGACACATGTTCGAGAAACAACACACATACGAAAGGCTCCTCATTTCGTGGGCAATTCTTAAATGCATTTGCATTTGCTGCTTGGTTTCAAACCAAGCAGGGCAGCCATAGCATCCACAAGTGTACCCTACCCCTGTTGCAGCAGCTTGTCCTATGTTCTGGGTCGCCTCGTTGTCAAGGTCTCGGGAAAGTCCAGGCGGTGCAATGGCCACTCCCAGCAAAGCTTTTCGAAACCAGCCTATGTCAAACTTGGCAAACTCCTCAGCCCACTCGCCAGGGAGAAAGACACGTGTGTATCTTCGGTCAATTTCTTCCACAAAGCCTCTGGAGTCCTCCATAGTTCGTAGTGTGTCCATGTCCTCTTCGAACCTCAAAGCCCAAGGGTTGGCATGCTCGACTAAAATTCTCCCCTCGGCATCCAAGGTCGACCACCCAAGTGCAGACTCCTCGTCCAGGTCCCCAAATAATGCTCCTAGGACTTGTACAGAATCTCCAGGGTGTAGTGACATAGTTTGGTACCACTTCAGTCTGCGAATTCTCGCCTCCACCTCCGCCCCAGCAATTCCCCAATGTTTAAGGATTTCCCCCGTGCTAAGTGCACTGACCACCTTTCCATCGCTGTCCTTCTCGCTGGCTTTTCCCCGCATAGCAAGTCTTCCAATGGAGGCAACTGCAGCATCGAGCTTGAAATAGTCCCGCCGGCTCGGCAAGAAGGCCTCAATGTTGGCAAGGGCGGCCTGCTGCACCTTGGAG
>Ga0099797_101413_pt1 | contig 12745 bp, 8 predicted proteins | sample Uncmet_Sort48C_1_FD_89871 | JGI IMG/M metagenome (GOLD analysis project Ga0099797, IMG submission 89871) | Marine eukaryotic communities from CALCOFI LINE 67, Pacific Ocean - C012_Sort48C_1 | ecosystem: Environmental > Aquatic > Marine > Oceanic | place: Pacific Ocean: Monterey Bay | collected... | reverse complement strand
GGATTGGGTTGAATAATAAGGATATAGAAATTCTTGTTTAGAGACGATAAAATATTTGTGTGTGCACACGATTGCTCCATAATTGTTATGAATTGCGATTTTGCTGGACAGGCGAGACGATTTCATAAACTTAATCTTGATAAATAAGAATCTTTTTCATAACATTGCATGCTTGGTATCATTGGCCCTTCCCAGGACGTGATGTCAGCCAAGCTAAGCAAATTCTCCCACAAGGTTGCTACAGCACACTACCCGCAGAAAGCAGACAAAGTAGTCGAGATTTGAGAGTTGAGGAGTGCATGTGCGTTATCGTGCGTTATGACATTTGATGCTGAAGGATCCCATCATTTTCCACTCCGTTGCTTGAGTATGAAAAAAACCGAGAAGAAAAAATAACGTGTGGATCAGATCTCTTCTGTGCTTGAGGGTGCCCACATATGTAATTTGGGTGGTTGAGGGCGCCTTTGAGGGTGCCTTTGAGGATGCCCACATATGTAATTTCGGTGGTTGAGGACGCCAGTGTATGCTAAAGACAGCACCAGCCTCATCGCATAGTGCACATGTGTTGCATGTGAAGCCTTAGCTATAGTGTGTTGGTCAGACAACTTCGGTACTTGAGGGTGCTCACATATGCAATTTGGACGCTTGAAAGCGCTCAATCATGACAAAACACACTGCTATGAAAAAAGCCACTGCTAAGAAAAAAAAAATCACATCTATGAAAAAAAGCTAAGCATAAAAAAAACTACTGTGATGAAACAAATCATTCACAAACAAACCTACCGCGACTAAAAAGTCACTGTGACGAAAAAACTTATGCGACTGAAAAACTAATGCGAGAAAAAACCCATTGGTACGAATAAATCTTCTGTAATAAAAAAATTACTGTAATGAAAAAACTACTGTAATGAAAAAACTACTGTAATGAAAAAACTACTGTAATGAAAAAACCACTGCTACAAAAAAACCTTGTTTTGGAGACCCCAAAACAGTCCAAAGTGTAATCTTTTTTTCATTACAGAAAAAATGCACTTCAACATGATTTTGGCCTCTGTTTTTCAAGACCATTTTGAAATTAAAACGAAATAATCTGAATTTGGGGTTCCATTTTGGGTTCCATTTTGGGTACCATTTTAGCATCATTTTGAACTCTCAAAATGGAGCACAAAATGGAACCCCAAATTCAGATTATTTGGTTTTAATTTCAAATGGACATCCTTTCGAGGGGTCCATTTGTGAGTCCATCTGGGGATCCGTTCGGGGAGTTTTTTTGTCTCAAAACCCCAATTTTTACTGTAAAAAAATGCGATCCTCCAGTTCGGCTGGGTCCCATTTAGTGGTGCTGTTTTGGGTCCCCATTTTGAGGTCCCTTTGGGGATGCATTTTGAGATCATTTTAGGGTGCCATTTTGGGATCCACTTTGGAGCCTTAGAAATCCAATAGTAATTATATAGTACTCAAGGGGGGGCCCATTTTGGCACCAGAAATAATAGCCAAAACCCAAAACAGAGCCGAAAAGCAGCACAAAACTGCTACTAAAAAACCTTGCACAAGTCTAGCAAGCGATTCTGTCTCCGAAAGTGTGGTCCCCTTAAAAGACAAGAAAACAGGACAACAGACAAACAGACACTGCCTCGAACACGCCCTGCGTGCCTAGCGGCACGGTGGCGGATATTTTGAACGGTGCAGTTATCCAACTTCTTGCAATATGTATAATGCCGACCGTGTTTGGCCGTCTCCATAGAGGCCCTGACCCCTAAACTTGCAATGTTGAACCTATGGAGAGAACATGTCTTTCCAAAAATTGAAGAGTGGGAAGTGGCACATATGCAAAACACCTGTCAAATGCATGTCGAATATCTGAATATTGAGGAGTTCATGAAATTTTCACATGTTTGGTATACTTGTGGCGTATTGTAAGGAGTCGGGGACGGCCCCACCCCCCAGAATATGTTCAACATATGCCAAATATATGGAGATTTGTTTGAAAATCATATCACATCCGCAATACTTGTATTTGCGAGTCACGCTTCCAATTATTGGCAAATCCAACAACTCCATGATTTGTAATGTTGCGAACCCTGAAGATGGGTAATTTCTCCCCAAAATCAAAATCTGAATACATGTGAAATGAATATGAACATAATGTGTTCCAAAATTTGAAATACCTGTGAAATGCATATCTTTGCATATACTTCACACTTTGGGCTGATTTGTTGGCCCCGAAAGGGCCACACATACATCCCAAAATGTCGAATGCATTGGAACATACATATTTTACATTTATCTCACATGTTGGATCATATTATGTTCATATGCATTTCACAATTGTTTGACAGTTCGAATTAATTTGCCAATTTCTTGTTTTGAGGGGGGGACAGGTCCCAACAATACAATCCAGGATACATATATATGTCCCTAAGTAATGATTGAGTGCATAAATATGTGTGCTCAAAGTCTAAATGACTAGGGATACTCGGTCTCGCGGGCGTGCTGCCGGTTCCATTCACCTCGACGGTGCTCCTTCTTCGAGCCGCACCTCTCGAGTTGAATTGCGGCCTGCACTCATCTCCGACCCGATTGTGCTTGTGGTGATTGACAGCCCTGATAGCTGCTATTGCCACCTTTGTACCGCTCAGCCTCGAAGCCGGAGCTTGCGAGGCATCCACAGTGGGCTGATTCCCCACGCCCTCCTTGCTCGCGCTCGTCGACCAGATCGCGAGTGGAACTGCTACTGCGTAAGGCTCTCGCAGGCCTGGGTTAGCTACTCTGACGACACAGTCGGAGCCACTCCATGTCTTCATCTGTGGCAGTCCACGAGGGAACGTTCGTCTTCGTCAAGCTCGAGGTGAACACCAAGTCTGGTGAGTACAAGTCAGGATGGGTCGAGGCACTTTATGTACGAGCTCAAGGAAAGCAGCACGTGTTGGCGATTCCAGGCGAGGCAGCAACTTGGGCAGAGTCGACAAGCTACACAGTGGCCAGCGTCCAAGCCGATCTGGAGACGGTCGTGGGACTGGTGTTGGTGGATGCCGGAAAGGCGCAACTCACTCTGCCAGGGCAGTGCAAGGCCATGTTCACGTTCGGGGAAAGCTCGCCCCTGGCAAGCGCTCTGGTTTCGATGTGCGAAGAGAACCGTGCGGTGGCAGATGCAGGGATTTCAGGCGCGAGCGAGTTCGAGAGTGCCGGTTCAGAAACCAAGGCAAGGCGACACCCTCCTCCGCCACCGGTGCCCCTGAGTGCTCCCACTTCGGTGCCTGTGCAGCGGAACAGTGCGTTGCTGGATCAGATTCGGCAAGAGTTTGGGAACGACGTGGCGACGATGGTGGCAAGCTCAGCTCAGCGACCGGCCCCAAGCCCTGCCCCACCTCCTCCAAGTGGGCAGCCATCGGAAGCAGCCAAGCTTCTCATGCAGATGCGAAAGAAGACGGCGAAAGGCGAATGGGACGATTCCTCTTCAGACGAGTCGCTGGAAGGTGGCGTAGATGTGCAGAACTTGGCGCAGCGGATGCAGGAGGCTTTGTCTGGGACCATGCCGAGAAAAAGTGTGGCCCAAGGAAGCGGACTTCAGGCGTTGACGAGTGCACCGGCTTTGCACAGCATAGCCACGCCCACCACAAATCCCTTCGCGGCCATGGCCTCGGGATTGGGGCAGCAGAGCGCTCCGGCGACCCTGGTGGGGGCTCCTCTAGTGCCAGGCGGCTCACTTCTCCAAGGGGGACCGGCTGCGGGGCAATCGGGCTTGCTCGGAGCTGCGCAGCAGCCAGTGCCGCGGGCTCAGACCAGCGACGATGTGATGGAGCAGTTGATGCAGAAGATGCTCGAAGGCGGGGTCCCCCCAGACCACATGCAGCAGTTCATCCAGATTCTTATGCTGAAGGAGCTTATGGGTGCGCGGAAGCAGAAGAAGCGAAGCTCGGGTTCCGGAAGCAGCTCAGACGACGACGTCGTGGAAGGCGGGAAGGACACAGCTTTGGTTGGGGCGATGAAGAACATGCAGAAGCTTCGGAAGAAGCGCGTCAAGGCCCCCTTGTCGATCACGCGTCGCTTCAGGCGCTCGGTGATGAAGAAGCTGAACGTGCACCCTGGCGAAGTGTGGAGCTACAAGAAGTTTTGGGAGACGCTTCCAGTGGGAAGGCACAAGTCGATCGGGCGAATCATGTACGTGCTGGCGGAATGCATAGAGCTCCACGAGACTGGCCTGCCGGACATTGCATATGCGACAGAGGTTCAGCTTTTCAAGGCTCTACACCAGCTGCTGCTGGACAAAGGCAGCTGGGCCATTGCGTGGCATCTGACACTGCTGGAGAAGGATCCGTATGCCCAGGAGACCTTCGGCGGAGAAGACGACGAGCTCTGCGTGATTGGGGGCCACATGAAAGCTGGGACCGACCTGTGGGACAAGGTTCACAAAAACCCGAAAGCTGGTCAGGACGAGAGCGGCGACCCGGAGGCGCAGGAAGGCAAGGGCAAAGGCAAGAAGGACCGGAAGAACAAGAAGAAGGACGGCGAGTAGATCAGAGTGCCTCTTCGCCCTCGGCTTCGTCGAGCTCTTCATCGCCTATGGCCTCAGGCCTACCTTGCAATCCAAATCCCAGCGCTACCTTAGTCAAGAATTCAAATGCACAAAAATCTAAACAAAGTTTGGGAGGCGGGAGTAGCTTATCGAATATGCCTCTACCTGATGATTGGCATGCTTGTTTGTGTTTTCTCAATGCGCCACGTTCCCCTTTGAGTAGATTTATTCAGCGGTATCTGTCCAACCATAGTCACGACGAACCCATTGTTAACACAGATTCGTCGCCCGGGATTTCCCCCACCTCCACGTTGTTGCCTATGCCAGTTCCGTTTCCGGATGTTGAGAGGGCGGCAGCCATTACACATGAACACCCCGTCAAACGTAAGCGAGCCCTTGTTCGATGGCTGGCGAAATGTTGGGTCAACCGCGTCATTGCCATTTTCAATTTTTACGATCTTGGTGGTGAGGCTTTCAAACAAGTTCACAAACTACGTCATCAACCTCTTTCCCAAATTCAGAAACAGTACACAAATCAATTGGTGGATGATCTTCTCCGGTGGATCCACCTCCCGACGGGCCAAGCCATGTTGCGGAGCGGTGGTCGATGCGCCAAATTCAAGAATTGCATGGATAGGGTGGCCCGTCAGGGCTACAGCGAATTCGGTAATGTTTCAGCTTTTACCAGTAGTGCTCTCGATGTTTGTCCGGATCGTGTGTCCCTCCCCAAAGTCGCTGGTGGCGTCAAACCCGAGGACTTTTTACCCGAGCCTTTGAGGTCACAATATTTGAACATTGAAGCGCGTCAGCTGCCCCCGCATCTATGGCCAGAACTACCTAAGTCATGTCATAAAGTTCATAAAGATGACGAGCTGAGGTTCCTTTACAAACTTCATGAATGCGATATGGGCGTTTGGAAAGTCGAACGCGAAGTCTTTGTGACGGACCCCGACGGCAAGCGGATTGTCATCAGCGGGGGATTCTTCGCAGTCCCCCACAAGGAGTTGTCGGATCGGCTCATCTATGATCGGCGCATGGGTAATGCGGTGCAGGTACGGTTGATGGGGTGGGCTCGCCTCCCCCACGGGACTTCTTTGACACAGCTCATCATCAAGAAGGGACATACTATACGAGGGAGCTTAGATGATTTAAGGTGCATGTTTTATTGTTTGGCGCAACCTCCCAAAGCGCACAAATACAACGTTGTTGCTCGCCGTTGGAAGGGGCGGGATCTCATCAAAATTGGCTATGACATCGGGGAGCCTATCAAACCGAACGAGTGGTATAGGTTTTGTTTATCGGTCCAGGGTATGGGCGATAGCAACGCTGTCGATATAGCCCAGCGAACACATGAAGGGATCCTGCATGTACACAATTGCCTTCCAGAATCTTGCACTATGCACTATGATGAATCTTTTCCCGAGAGCGACACTATTACTGGTATATATGTAGATGACAAACTCGTTGCCCAACAAAACATCCCCATCAAGGATATTATGAATATGGACTATGAAGATGTGCAACTGGTTGAGAGAGGAGAGAGAGCATATGAAGACGTACCCGGACTCGAGCAGGCCATTGAGAAGCGCATCCGCTACAAAGAGCGCTTCACGGCATGGGGAACGGAGGTCCTTGGCCGCCAGGGATTTGCTGAGTGCCCGGCGCCCAAACGGGCACTCATTGCTTCGTGTTGCTCGGTTGTTGTGCGGAAAGGGCGGTGCGACAAAAAGAGTTTGGAACAAGTTGTTGGTTCTTTCGTTCACCCATTTCAACATAAGAAAAGACTCATGTGCGTTTTCAGCGAGGTCTACAAATTCATTCACAGTATCCACTATGGGAAATCCTATGCTTTACCGGGCCCGGTCCTTTCCGAACTCATAGCTGCTACTCTCTTGATGCCCTTTGCCAGTGCAAACATCCGGTGGGATGTTAGTTCTTTGGTGTCTTGCACAGACGCCACGCCATCGGACTTTGGCGGCTGCAGGGCTGAGCTTGATCTTCCAACTATACGTAAACTATATAGACTTGCTGAACATAGAGGAGAATATGTTAGGATGGATTGGAATGGGCCCCAGGAAAACCTCCACCCGACCCGGATGAAAAAGCCTCAAGAACATATCGAAGCCCTCGTCGAAAGTTTGGATTGGTACATCACCGCGGAGGCCGTGTTTGTCCGAATTCACCACGTAAATGTCCAAGAGTTAGAGGCCTTGATCCACGAGGTAAAAATGAGGGCCATCATACATCGTGGAGCCGGGTGCCGGGTCGTTTGTTTTGTGGACTCCAGGGTAGTTTGTGGCGCTTGGAGCAAAGGCAGATCCAGTTCTCGTATGCTAAACAGAAGGATTCGCCAGGCTTTGGGCTACGAACTATTAGGGCGTATACAGGTTGTACTTATATGGATAGGCACACATCATAACCCTAGCGATGATCCTTCGCGTCATGCTGCACTCCGTGCCCCTATACCTTTGAGCACGAGCGAGCAGGCTTTCTGGCAAAAAGCTGGAGTTTCGAATGCCGTTGGGATTGCTGATGAGAGTGACCTTTGTGAACGTGTACCCATTGTACCAAATGCCCCCGTTGCCCCCAAATCGACTTCATGCGATTTCGCTGTCCTCACCGAGGACCCTATGTACATAGATATGCCAGAGGATCGATCGAGTTCGTCTTCTACCACAACGCTTTCCAACTCTTTTTCAACTACCAGCCAAAATTCACACCACAACATATCCCGGGAGGAATTTGTGAAGATCATGATTAGTCATGGAATTGTATCCACTGATGTGCTTGAACACGCTTGGAACATATATGTAGGTGGGCCCTATGACCTTGTCGAGTTCTTTTCCGGCCATGGTGGCCTCTCTAGCTCTGCACGTAAATTGGGTTTGTCTGCCTATGAGATTGAAGCCTACATGAATAATAAACCCTATAACCGGCTTCAAGACCTCGACATTGTAGAAATTCAGAACATGTGGATTGTCCTCGCCATCTTGAAAACCTTCAAATGGGGGCACTTCGGAATTGTGTGTCGGACGTGGGGAAGTTTGCATATGATGTTCAACGGCGGTACCAGGACCCGGGCCCAGCCCCTCGGTGACGGGAGTCGGGACGACGAGCGCAGTGCAAACCTTTCTGTTGCGTGGATGTGTCGGATGATCAAACTTATGCGGCCGAACGGCATTGAAGTTACCATCGAAAACCCCGCGCGTTCCTTGATATATTTTCACCCCGATTTCCTCGAGGTCATCAATCTACATGAGTTGCATTTCCACTATGTCGACCAATGTCAATATGGGCTTTGCTCTCCCGCAGGGAGCGCGCAGCGTGAAATCTGGAAGAAACCTACATACATTGTCACGTCATTCAAAGAGTGCCCCAATTTGGAACGCAGGTGTACTGGTCAACACACACATGTTTGCATCAAGGGTTGTATACGTGTTCTTGGCAGAAGTGTTGCACGCTCGCTTTTGGCTGGAAGATATCCGGCAAGATTGTGTACCTCCATTGTCAAATCCTATATCCATAACTCTAGCCATGGCAAAGACTCGAAAGAAGGGAACTTTGCGGTCGACCGTATATAGTACAGCATACCAACAGCGTTTGCTAGCTGGGACACAGTTGCTCTTACAATGGTATTGGTCCTTGAAACCGGCCCCGGTGGTGACAGGGACTATTGCAAACATCAATGAGTTGCTCATCGATTTCGTCGAATCTATGTATGTAGGGCGGGCCCAACTCTACCTGGTTGTGCATGCTATCTTGGCGTTTGAAAAGAATTTCCTTGACTATAAGGGCCACCTAGGACCTACTTGGGACACTATTTTCAGTTGGAAGATGCGTGTGAAATTCAGTACCAGAGTTCCGATCCCGCCCCAGATTTTGCTCACGTTAGTTCTGTATTGCCTAATGAAAGGTTTTAGATCACCTCAGGAAGCCAAGATTTGGATCCCCTTTGGACTACAACTTTGGCTGGGCTTTGAGGGGCTCCTCCGGCCGGGCGAATTGCACAAACTTTGCCGCAGGCATCTGGGTCTCCCTTCGAATGTGGCGCTTGCTTTTGCGCGTTGTTTAGTGGTGCTTCTTACTGACCCCAAGAACCGTAGGGCTTTCGGAAGGTGCCAAACTACTGTAATACGTGATGAATCTCTTATTGCTTGGATTGAGTGGTTCTCTGCTGGGTTGCCTATGAATGCAAGGTTGGCCACCGTGAGCCTGCCCAAGATGCGCGTCCTCTTGCAACAGGCGCTTGCGGAATTGCATCTGTCAAAGTTAGGGCTCACTCTCGCTTCCCTTCGTGCGGGCAAAGCTACGCTCATGTATATGAGTGGGGAAAGTATCGGCCGAATCCGCATCGCGGGTCGTTGGAAAAGTTTAGCATCGTTGGAACACTATATCCAGGAAGCAAGTTCTATGTCCGTATTGAATTCCATGGGTGCCCGCGGCACCGACATTGTGCAGGAGCTCATGTCACAATTGCATTTGCTCGAGAGACCCCCTGCCCAGCCTTGGCAAGCTTTCTTCTCCCGCTCTGCCCAGTTTACCAGGTTGCGTAATCTTAAGAAGCTATGAGTGCGTTGCCTATCCTTTCCCTGCCGGGCGTTGCCGCATGTGTGGTGGCAAGCAACACGCAGGTGAATCCTTCGTCGCCTCAGACGTTCGCACAGCTGGCCTCTGACCCGACCTGTTTGGAGGGAGTAAAGTTAGCGGCTCGCAAGAGCAAGAAGGGTGATCTTTTTGGGAAGTACTGTAAGGCGTATCTGGCACTTAAGGATTTGGAGAGCTGCATCCCGGACAGCGTGATACACACTGCAATGCATAACACTATGGCCGCTCCTGCGGCGGCAGATGGGGGCACTGGTGGGGCTGCTCAGATGGTGGTACCCTTCGTGCCATTGGGACAGCAGGTCCGTGGTGCGGTCGTCCGCCCTGCAGACAATTGGTCATGGTCGGCATTCTTGAGATCCGTGAAGGTCTGGTTTGATTGGGCTCATAACCACCCCTATGGTCGCTATGTGTTGATGCTCTTTGTGTTCTTGTTCCCCAAACTCTGTATCAAGTGGCTCTTCCGGAACTTTCGCATCGCATTCTGGACAGGTGCAAGCGAGACCGTTGCCACAGTGTCCGAAACCTTCACTGCAGCTGCCTCCGCAGTTGAGTCCGCCTCCAGTTTGGTAGATGAAGCCATTGAGCCAGTGGTGAATCTTCTGCCTATGCAGGCTGCATCTCAGGAGGCCCAACACGCCAAACATGTTGGCCTCACACAGTCCGTCTTGATTGCCGTGCTGGGGGCGCTGATTGGCAAGTTCATCCAGCCTGGTGGTATCTGATTGTATGGTGAGTTCCCTCCCACCCGACCCATGGGTGTTTTTGGCATATGCGCGTCATAATTGGTAGAGGATTGTGACCAGGTGTGCCTGTGGAAGGGCGGCGTTTTTGATATCTCTAGCCTATGTGATTGTGGGTCTTGATGAGCCTTTGTGATTGTATTCTACCCAGTGCCTGCCGGCATGAATGCTATGTCACTGTATTCTACCCATCCCCTGCCGGTTTGATTAAGCCTATTACTCTGCGGACCCTGCCATGGTCCCATTGTGATTGCAGACAAGCAGGTGCTTGAGGGTATTGTGAAGGGCTCACTCAAAGTACGTTAACATGAACAAAGGCAAAGTTTATATTTTTTGGATTCCTTTCAGGTTGGCTATGTTGGTAATGCGCATTTCTGTTGCCGCTTGTGTATCCTCGCGCCTGATAGACATAAGGCACTCGGCACAAGACAGCATCATCACCAATTTCAGAACAGGAAGGTTGGCTTGCTGAAAACCAATTGAGCTGAGATTGGGTTCATACACGTGAATGGAACGATCAAGAGTGAGGGTGTATGACTCGCATATGCAGTAGCGTTTGAATTACTTGTCCCTAAGTAATGATTGAGTGCATAAATATGTGTGCTCAAAGTCTAACCCACCGCCGCCCCGGTGCTCCACCGGTCCTTTGAGTTTTTATGCCCGGGCGTGGTAATGGGTGTCAATGTTTTCCAACATCGTATTTTCCATATTTTCCACAGGTAATGCGCATTTCTGTTGCCGCTTGTGTATCCTCGCGCCTGATAGACATAAGGCACTCGGCACAAGACAGCATCATCACCAATTTCAGAACAGGAAGGTTGGCTTGCTGAAAACCAATTGAGCTGAGATTGGGTTCATACACGTGAATGGAACGATCAAGAGTGAGGGTGTATGACTCGCATATGCAGTAGCGTTTGAATTACTTATATATATATATCCAATTGCCTTCGGCCTACCTGCCACCGTGCCTTGCTGCGTTTTCGCGCACGAGTTAGAGAAGCAAAAATAGATGTTTGGGTGCACATAAACACACATGTGCCGTTGACATGCGGAGGGCCTATGCAATCGGGGTTCTGGATAGTATAGAAGACACAGTGAAGGTGCACATGTATTGGCTCAATGTGCAAGGATTACAGGTTAAGGCTTTTGTTGTTTGTCGTTTGTTGTTTTTTGTTTTTTTGTTTGTTGTTTAACGTTTGTTGTTTGGGACATTCGGGCCGGAGTAAAGCCGCTCCGTACATTAAAATTAGTGACAATACTATAATATTGCAGCCTAAGGGCACCAAAATTTCGATCTTTTGAATTCTATGTTTGAAATGCCGCTTGGTACATCAATATTAGGGCCACTATCGCGATTGCTTCATTGTGTTGACATTTGTGCCGGAGTACCGCCGCAACGCCGCTCGGTACATCAGAATTAATGACACTACCATAATATTGCATCCTAAAGGAACAACTATCACATTTCTTTGAGTTTTAGGTTTCATTGGGCTCTCTTGGCCTGTCTCCGGTGGTCTTTGGGGACTCTTGGGCTGCCATGGGTGCCTTTGGACAGCCATTGGGGCTCCATTTGCAACCTTTGGGGTCCATTGGGGCGCCTCTGGGGCCTCATTGGGCTCCATTTGTCGCCTTTTGGGGTCCATTGGGGCGCCTTTGGGGGTCATTGGAAGTCACTTTGGGGGTCACTTTGCGATAATTTTCGCGTTCATTTTCACTTTTTGTCACTTTGGGCACTTTCATAATTTTAGGGGATACTTTTTAAAGAAAAAAAGCGCGCCATGAAGCGTCCCAAGTGTGAGAAAACCATAATATGTGTCGGTCCAAATAGAGGAATCCAAAACATATTTTCACGAAAAATGCGACATCGAGTTCGTATTCATTTTTTGCGGTCCGAACGAACTTTCCCAAGATTTGTTTACCATCTTTATGTCACAAGACCCTAATGTTTACACTACCAAACGACGGCAAAAATCAATTTTAAAATAGAAGAATCATGCCCCGAGCTTGTGTAGTCCTTTAAAACAATTCAATTGAGAAACAAGTACTAAAACTCCTCGCAGTCACTCCACTGGTGCCAAGGCACGGTGGCGGATGTATACACAGTAGGCGGTATAACTATAATTAAATATTAATAACCCACAACAAACCCCAAATCTGCCAGCACCTTGAGTCCTCCGGAGCGGCTGCCCACCCCGTCACCGTTTTGGGGGGGACGCAAGTTTCGAAATGTTTGATGTATATATATATATATATATATACATTGGTGACGGACTAAATTAAGCAACACATAAACCCAATACCCCGGTCCCGGGTTTCTGAACCCTATTTTCCGGCCCGGGGGCCCTTTAAAACAGGTCGTGGACGTGTTCAAATGCATCTAGGCTGTTTTTTGCATCGACTTCGCATGTGGAAATGGGTAAGGCCATTGTACATTCGATAAGATCCACATTCGGAACAATCAAATGGGGTCCAGCCCTTCTGGGAAAACGCATTTTCGAAGAGTGCACCCAAAACAAAAATCTGACCAAAATATTGGATTTCAATGCACACAGCGTTTTTTTGCGGCGAACCACTTGTAAAGCTCCAGAACACCAAAGTGTTGCTGAATAAAGTCTGTGATTCATATATATATATATATATATATATACATATATATATATATACATATACACACATATATGTATATATATATATATATATGGATTCAAATCAAATAATATCATACGGAAATAATTATTCATTCATCCATTTATTTATTTAGTTATTATATATATATATATATATATATATATATACAATATAATATAATAATATAATATATACATATTCAATTGCCTTCGGCCTACCCGCCACCTTGCCCTATTGGTGCACATGCATTGGCTCA
>Ga0099797_101412_pt1 | contig 12750 bp, 9 predicted proteins | sample Uncmet_Sort48C_1_FD_89871 | JGI IMG/M metagenome (GOLD analysis project Ga0099797, IMG submission 89871) | Marine eukaryotic communities from CALCOFI LINE 67, Pacific Ocean - C012_Sort48C_1 | ecosystem: Environmental > Aquatic > Marine > Oceanic | place: Pacific Ocean: Monterey Bay | collected... | reverse complement strand
CCGGTGTACTCTAGCCTCGCATTCGGTTGTTGTTTCATATAATATATTATTGGGTGTGTGTATATATTTCTATCAAATCATATAGGGTGGCATGTAGTAGTTCCGGACCTTATTATTGTCTCAGTTGGCCAGATGGGCCCGGGGGCCTATATAATTATTCTGGGGTCCCCTGACACATATAATTGTTCCATGGGACCCCATGGGGCCCAAGGGGCCCATGGGCCGAATTGCGCCGAAGAAGCGGCAACTTTGAGAGTGTCAAATTTGAACGGCGAGCGCGGATATTTTCAGAGATAGGGCTCTAAACCACGGCACCTGCGGACAAAAACTTGAGGCCCCATTTTGGAAGCATTGGCAGCGTTGGTAGCTTTTCTTCCCTGAAACGACTCTGGAAATGCCCATCGGATCCCCCCTTCCACCCGCACCGGGGGCCAGGATGATGTGAGTTTCGCGAACTCCCTCAAATTAACAGATAATCAGACATGCCAGAAAGCCACCCAGATTCACATGTGTGGACATGGCCGTCATATGCCGTACAGAATGAGGGATAAGCAGGGTCACCCTGGACACAAAAAGTTGCCATTTTTGAATGTCAAGGTTTGGTGGGAAATATCTGGGAAATTCATACTGTTGACGGTATTAAGTAGGCCACACCCGGGCTACGTTGCAGCTGTACAGGAGGCTTATAACACAAACGTTTTTCACCCAAACAGTCCAGAAAAATGATCTCGGGCTGATATTCGGTGTACCCGGCTCCAAATGGTGTTGCGCGTTTTTTTCGTTTCGACTGGAATTCTGGGTTTGCGAAGACTTGGTGACCGGACGAATCCACCTGTTTTACCGGGCCAAAACGAATTGTCCCAGAACAAGTTTGAATAATGGGCAACTTTCGAGAGCAACGACTGTTACCATAAGTATTTTCTGAGATCTTCCCATCTCAAGATGCGTACCGAATCCTCTTCCGGATGTAATGTATAGTTGTTGAATATATTGCTAATAGAACTTCTATATATTCCTTATAGGGTGCGGCTTACATTACCCATCACTCGAAGAAAGTAGATGGACTGATGAAGTAAGAAGGCGCTTGAAGTAGATTAGCAGTCAGCCTGGCCCCCAAAAGCCAAGGGAGACGGTGTTGCATGAAGTAGGAAGGCCCTTGAAGTAGGTTGCTGCTGGTCCCATGGGGCCCATGGGCCCCATGGGCCCCATGGGACCCTTGCGCCCCGTGGGCGCCATGGGCCCCGTGGGCCCCATGGGCCCCTTGGGCCCCTTGGGCCCCATGGTCCCCATGGTTCCCATGGGCCCCATTGGCTCTTGGGCCCCATGGGCCCCATGGGCCCCAATGGCCCCCATGAAATAGGAAGGTGCTTCAAGTAGATTGGGTTTGGCCGATTGTTTTATCTACTTTTGAAGAAGAACCTGTATACCGGCAACCATATGAACCCATTCGTTCACATCTTTTCGGAGTTCATGCATACCAAATCCTGTTCCGGATTTAATGTATAGTTTTTAGGTATATTGCATATGGAACTCCTATATATTTCTGTAGGGTGTGGCCTAAATTACCCATCACTCGAAGAAAGTAGATGGCCTGATGAAGTGAGAAGGCGCTTGAAGTAGATTAGCAGTCAGCCTGGCCCCCAAAAGTCAAGGGAGACGGTATTGCATGAAGTAGGGAGGCGCTTTAAGTAGATTGCAACTGGTCCCATGGTCCCCATGGGGCCAATGGGCCCCATTGGCTCTTGGGCCCCATGGGCCCCATGGGCCCCTTGGGCCCCCATTAAATAGGAAGGCGCTTGAAGCAGATTGGGCTTGGCCGATTCTTTTTCATCTATTTTTAAAGAAGGACCTGTATACCGGCAACCGTCTGAACCCATTCGTTCACGCATTTTCGGAGTTTGCAATATGTTCCGGCTTCAATGTATAGTTTTGAAATATATTGCTTAAAGGTATCCTATATATTTCTTACAGGGTTTGGCTTAAATTATACCGGCAACCGTTTGAATCCATTCGTTCACGCATTTTTGGAGTTTGCAATACATGGAAATTGGAGCGGTCTAGTTGGGTGCACACTGCTCCCGGGAGGCGAACTAAGATTTTAAGGGCTAGGGGATTCAATTTCGGTATTGTTGCCCGGGGCCATGTGATGTTAAAGTATTAGCCTAGGAAAATTCGAACGCCAATTAAAAAGTTCAGTTTTGTTTTCGGGAAATCTGGGTTTCAGACCCCGGGACTGGTCCCATTGGATTCGTCTCGGAATTCTGTGCTGTTTGGTGGTATTCATGTGTCCGGAACACCGATATGGAACCGAATCGGTCCAAATCGATTTTGGGACACTCCCTCCCCCATTTTTTTTTAATGATGCCCGAATTCTGTTGGTTTATTGATTTCATCTACAGAGGGCTCATTTCCAATTCGGCGCGCTTTTAAGGGCTGTCGCCCCCCAACCCCCGCAACAAGCTGGGGGGGCTTCGCCTCCCCAATGGGGGCCTTAGGACCGCCAATCAGTCGGCGAAATTCGCCACTCAAGCGGATAATTTCACCTCCAGATTTCTAGCCTCCTGGACACCTCTCACTGGGGCTCATGTCTAATTCGGCTCATTTTTAAATGGGCACACCTGCACCCGATTAGAAATAAGCCCTGTGTGTGTTTGATTGCAATTTATAGGTGTGTTGCTATATATATATATATACATATATATACATATATGTAATGTTTGATGTAATTCGGTGCCCTTGTTTGCGTGCTCCGCGGCGGTTTCAAATCCTGACAAGCAAATGACACTAGACACGCGTAAAACTTGGTTGATCGGTTGAGGCTTCTAAAACAAAGTAAACAACATACATACTTTGCTCGGCTTGACCTTGTAAAACAAAATGAATATGAAGCTTCTTCGGCTGGGCCTTTGAAATCAATGCTCGACTGGGCCTTCGACTCGACTGTGCCTTCGGAATCACTGCTCGGCTATGCCTTGGATTCCACTGTATTTCTGTTTGCTTTCGAAATCATCGTACTGCTTCGGGTGTACTTTGCATGAGCCACAGGCACAATACGGCGCCACATACGAATCTAGTACATATATATAATTATATATGTATATACATTTAAATACACACGTAGTTTGAAAATAAACTCTCAGGACTTTCTTGATATTCTAATTGAAGGGTTCTATTTGTGTTTCCCGATGGCCCTTTATGTGTGTTCCCGGTTGCGCGCTGCTTGTGTTGTTCAACACAACGTTTTCCTAATGTTTTGTGTCGATTAGCACCCTTTTGTTATGTTTTACGAGTGTGCGTTTCCCGATGCCTTCCGAATGTTTTCCGCAATTTTCAGCAGGGGCACCGTTTTCCGACCGTTTCCCGTGTACGTTTGTTTAACCGTTTTCCAGATGCTTAAGGCCTCCAAATAAAAAAACAATTCCATACCCACCATGTCTTTTCAATTAAGTATGATATATATATATATATAATATATATGTGTACAGATATCTGGTAGCGTCCGAGAAAGGACCTCATGCAAATAAGGAGGCAACACAACAAGCACAATGAGATGAAATTTGCCACCCACGCGGCAAATTCCCCCGACTTCATTGCGGCCCTAAGGCCGCCACTGCGGGGTTCTGGGGGGGCGCAGCCCCCAGCTTGTTGGGGGGCGCCAGACCCAAACCAAAAGGAAGAGACAATGGGTCCCATTGGCCCATGGAGCTCCATTACCACCATTTTTGTTTTCGCTACGGAGGCGAGGCCTGCTTAATCGGACACTGCCATATATATATATATATATATATGTATATGTTACAATATACAATATAACTCCACAAGAGGGTGCAACCGTTGCATTCCATCAAATCCGTGCATGTGCGTCTACTCGAGGCAGGCCTGCATTCTGAGAGTTGGCGCAGATCCCAAAACCTGATGGTGGCATCTTCACCAGTGGTCATCACCTGGCAGGGTTTTGGTGAAGGGACCCCAATCCATATACAATAAGGGCTCAGTGGTTGGCTAATGGAACCCTTAAATGGAAAATAGAAGTATATTTTCTCGGATCGGGCATATTAAAAATTATGTTATATCTGAGATTTGGTACGCTAAATTATGCTAAATTACATTGAAAAATATTAAATATATGATTCTGTAAGGTTCATTACGTCAAATATCATATTTTGTACGCTAAGTTACGTTAAATCTTGGGTTTGATACGTTGACTAATGCTGAAAAGCTAAATCTTGGATTTATAACCTAAATTACCTTAAACCTCAGGAAAGCTGTATTCGAACAACCGAAAAGGGTTCCGTGAGAACCCATCCAATGAGGGTAAGCTCGGAGCGTTTGGGCCACAAAGGCCAAACAAGGACACAGACAACCATGGCATGCCATTTTTTATTTACACACATAACATATTTTTCATTTATAAACGAAAACATGCATGTTTTTTTTCTGCTTTTTCTTAACTCAAAGGCCAAACAAGGACATGCCAACGCCATGCCCATAAAATCTACAGGGAAGCTGATGAAACACACGGCAGAAACTACATTATGGGGCAAAAGCAGAACATACATGTGGAGGCAAGTGCTGAAAATACTAGCGGGCCACACGATGAATCACCACATGGTGGCTGCCGAAGGCCGCCCCACATCATGCTGCCCGCTAGTGATTTCAGCATTGGCCTCTGCATGTATTTTCTGCTTTTGGCCCATATTGTATTTTCTGCTTTCGGCCAATATTATATTGTATTTCTGGGCCGACTGGGCCAACAATCCATATTTTCAGCTTCCCTGTAACTTGATTGACATCTTCGACGGCAACCGCCTGTTCTGTATATTGCACCAGCTGATTCTTTGGGAAATTGGGCCACTTAAGCACAACATGAGGAAACAATATTGAAAACTATGTACATGTGTTTTCTCTCTCAAAAAAACTGGGGGAGACTGAAACACATGTACATATTATTTCTCTCCTTTGTTTTAAAGAAACATGTACATATGTTTCTCTCTCCTTCGTTGTTGTTTAACTGAGGAGAGAGAAATATGTACATATGTTCTCTCGAGAAAGAGAGAGAGAGAGAGAGAGAGAGAGAGAGAGAGAGAGAGAGAGAGAGAGGAGGAGGGAGCGAGGAAGCACATGTGTACATATTTGTCTCTCTCCTTAGTTGTTTATCTTCGACGGCACCCGCCTGTTCTGTCCACGGCACCAGCTGCTTCTTTGAGGAATTTGGGCCACTTAACCACAACCACGAAGGAACAATAGTGAAATGCGAAGCAAGTCAAACAACTTGTAGATCAATACATTCCAACAACAAAGCTAAAAACGTGGGTTCGTTGATCCCCCCCGAAAAAGAAATTGGATCAATCAATCCAGAAAACATAGCGATTTAGAAGACTTCTTGAATTTTCAATCCAACTCATATTTTGTATTCATTCATGGGTATGATATTCCACACACTTGTTATTTGTTTGTGTAAGTAATCCAATATGTTGTTAATTTGTTGGAGTGAGTACATACAAACTAGTGCAAGTTGCTTTGTAGTTCTGGACCACTCGCACACAATCATGAAGGAACAACTGTGGAATTAATTGAAATATCAAAACGTTGAACCATTGTGAAGGTTATTTTTTGTTTCTTTCAAAAATGTATTTCCAAAAAGGGATCGCAACACACAAAACACGACATGAATTTGTTGACAATGAAATACAACATCGGAGCTATAGGCGCAAACATGCCACAGAATACCACGGGATTGCGAGACGAATCCAATGGGACCGGTCCCAGGACCTGGAAACGGGTGAAACAAAAATCAACAAATAGGTCTGGGAAAACTACATGCACGTGCAAGCACAAACTTCCGCTTGATATATGCATACAGAGCGGATGGCAATACAAATAAAAAAACACAAAATCAATGAACTTATAAAAATCAATATTTAAGATCGATTTTGTTTTGGGGTGCGTCTTCGAAAATGTGTTCTCCCCGACGGGCTCGCCAAAGGACCTCCTAAAATAATGAAAATCCCCAAATGTTCAGGGCTCATCGGTTATACGGTAGCTTTAACAATTTGCCGTATGCAATTTCGATGCAACGAACCGCCACGAATGCATTTGAACACATCCCCGAGCTGTATTGAAGCTTTGTTCGATCAGAAGTATGGAACGAAATAAAAGTCTATATTTATAACGGAAGTTAGTTTTTGCATGTGGGTGTAGTGATTAGAAATTACAAAAACCGGACAAGATCCAATGAATGTAACCGCCACCCTGTTACCTGGTACGGCACATTCGGGTTGTAGTCCACGTCGCGTGCACCGAACAAGTGCACTCCCTCCCTTGAAAACGCTCTCCTGCTGGCACGTAAGTCCCACCTGGCATGTGGGCATGAAGAGTTGCCGAAATTCCTGTTGGGGCCCCAGGGCCTACATGGGGCCCCTAGAAAAATTAATAGCGAATATATGAAGGCTTTACATAAACAAATTAAAAACGTCTGGAAACAAGTAGATATATAGGCCTTGGAAAATATTAATTAAAAGCGCGGATAAGACTTGGATAACAAGTAGACAAAACTGGAAATATTAACCAACGAAAACGCCGATAACATGCCCCACGAATTTAACCGCCACCCCGTTACCTGGTATGAGGTTTGCAGGTTGTCGTCCACATCGCGGGCACCGAACAAGCGCGCTAATCACCTCCCTTGAAAACGGTCTCCTGCTGGCACTTAAGTCCCTTCTGGCAAATCCCCAGGCGATGTGTGCCTGATTCCGTGCGGGGGCCCGAGGGCCTCTAGGGCCACCTAAAGGGATTAATAGGGTTTTGTTTTTTTCGGGGGGAGGGGGTTCTTTGGTACGCAACCTGATGCGATTTCAAATTCCAAGTTTGGGGATTCATTGGTAAGCGCCCTGATGCGATTTCATATTCCAACGGTCGACCTTTCCGGGAGAGCACGTTTTCGGAGAAAAACACGCCCAAACTAAACTCTGATTATAATATGGACCTACAATTTGAAGAGTTGCCAAAATTCCTGTTGGGGCCCCAGGGCCTACATGGGACCCCTAAAAAAATAATAGCGAATATATGAAGGCTTTACATAAACAAATTAAAAACGTGTGGAAACAAGTAGATAGGCCTTGGAAAATATTAATTAAAAACGCGGATAAGACTTGGATAACAAGTAGACAAAACTGGAAATATTAACCAACGAAAACACCGATAACATGCCCCACGAATTTAACCGCCACCCCGTTACCTGGTATGAGGCTTGCAGGTTGTAGTCCACATCGCGGGCACCGAACAAGCGCGCTAATCACCTCCCTTGAAAACGGTCTCCTGCTGGCACTTAAGCCCCTTCTGGCAAATCCCCAGGCGATGTGTGCCTGATTCCGTGCGGGGGCCCAAGGGCCTCTAGGGCCACCTAAAGGGATTAATAGGGTTTTGTTTTTTTCGGGGCGAGGGGGTTCTTTGGTACGCAACCTGATGCGATTTCAAATTCCAAGTTTGGGGATTCATTGGTAAGCGCCCTGATGCGATTTCATATTCCAACTTTTGGGTTTCTTTGGTCGACCTTTCCGGAAGAGCACGTTTTCGGAGAAAAAACACACCCGAAATAAACTCTGAACATAATATGGACCTACATGGGACCCCTAAAAAAATAATAGCGAATATATGAAGGCTTTACATAAACAAATTAAAAACGTCTGGAAACAAGTAGATAGGCCTTGGAAAATATTAATTAAAAACGCGGATAAGACTTGGATAACAAGTAGACAAAACTGGAAATATTAACCAACGAAAACACCGATAACATGCCCCACGAATTTAACCGCCACCCCGTTACCTGGTATGAGGCTTGCAGGTTGTAGTCCACATCGCGGGCACCGAACAAGCGCGCTAATCACCTCCCTTGAAAACGGTCTCCTGCTGGCACTTAAGCCCCTTCTGGCAAATCCCCAGGCGATGTGTGCCTGATTCCGTGCGGGGGCCCAAGGGCCTCTAGGGCCACCTAAAGGGATTCATAGGGTTTTGTTTTTTTTTTCGGGGGGAGGGGGTTCTTTGGTACGCAACCTGATGCGATTTCAAATTCCAAGTTTGGGGATTCATTGGCAAGCGCCCTGATGCGATTTCATATTCCAACTTTGGGGTTTCTTTGGTCGACCTTTCCGGGAGAGCACGTTTTCGGATAAAAAACACGCCCAAACTAAACTCTGAACATAATATGGACCTACAGTTATAAGAAACAAATGCGAACACCCAAACAACTACAATGCACCACAATTCAACACAAATTGGAAGCTAGGAGTTAGAAGGATATGATAATTCGAAATCGACTTGTTTAGTTAGTCAAGCAAACATGTTGGCATTGCAATGGTACACTAAAGTTCGAACTACAATTCAAATCAAAACCTGGAAGTTGGTAGTCAATGAACTCGAATGGTTGCACAAAGTGAGAAGTCTCGAATTAAGGTGTCACCATATTTTCAATGCAACTACAATCTTAGGAAACAGATGTGGACACCATGCGAAATCATATACTTTCGTTTAGGGACGGTTTCGCGACCATAACAACACACAAAGGAAATGGTTAACCATGTGCTACAAACAATACAACATAAATACCCAGGATTGCTCGGGTAAGCAAAATCAAGTTTGAACTTTTTGTTCCTTGATTTCAGGCCCAATCCTGGTCCGGGACATCTTCCATTGGATTCGGGTCGCGGAAAGTCGAATTTGCAAGTGTTTTTGCGTCTGTAGCATCCTTGGCGGCCAAATTCGTGTCAGACCGCATATTGTGGAACCCTGTCTAAAAAAGGTTTTAAAAGTATGCCCAAGCATTGGCGGGTGTTAGACACGATACAACATAAATAAAGAGATCATGTAATTTCACTGTGTGACGCACTGGCAAAACAATTTGTGAACTTGTGTGCCACTCTCTCACTCACTAAAGTTTGCATGAGAGTTACGAATAAGTTAATGGTTTCTCAAATTATACTTTTATGAATAAATATCTATATATATATATATGCCTGGCCTTTCGTAGCTTGTTTTGTTTCGTTGTGGATCCCAACCAATTGACCCAAATACATCATAAAGTGGACTGCTGGAAACCGATGGGCCCTGTATGCGTGCGACTTGGTCGCCACAAAGCGTTTAATGAATATCCGAAGCATTCCATTACAATTTCGCAAATGTGTATATATATATATATATATATATATATACACCCGCTTTACTGGGGGATGAGAAATGGCACCCTTCCCACAAATAGTACCATAAAATCAGAAACTCTCTTTGAGAAAAGAGACCCTTCCGCTCAAACATAGCCACCCAGATGCCAAACCTATTTTGGAGGTTCTTTGGCCAACCCTCTGGGGAGAATCAATTTTTTGAAAACGCCCCCAAACAACAAATATATCAATCATATTGAATTTCATATGATTTTCATTGACTTGGCAATTGCAGGGTATCATACCCTTTGCCAGCGAAATGCCTATCCAGATGAGAAACCCTAGGGGTCTTGCAACATGAGTACAATTTCCTATTTAGTGAAGAAGGTGTATATGTGCTTCACTATTTTAAGCCCATTGGGCCATTGGGACCTAAAATTGATTGAACAACTCCCCCTGCATACGCCACCCACAACTAGCCCACAACAAAAGCACACGGATGCAACTGCATATATATATATATATATATACAGTTATATAGATATATGTCTATGCAGAGAGAGAGAGAAGTAGTGAGAGCAAACCAGTCAACCAGCACAAATGGCGTGTCGGTATGCATTTCTAGACTGTCAGTGTAGACCACGCTCTCAGACTCGACCAACAAATACACACAACCAATAATACCAACATACACAAGTGACATACCCCAAAACGCGGCACACAAGCAACAACCTATGGTGGGTAAACATGTTTGTTGGTCGCACTTTTGAAATCTTGTTCAGCCTTACACGAAACCATAACTATGTTACAACACACAGATTGTTGCATATTTGATGTGTTGTGTGTAAGACAAAATAAGTTTTAGACACGCACGACCAACACACAAGTTTTAACAAAACTCTTGCGTTGGTAATTCGTCGCGACTGGTTGGTAATGTACTATGTATGTCATTACGATGGTTTTTGTTTCGTGTGAAATTGTTGTTATTGGCTTCCGAAACAATAAAGAATATTGCAACCAAATGATCGTGCACACTTGTCATCAGGGGTGGAACTATACAGAGGCAGAGCCACATGCCTGGAAAATACACGAAGCAGGAGACACCGGAAGCTCAAGGCCAACGAGCAAGCCCCCAGGGCCCAAAGCGCGAGGCAAGGACGCTATTGGCTTTCACTAAACTCCCGATTCTAAGATCGCGCTTATTTCCTGGTCTGCGGGGCATTGATGTTTTTTGTTTGAAGCGTCCCGAAGCCGGAAAGCGGTAAACACAAGTAGCCGACAAACATTTAAAATATGTCCTTCCGACCGGACATTAAAACAACCGCATCGGACAAATGCTGCACGAAACATCGCGCGATGTGACATACTCGTCGGACTCGGTGTCGGAAGACGGTTATTGCACCCTACCGGAAAACCCAATTACAATGTGACCAGAAAACGCGAGCAATGACCCTTGAAAACAAACATCCCTAAAACGATGTGAGAGCTTATACTAAACTAAATAATTATATATAATATAATAAATATATATATATATATATATATATGGGCGCTTCTCGTTTGTCCCCCTTCCCCAACACCCTTACGTGAAAGCTGGCGGACCACCGGACGGAAAGCCCTTACGTGGAAGCTGACGGCGGCCACCGCCGTCCCTCGCCGCCGGCCAGCCGCCGCTGCCGGCCGCCGGCCGTCAGCCGCCCGCCGCCGGCCGCCCGACTGGGCCCATGGGGCCTTATGGGCCCATGGGGCCCCATGGGCCCATAGGGCCCCATGGGCCCATACGACCCCCTACAGGCCCATGGGGCCAACAAATGTTTCGCATATTACCAAGCTTCCGCCTAAGGGTGCTGGTGCAAAATCCCTACAGCGAGACAACCGAGAACACCCCATACATATATACATATATATATATGTATGGATAATAATCAATCCGCCGGCCCCTGCTTACCAAGGGCCCCCAAGCTGAGGAGCGACTTGGTGGAATCCTGCAGCCTTGCTACCTCCCATTCTTTGCACTCTTGGTACCCTGCTACCTTGTATCATAAATATCTCAAATTACAATTTTTCAGCAGTCTGCATGTTTGGTAATAGCCCCTAGAAACAGTACGCTTGCCATCTTTCGGGTGTACTTTCTCAACCTGCGTGGGGACCCCACAAATGTACACCACCACCGGGCCTGGGCCTAGAAAAAATAGGAAAATAGCTGGTGTAGACCATTCTTGGTGTATATGCAAACTCTTGTAAAATAAACACTTTCTATATACAAACTGCGGTGTTTTACAAAAGTTTGCATATTCACCAGGAAATGGTCTACACCAGCCATTTTGTTTTTCTAGGCCCAGACCCGGTGGTGGTGTACATTTTTGGGGTCCCCACCATGGTGGACTGTGTGGCCCCCTTGCAGTGAACAATGCTCCCGCCTGCATGTTAGCTCAATTGGGCACCTTCTGGCCACCCCTGCTAGACCCAGGCACCAAGCTGGCCTCCCTTGATAGCCCAAATAGCATCATATGCCTCCAGGCAACACCCTAGATGATGCCAAAGCCAGCCAAAATGGAGCCCACAGGCATGCAAGGCATCCAAAATGGAGCCCAAGGGCACGCAACTTGCAATTTGTTCTCCTCTTTTCCTCAAGTTGTCCTTGACAGGAAGGCCGGCGGCAGTGGCGATATATACGGTTGACGGAATCCGCCGCGCTATGCTTTAGCATGCGGTAACGGCGTGTTGAGCCAGAGGCCGTTTCACGATTCTGTTAAATTACATTGTAAATGTAGAGAGACTGTAAAGTCACTTAAGGGGGGCCCAATTAGCTGGTTTTCGAACAAACGATGCTCCCGTTAGGGTAACACCCTCACTTTCGATGAAAATGCTTGTTTTACCAGCCCCAGAACGCCGCCCTTGCCGCCGACTTCGCACCAAACCACTGCAAGGGCACCGCATATGCTGACTTTCGCTTCAAATCCACTGCACATGCCCCGCATATGCTGACTTTCGCTTCAATGTCGCTTTAAATCCGCGGCACAGGCACCGCATATGCTCACTTTCGCTTCAAATGCGCTGCACAGCCATCGCATATGCTGACTTTCGCTTCCATGTCTTTGCAAATCCGCCGCACAGGCATCGCATATGCTCATTTTTGCTTCAAGGCTGCATTCTCTTCGCACGAAAACTCCGAGCGCGGCGGTCTGGCGAAGCCCACCTGGATTAACTAAGCAACACTTTGGCTTTCTGGAGCTTTACAAATGATTTGCCACGAAAACACTTTGGGCATTGAAAATGCGATATTATGGTCAGGTGTTTGTTTTGGGTGCGTTTTGCGAAAATGTGTTCCCCCCGAAAAGCTGGCCAAAGAACGGCAACAAATTGATTTTGTGTCCATAAAATACAACATGGGGGCTGCGGACGCATAAACACCTCATAACAGCAGGAAAGGGGCCGAGATCAACTGTAAAGGACTAGTCCCGGGATCTGGCAACGGGTAAACAAATATATATATATATACATATATATATATATATATATATATATAAAAAAAAAAAACATAGGTCCATATATGTTCATCACAAGGTGTTGCTTAATTTATTCCGTCAACAGAAGG
>Ga0099797_101411_pt1 | contig 12752 bp, 4 predicted proteins | sample Uncmet_Sort48C_1_FD_89871 | JGI IMG/M metagenome (GOLD analysis project Ga0099797, IMG submission 89871) | Marine eukaryotic communities from CALCOFI LINE 67, Pacific Ocean - C012_Sort48C_1 | ecosystem: Environmental > Aquatic > Marine > Oceanic | place: Pacific Ocean: Monterey Bay | collected... | reverse complement strand
AGGATCGCTTGAAAAAAGAACACCTAACACAAAAAGAGAACGAAGCACAGCAACAAAAATTATTAGCATTGGTAAATGAATTAGAAGAGGAAGTGGAGGAGGTGAAGAAACGTAGCGCATTAAATGAACGACGCGCTTCATTGGCAAGCGAGGCACTAGACCACGAACGCGAAGTATCGTTGCTAGCAAATGAATCGATTGATGAGCAACATGAATTAATAAATATTGTACAACAATTAGAGAAGGAAAGGGACGATGCACAACGGCGCGAAGCAATTGCTAGAGAAGCATTAAAACGTGAAAAACTCAAAAGAGGCGCTTACGATCGACATTGGAAACCTAATTCACACAGTAGCCCAAGAAGGACAGAAGAACATGGGATCAATTTAGATAGTAGTATTGGAAGCAATAGCAGTACAAGAAAAGCAAAGCGGAGCCCATTTCTACGCCGAAGCGGTGGTAAAAGTAGCAGCGCATCAAAGCGAGACAAAATACGAAATTTAGCAAGTGGTAACGTCGTTTCAAAACGATGATTTGATTGATTTGTTGTTTGTGTTTTTCAACGAAGTATGGTGATTTTTTTATTATATATACACACACAGTGATTATTTTTTAAAGAATAAAATGAATATAAACAAAGCGTGTCTATATATATATATATTCATCTGGATATATACAACATTTCAAATTGCCACAGCAGATTTGTTGAGAGAGTATTGTGTGCGTTGTGCGTAATTTGTTTTACCTTAAAGAAAGGACAGTTCCGTTTTTTTTTAATTTTATTAAAGAATTATTATTAGCGATAAAATATAGCTAAAAAAAAGCTATTGTTATTAGTGTTATTATTATTATTATGAGCTACTTGTATATTCGCATTGTTATCAGTGTTATTTTTATTATTATTATTATTATTATTATATTATTATATATTTTATACATAATAAATAACCTTCCGTGTTTGTACACATGCGCAATCGAGATGGCATAGATCGGACAGAACAACTTCTGCACGAACGAACTCCTTCACCCCCCTCGCGTCTCTGCGTGCGTATACGTTTACGATACAAATATATAAATAGTTGTGGTTGTGAAAAACAATGCGCGATACTAAATCAGGTTCCTTGTCTGTTGAAGAAGTATTAGACGATATTGGCTATATTTACCAACATATTATTACAAATGGATCGCTGTCAACGGCGTTGGTATCGTCGTCTTCGAGTGCAGCAGAGATAAAACTAATGTCAAAAATTGTTGATAAATATTTTTGTCAAAAATATGGTGTAAGAGTAGGTCAAAGGCGGGCCATACGAATTGTTCATGGCGTTCAACAGCATGCGCGAATGTCATCGCGCATTCGATGGTTTGGCATATTAACAGGATTCTTAGATGCGAAATTGTATCAAGTTGATTTAAATGACAACAATGCATCTATTGTGTCAGCTTTAAATATAACATGTACATTATTGCAAACATTGATCACGCCAACTACCAATATTGGCAACACATTCAAAGAAAAAAATCCGACAATCAATGGCAATATATTAATGCAAAAGGCAAAAGATTTATTGCCAAAGGATAAAGATGGAGATAGAGCTGTATTGGATTTGGTTCATAACACTTCAACTAATGGGAAGGTTCCAATAGAAAGCATGCTGGATGCAATATTGGGCTCGTACTTTGGTTTGTATCGGAAAGGGTTAGACCCTAAAAAGGCAGCTGCATCAGTTGAAGCAACTACAGAAGAGTTGACAAAAGCAGCAACATGTATACAATCCAGTTGGAGGGGTAAAAAAAGTCGAAAACAGTTAATTGCGCAGCGGGAAAAGCGCCATAACGAAAATAAAGCTGCAACAAAAATCCAAGCTACCTGGCGTGGTAAACAAAGCAGAAAAGAAATAAAAAAAGGAGTAACAACGAAGATTGACCACCAAGACAGATTAATCCAATCGTTGAAAAGAAGCGAGAAAAAAATGAAAACAGATTTAGAGCGAGCAAACAAAGAGCGAAAACGATGGCAAAAAGCATTTTCCAAAATGGAAAGTAAATACAGGTCAACAAAACGTGATCGTAAACGTTTTGAAGTTGAAGCAGAAGATTTACAAACACGTTTAAATGTGCATATAAAACAAATCAATGACCTGGAAACAGAGTTAGAAAGGTTAAAAGGTAACGGTGAATCAGCGACGGATGCAGAGAAAGTGACAGAATTAGAAAAGGTATTAGCGGACAAAGAAATTGTTATACACGATCTTGAACGACAATTAGCTGGAAGCCGTGCAAGTTCTCGTTGGTCAGGGACTAAAAGCATAGCTGCACAGTTAATCGCTGGGAAAAAAATAGAAGATAGCAACAAAAAAGCCAAACAGCTAGAGGAAGATCTGGTGGCGCGCGTACGTCGCTTGGAAGTGGAATTATGCGAAGAAAAGAAGAAAAACGGGTTACTACATAAAGATTTGGAAGAAAAAATACGATTACAAATGTGGCTAGAGAACGAGCAAGGTAAGACTCGTGAGGAAAGTAAAAAGATGGAGGGCTCCTTGGCCGAGGCAAATGCAAGTTTGTCGTCCATGAAAACTGAGAAAATACGGTTAAACTTGCAGATTGATCAGCTGAAAACATATGTGCGCTCAATATGGTTGTATGGTATCTTCAGGTTTCACTATGCTTCGCTGCAACATAAAAAATTTATAAAAAAAACGAAGAAACAAATACACGTTGACAGCAATAAAATAAATAATTTAGAGAAAGCAAAGGTAGATTTAAATGCCTTGGTTTGTGAAATACGCAACGACTTGAGCAATGAGGTGGAAAAAACAAGAACATTAAGTAGAGAATTAAACGATGCCAACGACGCGCAGGAAAGTACAACGAAACGCTTGCACGAACGTATTGAAGAAGTTGAGTTATTGAACAAAGAAGTAAATCGTTTTAATAAAGAGGTTGAAGATATAAATAAAAAAAACACAAATCTAGTCGAAACTATCAAAGATCAACATTTGCAATTACAATATGCTGATGAACGAATGGCAAAATACAAACAGTCTGAAGAGTTTGCATTGATTCGATTGAAAGCGTCTGAAATGAGGCGTATGGAAATTGAAGGCTCGTTTGGTATATTGGCACGGCCAAGTAACCAAGTTGCGAACGAAATTATGAATTTGTCCCGTTCATTGACCGCAAAAGAACGTCGTAGCCTTGGAGGGAAGGAGCTCAACCCAGTTACCTCCACGGTTGCTGGAGTAATTGCACGAGAAAGGTATGAACATAAATTGTACAACAACCAATGCCAGTCAGTTAAAACAGAGATGTTAGCTTCAGGACAAACGGTAGCTAATTTTAAAACTACAAAATCGCTCCCGTCTTTGTTGCCGAACACTGCAAGCATCACTTTGAACCGGAGTGTAAGTATCTATAGCAATGGGTACGACTCGTCCAAAGCAGCCAAAGATGGCCCAGTCATTGCGGCAGTAACATGTAGCAGTCAAAATGTACGCACATTTTGGGAAACACTGCGTCCAAAGCATGTGATTGAATTAAACTCTGTTAAAAGTGCATTGGCGTATTTTGCTAAACCAGTAGAAAGTGTTGCAAATTTACCAAATGTAGTCATTGGAGAAATACATTTGTCCACAACAATTGGTCAATCTTTATTGAGTTATTTAAATGTTTTAAGCCTGCCCTTTGTTTTGATAGGAACACGTGGACATGCCGCAAAAGCACAGCTATATGGCGCTACCGATTTCGTATACAAACCAGTAAATGCGTTTCGATTGAAAGAAGCATTTAATTTAGCAATGAACAAACTAGCAAGATCTCGAAAATTTGCTATTCAAGACATTGAATTAGATAGCAACGATAGCACAGGTATTGACAAGAAAGCGAAAGAGCACTACGAAAGCAAACGTCGTTTTAGTCGTTTTAGTCTAAGTCGTGGTAGCAAAAGTCGTGGTAGTAATAGTCGTAATAGCAATCGTTCCACTTCACCTACAAGCACCAACAGTCGAAATAACTCAAGAGGAAATCCTAAAACCAAATCAATACCAGAAAAAAATATTGATTTTTCACAAATTGAAGGTGGCAGATGGAAAGCCAGTGATGATGATGATGAGGAGGAGGAAGAATAAATAATTATAACTTGAGCCTTTCCAAAAATAAAACAATGAATATACTGTAATACAAAGAAGCATGTTAGTTTATTCATCAGGGGTGTGTTCCAGTGTTACTAAAGCCAGATAGTATGAAAACTCAGTCAAACTCATGGATAACTAAACTCATTCATAGTCAGTGGTGGCCTTCAAGCTATTTCCAGAAAATACATCGTGACCAATACTGCGTCCATGCTAAATTGTCCATACACTAATACTGTATTTTGCCAATATATTTACATACTCACTCAAACTCATAATACTATGTTAACTTTAGCAAAGGAGTAGCCGTGAAAACTTAAGTTTTATATAGGGAATAGTATATATCGGGGTATACTAACGTTTGTACTTAATTGTCTAAATTTAATCGTGGAATTATAAGAATAAGAATATCCACGTGGTGATGATTAAGGTAATGTCCATATAGGGAATAGTATATAGGGGAACTACAAATACTAAAGCTGGTACTTAAGTATGTAAATTTGATCGTGGAATATCCACGTGGTGATGATTAAGGTAATGTCCATATAGGGAATAGTATATAGGGGAACTACAAATACTAAAGCTGGTACTTAAGTATGTAAATTTGATCGTGGAATATCCACGTGGTGATGATTAAGGTAATGTCCAATATTCCCTATATAAAACTTCAAAAACGTAGTACAAACGTTAGTATACTTAATTTATTGCCACCCTTCATCCGGCTTATCTACGAGGTATCGTATACTAGAGACCATCATATAGGAGACTGCTCCAAAATACAGACGTTATAAAACCTTTTTGTTTTTTCTCTATTCTTATCCCTTTTATTTCACCGCCGAACTGCTTTTTTAACGACGGCCTTGAATTAGCAGGCACATATCATTGGCATGTCAACATTGCTGCTATTTTCTTATATAATAACAGTGCAATAATAATAATAACAATAATAATAATAATATATATTATTATTATTTTTACTAGTACATTGCTGAAGAAGAACCCACTCGCGGTAGCTGTGCATTCTAGCTGGTTGTAGTTTTTGACATACAAGCTCCTTCGTTTCGTTGAGTGATACATATTGATACCCATTCGCAAAGTGATTATATTGTTTAGAAAAGCAAACAACATGGCGGACATTCAAGAACAACAAGAAAATAATGCTAGTACCGTTGATACGCTGCGTACAAAATTAGCAGTAATATTTCAGCGTGCTCAGACTTCAGCTGCCTGGAAAAAACAATGTGTACAGGATGTTTTGAATATGCAGCAGGAGGCAATCAAAGAATTGCAAGATCCTGTGAATGAATTTGAAGGCACAACATTTTACAAAGCCTTCATGGGACACGTTTATTCTTTATTGAAAATTTTAACACGTTCACCTGCAATTGAGCGTTGTATCAAATTTGTTTACGAAAGTGTCTTGCAGTGGGATAGTAAAAACGATAAGGTACAAACGGAAGATGGGGAGGAATCATTACCAATTCCATTTGCATCGACCTTCCTATCCAATTTGTTGAATCTATCTCGTTCAAAATCACCTGCCGTACGCTTTCGCGTATGCCAGCTGGTTTCATTTATTATCAATGGCATGCAAGAAGATGCTGATATTGATGATTTGTGGGACCCAATTGTTGAAACTATGCTAAGTCGAACAAAAGATTCCAATGTTTCCTGCCGTGTATTTGCAATTACATCGTTGAAACGATTGCACGAGCCGGATGAAAAAAAAGACAAAGCGACGATTGAATTTAAATATTTAATGCGATGCGATACATCGGATCGTGTTCGCATGGCTGCCTTGAACAATGTTGGTATTAGCCGTGTTACATTAAACGATGTGCTATTATGTTTACGGGACAAGGATTACAAAGTACGAGTAAAAGCATTTGACGTTATTAACGAATGCGTTGCTATAAATAACCTAACTTTAGACCAACGCATGGATGTCTTAGCGGCCGGCTTTGAAGACCGCAACGAAAAAGTTTTCAAAGCCTGCCAAAAGTTGGTCACAAAAAGTTGGTACCGTCAACGAAATCACAGCCCAGAAAAATTATTGCAAGCATTGGATATTGAATCAAGTGAACGTGGGGAAAAAATTGGTGAATACGTTGTCCAGTCGTTAATATTGGCAGCATTCAACAAGGCAAACCCAACAAATGCTGAGGAGTTCATGGATGAGACGGGCAAAATCAAAACGAGGGAATATGAAGTTTACCAAGCAGATTTATCACCAGAAAGTGTTTTATTTTGGCGTGGGCAATGCGAAATGTTCCAAGGAACTGCAGAGTTAAGCAAAGATTTAAATATTTCAGATGATTTGCGTGAAACAAAATTGGAAAGCCTCATTGGTCCATTGGTAGAATTTTGTGAACGTATTGAAAAAGTGTGGAACAATTCCTGTGCAAATCAAAACGATATCGACAAAGAGGAGCAAGAAGAAGCCGATGTTGCCGACATGCTTGGGGACTTATCAATTGACGATTCGTCTGACGAGGATGGCGACGACGATGGTAACAGCAAGCGCAGAACCGTTGGTGGTGCCGGCCCACGGCAATCTACATTGTCCGATCGAACGGACAAGGAGGAACAAGATCGTGCAGATTTTGCCATTGCACAAGAATTTGTCTGCAGGCAATTGCTAATATGTGCTAGATCATTTGATTTTGCAGACGAGATGGGACGCCAGCAGTTAATTACGCTACTCTCACAAATGTTGCAAGCGGTTGAAACGCCTATGAGTGTAATTGATGCTGCGACGGAGACGTTTATCGCAGCGCATGCTGAAGGCTTCGAAAGTACGCTAGGATTGGTAACCATTATCAGTGATGTTACAGTTGGCATCAACGACGAGGATAACAATGCGTTGACCGACGAAGCCCGTGCAGAAAAAGAAGCACAGGTCAATATGCTTAAGGAATTAATGGAAGAAAAACGAAACGAGAAAGAAATTTGCAAGAAAAACGACGATTTCGTAAATGCACAAAAGTTGAAAGAAGAAATTGAAGCCGCGTCAATGGAAATTGTAAAATTGGAGGAAGAATTAGAACGCGAAACAGGCGAGTGGAAATGGATTCGTTCATTTGCAATTGCACGGGTATTGTTGTCGCAAGTAAAAACTACTATTCAGCAAGATCAATACATTGCTCCACTTATCCATACGTTAATTGAACCGGCAATGGCACAGCAACACTTAAATGGCCACCCAGCAATACGCGAAGGTTACGTGAAGTGCCTCGCATCGTACTGCCTTTTAGATCCTACAGGCGAGATGACAAAATCATATTTAAATGCCTTTGTATCCTTTGCCGAGAAAGACCCAGAAGTTCATGTGCGCATCGCTGCCATTAAAGGTTTAGCCGACCTCTTATTGATATTCAAAGGTAAATTCTTAGCACAGGAAGATGTACAAGAAGGCGAAAATTTAACGAAAGAGACCATTGAGAAAAGTATACGTATCATGTTGAACTATGCAAGTGAAGACATTGCATCCACATTGACTAATGGAAATAACGAGTCGGATGAATACGATTACGATGAGGAGGTAGATGGCCTTCGTCAATTGCGTATTGTATGCGTTGATGCGTTGACACGACTTACATTTTTGCGAAGATGCACAAATATTAAAGTGATGAGAGAATTGATCCTACTTGCATATGCAAGTGATACGGAAAGTTACCCTGAAATTAGGCAATGCTTGGTCATATTCTTGCCTTTATTTGCTAAAAGTGGAAAATGCAATAGGCTAATGATAGAGCAAGCAACGATGGATGTAATGGAAGAAGTCATGTACCCATCCAGCATGGGTAAATATGGGAAAACAAAACCAGATGCTATTGGAAAATTCTTGCTATTTTTGATGAGCGACGCAGCTTCTTCAACGGGCTTCAACGATGGCGAATTTCAATCCTCTATCCATGGGCGTGTTGGGGTGCAAATGATCTTGCGTATATTGGCAGATCCAAATGTCATGGACGGGCCTATTATATCATTAACTCGCGCGTTATCGAAGGTATCGGTACCAACTAATGACGTAGTAAATGCATATATTATTCGAAAAAATATTGATGTATTAAATAGCAATGAGCATTTTAAATGCAAAACTACGAAAAAAATGCTTGATTCGTTTACCAAAAAATTAGACGAAGTATTGGCAAACATCACGAACGAGTCCATGCAAGATGCATGCAACAAAGCCATGAAGGCCTTTGAAGCGTCTCTTGAAAGCGAACGATTAGTCTGTGTTGAAAATTACCAACAGCGTGAAGCACTGAAGGCGAAAGGCATGATTCCACGCAAATCAGGAAAAAAAACTGCAACAAAGAAACGGCCAACTACAATTAAAAAAAAGAGAAGACTGAAACGTGGAGGTGGCAGCAAAATGACATTGTTAACAAATGAAAATGTCAGTGCATTGTCAAATAGTAGTGACAAACGACGAACTTCCGCATCGCGTAAATCATGGCGTAGCAGCAATGGCAGTCTAGTAAGTGCTATTCAAAACTTGGATTTATCACTTGGATCAATTACCGGGCGTCCAAGTGTTGTTAGAAAAGCACAAGCAATGAATGAGATTGATAATTTATTATCCTCCGATGAAGATTAATGGATCTATCTATAATTATATGGCAAAGGTAAGGAGTGTTTTAGTATTGAAATGATGTTTTTACACATATTCAATTGAACTACTGAGTGTGTTGTGGCAAATTTATTATTTTTATATACATATAATCATAAATTGAAAATAGTAATAATATTTTTAATTGTTATTTTACTATAGTTGATAGTATACTAGAACTACATTAGAAGCAAGTATCCTTAATAAATAAAGAAATATCCTTATTATATATAATTAGTATAAAGCATAATAGTATACATGTTAAGGTGCTTTGATTCATAATACATTAGATTTTTTTTTTCTTCCTCTCACGCACATTATTATTATACTACTACTACTCTCTCGCTCCTCCTTCATTTATTAATTTCAGATCAACTTGAACATCACGAAACGAGAGAAAAAAAAGAGAACGGAAGTATATTTGTTATTATCACTACCCGCGTATACTCACTGACTTGTTTTCATTGGCACCAAATGGAAAATATATTGATAAGTGGAGTTTGTGGTAGAATTGGGAGTGCAGCATGTGAATTGCTAGTGCAAAACAAATATGCTAATATTGTAGGTTTAGACATTGCACCAACATTACCAACAAATATTATCCAATTAAAATCAAAGATTACGTTTTATCATGGTTCATTAACAGATTATGAACTACTGTTGAAGATATTAAAAGATGAAAATATTTCAATAATTGTTCATTTAGCTGCTGTGCCAGATGATGCAGAGCCATCAATATTGTTACCACCGAATGTTACTGGAGTAGCACTTGTATTAAAAGCAGTTGCTGCTATTAATACAAAAAATCAAATTAAAAGATTAATAATTGCTTCGTCAGGCAAACTATATTGTGGATACAATTCTGTCACAACACCATTAAAAATTGACGCACCATACTCACCAAGATGTTTATACGGGGCAACAAAAGCATTTGCAGAGGCGGCGGCTGAATCATTTGCATTAAGCTCGAAACTTCCAACTATATTGTTACGGTTTGCTTGGTGCCCCAGAACTTTAGCGGACGTTGAAGCTATGAAACAAATTACGGAGAAAGGATTGGGTAAAGATGAGTTTCTATCACCACGCGACGCTGCTTCGTGCATTTACAGAGCGTGTAGCGTAGAGTTACCATCGGATTTTGTGTATGCTCCATTATTTGTACAGAGTAACCCACCACCTGGCCGCAATGGGCGTTTTGACATAAGTAACACTACAAAATTATTAAATGGTTGGCAACCAAAAGATACTTTTCCTGCTGGAATTGAGGAAATTTGTAAGGATAGAATTATGAATGTACAATTGAAAAAACGAGAGTCAAATGGGTACAACATTGGTGTAAAATCAGATGATGGACTTTATCTACGTTTGTTAAACACCAAGGAAACAACCAATGGGCGTAACATACTACAGCATTCAGTAAAACAACGCGTTAGCGCAGAAGAATGGCAATTACGAATTGAATTGGCAGCATGCTATCGTGTATTTGCTGCATTGAAATGGACGTAAGTTGTGGTGTTCATCTCCTCATGTTATTCTACATTATTTGCAACACAAAGATCCGTTTTATTAACAAAAAACAAAAACTACATTGTTGGTGAAGACATTTAATCCATACGCATATAACAGTAAAAGTACCATCAGATGATCCAAATGAAGAATTATTTTTAATTAATCCATATGGTTTATCGTGGCATGAAATTACTGCATCATCATTAATTAAAGTAAAAGCAGATGGTGGAATAGTGGATCCAGGTTCAACAAATCGCCCAATAAATCCTGCTGGCTTTAAGATTCATTCTGCCATACGTAAGTTATATATACATACATACATACATACATCGCATACAAATGAATTTAATTGTTCGTTTGCCTAAATATTAACATGTATTTTTCATAATTGCATATATAAATAGATGTTAGTAAACGTGGTAAAGTGGGTGGTGATATTTTATGGACAATGCATACACATACACCGGAGGTAGTATCGGTATCATGCAGAAAAGAAGGTTTAATATGTGGATTGTCGCAATACGCAATGGATTTAGGTCAAATATCTTACCATGAATTTGAACATGCAACAAAAGAAGGCAGCGATGTGTGCAAACGTCTTGTGGATGATTTAGGTCCAGTGAATAAAGTTATTTTATTACGCAATCATGGACCAATTACAGTCGGGAAAACTGTACACGAAGCCTTTTTTTTAATGTACCAACTAGTAGAAGCATGCCGAGTGCAAATCAACGTATTTACAAATCAAAATTCATCTTACTATAGCGTTGATAAAAAAATCGTCGAAGAAACCTACAAAATTGTACAAAATAATTACACGTAAGTGCTTCACAAGACACCGTATCATATATATAACTCAATATGGAAAGAAACTGTTCCCACACTAACAAATTATTTTCACGCACACACATTATTGTGTACATTATAATATTACTAAACCACGCCATTGTGATTACATATCCTATCTCTCTGTATATATTATGTGTTATACACACTTTCTAAATGTAATTGTCATCGACTTAAAACAAGTGGTGAACCGTTTGGAAAGCTGGAATGGTTGGCCGCAAAACGGAAAATGGAACTGGAGCAAGGTCTTGGCTATAAAGAGTAAAGAGTAAATTGGAGAGCAGTATTATAATTTCATATTTTAAAAAAAAATGCATCTCTGTAAAACTATGATATACGAATTTCGTATAATAAATAATACACTCTCGTATATCATAACTTACATATTGATTATATGATAAATAAATACATACACCCCCCAGTGTAATAAAATGGAGAAGAATATAATATTTATAAAATGATATTTTAAAATTTAAATTAATTTTAAAAGTGTGTTTTTTGATTTTTTTTTTTTCTCTCGCGGGGTATAATAAATATCGTGTACGTAAATACTTGGTACCCCAAGTATATTATATTTTTTTGTCTACACTCATGTTTTATTACAGGGAAATACCGATGCGCGGGAGGTATGATAAATCGGTGGTATCAATTTTTCTTTAAAATGTCTAATGCTGCTGAGTATGTATCGGTATAATAACCCAAACCTTTATCGCCATTTTTAAATACATAACCTGGTTTTGCACCTTCAAATTTGGATGCTGAAACAAACTGAACGTCTACAGTTTCCACTACCTCTGCGATTGTCAATGGTTTTGTATTTTGCTCTTTGCTTATATTATTTTCCACACGGCCAAGAGCAACTTTATATGCGTCAGTGTAGTAACCTAACCCTTGATCGCCATTTTTAAAGACATAATTTGCTTTTGCGCCTTCAAATTTGGGTGCTGGTATAAACCCAATATCAACCTTTTCAATTTCTTCTAATAAAAGTTGAGCTTTCTCGATTGATTTTACATTAATAGGCCCATCGTGTGTTAAGCTACTAGTGCCCTCCAAATCTTTATCTTTGTCAGTACCACCGCCGCCGCCAACACGTGCAGTTTTTCTGCACATTTCCCATAAACACAATTGTCGCGTTCGTAACATGCAAGTGAATTCGTTAAATGACAACTTACGAACTTCGCCAACATTAATACTTAGATTTTTACCCGTGGTTTGCTCCATATTTTCTGCCGTCGGCTTCTCGCCAGTAACTGCGTATTTTATTGAGTCGAGCATCCCTGGGAAGAATTTTTTTGGAGGGCTTGAACCGTAGTTAGCCGGGACTTGTACAGGAGGATACAGCGGCCAATCATCTAATTCTTTTTGATCCGTTTTGTCTAAAATTAGCTTTTTAGCAAAATCAACATCGGATATAACTTCATACTCTGGGATAAACCACTTCTTTTTCAAACGCAATAATTTGCGCGCCGGAACTTGGTCTGTATCTTTTAAACTTTCAATAACTGCAGGAATATTTTCAACATTTATCTTTCCATAATTTATGGTTGCATCATCATCGCCATTTGTATCATCGCCAAGATCGTTTCCATCCGTTAATAACAACGCTACATCAAAAATGCCCATGGACCGTTTAATTAAACTTTCACTTGGAC
>Ga0099797_101410_pt1 | contig 12757 bp, 9 predicted proteins | sample Uncmet_Sort48C_1_FD_89871 | JGI IMG/M metagenome (GOLD analysis project Ga0099797, IMG submission 89871) | Marine eukaryotic communities from CALCOFI LINE 67, Pacific Ocean - C012_Sort48C_1 | ecosystem: Environmental > Aquatic > Marine > Oceanic | place: Pacific Ocean: Monterey Bay | collected... | reverse complement strand
ATTAAAAATGACGTATACAGTTAATAAAGCACGAAAGACAAAGAAAGCCAGCGAACGAATAGAAACTCTAATGTCCAGACCTGTCAACCATGGCCAAAGTATCGCATATCGGTGATAAAATCGATGACAATGCAAAACGGTCTCTCTCTCTCTCTCTCTCTCTCTCTCTCTCTCTATATATATAATTATATATATATATGTATAGGCCCCATGGACCCGCCTTGGCTCCAGGCCTATTCCTGGGTGGGCATGTGCCCCCCCAGACACCCCCACTGAGCGGCCTTAGGGCCGCCATCAAGTCAGCGAAATTTGCTGCCTCATGTGCAGCAGCATTGCTTGAGTGCAGCTTGCGTGTATCTTTGCCCCGAGGGGCCGGTGGGGCCAGCGAGGGGCCGCCGAGTGGATCTGCCGAGTTGGGTGCTGCGGGGCCGCCGAGGAGCCAGTGTGGGGCCGACGAGGGGCTGCGTGTGCCGCCAGGGGTCCGGCATGGGGCCAAAAAATTCCATAAACATCCCTCTCTCTCTCTCTCTCTCTCTCTCTCTCTCTCTCTCTCTCTCTCTCTCTCTTTATATACCTACATACTTAGCCTCAAATGCTGCCGTTTTTTATTTGTGTTTTATTTGGAAGCCCTTCAAATCTGGACCACGGTAAAAACAAGAAGCCGGAAAACACTTATCAAGAAGCGGGGGTAAACAATCAAAAAGTGTTACATATATATAGTTCTCTCTCTCTCTCTATATATATATATATATATATTGGTTCTAAGTCTGTCCACATATGCAGCAGCATTGCTCGAGAGCTTGCGGGCCGCCTTGCCCCGACCACTCCGACTGGACTTCGAAGAAGCCTCAATGATTGCTCTTGCGACTGGTGCTGCCTGCGTCGATGACGACTTCGCAGGTGGTCTCGCAAGTTTGCCTTGGAAAAAAACTGATATATATATATATATATATATATATATATATATATATATATATCAAATACATACGTACATAAGACATTCCATAGATTACATATATACATTCCCCAAACAATGCTTGCATTATGGAGTTCTTACTTTTTTCCCATGGTCAATGGTAACCCCAAACACCCGCAAGTAGCCCCAAAGTACTGGATTGCCAGGGGATCCCGTTATCAGAGCTAGGCCCAGGTAGTCCCAACCAAGACTCCCAACAAAAATCCCACTAAGGTGCTCAAGAAAGACTCCAAACAAAAAACCACAACAAAGATCCCTGACAAAGGCCCCCGACAAAGATGCCCAACAGAGAACCCCAACAAAGACCCCCAACAAATATCCACCCCTAAGATCCGCAATCCCAAACAATATTTGATACATCTTTGCATATGTAATTGAAATGTGTCTTCATCCACACCATTCCCCATAATGTTGCAGGCAGCCGAAGGCCGCCTCCACTATGCGGGAGTGTGTGGCTGAAAATCTACCCAACACAGCCGCAAGTGTGAATTGAATATTCCCTAACAACGGTACTTTGAAGGGTCCTAACCGTTTCTTCTTACGACAACGGGTACGTGGTCTACCCAACTCCAAATCAAAAGAATAAATCTGGTGGTGCATGACTGTAGCCTAAGTATAATCCCACACCTTCGTTGTTGAGGGTCTTCTGCCTGCCGCAAGCCTGTCAGCTGTGTATGTGTGCGTGGGTGAACTTTCAAAGCTTCAACAAATGTTTTGTTTTTTATAAGAGTCTGGAGGCGGATGGAAACACCGGACCAAACTGACTCCAGAATCAAGCACTCTGATAATTAAAACATGTTTGATGCACGCAAGTTAGAAACTAACACCATAACACACTACAAAATTGCCCAGGAATGTTTGAACCGCTTCAAAAAAAGGTCTGGGGGTTGGCGTCTGGGGATTAGGGGTCCGGGAAGTGAGGAAAAACAAAATATTTCAAAGCACACCCAAGTGTATATGCTGGCAAGGTCTCGTATCAGCATCCGTAGCATCCTAGTCCGAGTCACAGACCCGATAACAGGTTTTGCCTGAGGTTTGAGCGCCCGTGCCATCGCAGGTGTCAAGCAACTGCCTTGTAAGAACGGGCCGCTGCTGCGGGGTGTTTTGGGGGATTTCATACAAACGTTCTGCATTTCATATGGGGGTGTCCGATTTTTAAGCAGACACCGGCTATGATTTAGGAGGGCAAAATGGATATGGAATGGTCCGGGGATCCGGCCCAAACAAATATAATTTGGACCCATGGGCCCCACCATGGGCACGACGGCGGGCGGACGGCGGGCCGACGGACGGCATATCAATTTGACTGACGTAAAAATACGAATTTAAGGCCTGTGGGGCACCACAGGGCCATGGGCCCTATAGGGCCCGTGCAGCCCATAAAGCCCATGGAGCCCATAGGGGCCCATGAGGCCAATGGGCCAATGGGCCCATCGGGCCAAAGCCGGCGGCCGGCAGCCGGCGGCCACCGGCGGCGGCCGGCGGCCGGACGGCAAATCAATTTAAGCTCCAACGTAAAGGGTACCAATTTAGTCAACCAAACCGACGCAGTAAATCGGACACAGCCACATTCCGAGTACAGGTGTCACAAGTTATTCATATCTCTCTCTCTCTCTCTATATATATATATATATATATATCTTTTTTTTGGCAACACCCGGATTTGTAGCCTTTTCAATTGCACGGTTCTCAGCACAACGGCTATAAATCAAAAGATGAATCATAAATGAAACACTAATGACGATGGTAAATGACAACAACAAGCGTACCAAGTGACAATAATTGCAAATTGGTGCAAACCAAATGCTAACTTGGAGACACACAATTCCACTGTTTTGACACATGTTTGTTAGGATGAATGCATTTGTGTTATAACTGGTTCACCCTTTTATGTTTGCAACAAATCAAACCAATATGTAAGATTATGTGATTCTCACTTGTATATAAGGAAATCCAATTTCCAATGGTCTGCCATTAAACAAGGAATATACCACAATCACACAACATCAACAATATCTAATAAAATTGAATAATGGAGCTTGTCAGAGTTTGAATCCCCGGAAGGTGTGCCCAAAGCACGCGGGCTGATGTTTATAACGTCCATTTAAAAGCTGGTATATTTAAATCCCGGTGTTGTGTTTTTAATTTGGAAGGTAGTTAACAAACTTTAACACTACTATAATGGGGGTTGATGCCCATGGGGATTAAACCGCATACGTAAGAAATATGATTGACACCCCAGGGAAATATATTCTAATTACTAGCTTCCAATTTGTGTTTTTGTATTGTAATCCGGTGACATGCAGATGAAAGTTGCCGCCTACACGGCAAACTTCGCCGTCTTAATCACGCCCCTAAGGCCGCCAATAGGGGGGCCTGGGGGGGCGGAGCCCCCCAGAATGCGGAGCTTTGTGGGGGTGGCAAGCCCCAACGAAAAAAATGCAATACATATATGCATATGAATATAAATACAAAGGAAAACCACTTTTCCAAGGTTGTGTTTTGTGAATTCAGTAAACTCTTTACAACAACTGCCACAACAGAGTCTGGGCGATCTCCATTTGATGCTCAGTGCCGTTGACCATGATCCATGGAGCGCTACGATCCACAGTGATGCTGCACTCGCACTGCTCCTCCCCCGGGCTACTCAGACAAAAACTCCAAACCGATTCTACATCTCTATGTTATATATATTGTGTATATACATATATATATGTATACATATATACACGTATTTACTATTCAATCTCGCATACATGAGGCTCCTATCCCGGGCCCAATCCCCACCCAATTCTTCACATGTGTTTGCCTTGGGGATTCGTACCGACCCTAACCAGAAGTTGAAACAAAACCCTCGCAGGGTTGTTCGGTCCCGTCGTGTCCGGAGTTACACGTTTTAAAGTTACAAATGTTTCGTTTAGCTCGAGTGGTGTGAAAAGGGCAGACTGAATATGCATCGATAGTTACCCCAAACTGTTTAAACCCTGCCTGAAGTATGATACAATTAGGGGCCTAAATTGAACAGCACAATGGTCAGATTTTCGTGTTGGCGCGTTTTTCGAAAATGTGTTCTCCCCGAAGAGCTGGTAAAGGAGTTCCTCGACGTGTTAAAAATACCAAGATGTTTGGATCTTAACGATTCTATAATGGTTCTACCCATGTCCATATGCAAGTTCGATGCAAAGAACATTCCAAATGCATTTGAACACGTCCCCGACCTGCTTTGAAGGGCCCCGGGGCCGGGAAATATGGTTCAGGGCCCCGGGGCCAGAAACTAGGGTTTAGGTGTTGCTTAATTATGACCGTCACCAGTACGGTAGCTATAACAAAATTCTGTCGGATGGTACAATAATACATATAAATCGAACTGCACTGATAGCCAGTATCACAAAGTAAACTAGTAGGCATAAAGTTTGTCTGTTGTGGAAGGGGCCACTGGCTACGATCTGACCTGACAGACAGACAGACAATGATCTCAGCAAACTGGCCTGACTGCACAGCACTGAAAGGGGGCGACCAAGTATGGACCACAAACCTGTGGACAACATCATGCTGGCTCGGTGAAGCCCCGAAGAAAAAGAGGTAAAACGGGGAAGCCATACCCATGAACCTGGGCAAGGAATCTGCTGGCGAGCTGATCAAGAACACTCTAAAACTCACGAGCCAAACCCTAGCGATCATTAGTAGGCAGATTAGATTCGATACTTCGTATAACAGGAATAACCATAAGTATAGTAACAAGTATAATACGTATAATAACATGTATAATGGACAACATATATCTACTCCTTGTGTATGGCTTTACTGAGTTTGCATATTATGCATATTCGTATTCCTAATATACATATTATTGCACATACTCTACAAATTGTTACACTTATTATATTTATGATTATAATTGTTACACTCTCTAGTGTACCTATTCTACCAACCATTATTATACCTCATATATTTGCTAAGGTAACATGCAAATTGTGTATTTCGCATGCGACTGCACAATGCGTTCATATATTGACAAACGAAACGACCGGTTTGCTATAGCTCCTAATCGGAGTTTTTTTAAGTTTGTATCATGTAGGTTGGATTGATACAAATCAGGTGCCCTTCTTTGGGGCCCGCTGTCCGGTGGTTCGACCATCAGAACATAAAGGGCACTACCAATTGTTTGTGTTTTTGTCCTATACATGATTTCATGTTTTCCGTGTGTATTCCATACAGTCTTGATAATTAAATTGTCCCAGTCCTCTAAGCGTCGCAGATGGTTTCCTGTTCTGCTAGGTCCCTGCAAAAGTAGCTTCCAGACAGACACAGCCACCTCCACCCACTGGCTTGGCGAATCGATTGGTCGTGAAGATTTTATTACCTCAGAGTGCAAAATTTCACATGTTCTTAACATTTCTCATTCTAACCTATGTTTTTGCTTCATTTGCTACCTCCAATGCTGTTCCATGTTTCCTGTTTCTGCGAGTTGATTGTCCACCGTCTCGTTTGCATTGTCGAAACAGGTGTGTGTGCCACCAATGATTTATTTGGGGCATCTCACGCCGATGGTTCTGTTTCTGTTTCAGCGTGTTGATGGTCCATCGTCAGCGTGTTGATGGTCCATCAGCATGCCGCCAGAAACCAAGGGAGTGTGCGAAATGCCTTGTTTCGCTTGTGCTTGTTTCTTACTCTTCGAAGTCCACACGACCCCGGCTCGGGTCATCTCCAGCCGGCTCGGGATTGCTCGCTTCACCTCTGAGATCTGAAACACTTCGGTGCAGATATGTGTCGAAATCCAAGAAATTGGGCGGCTGACGAACCGGCCAACTTCTTTTGATTTTGATTCTCTGTGGCCTCCCTTGGGACTTTTCGGAACAATCTTGATGGCCAAACTGGTCGGCCGCCAAAGTGGCTCCCAACGCCGCCAAAGTGACCCCCGGCAACGACCAAAGGGGAATCCAAAATTGCCAAAGCGGCTCACAAAAGCAACTAATGTGGCTGTCCAAGCTACCAAAGTGATGCCCAAAGCCGAAAACGCCGCACAACAACTATCAGACCAAAAGCCAACAACGATACGGCCAAAAGCAACGACAACGCTTACAACAACAAAAAACTTGACGAAGCTTGAGGCGCCGGCGGCACCAGCACGCACTATTGCTGGCCAGCCAGCAATCCACTCCAACCGCTCTTTCTGCACCAATGTAAGAAGCACTTCTGAGGGCAAACTTTGAGCAAACACCAAGTGGCAAATCAGTCATGTCAACACACCGGCCACCGATCTGAAATTAGCGACACGGTTCCAAGCTGCGCGGGACCGTCTTTTGAAAGACTGTCTTTGAGATTTCACAGAAGACAATCTTTTCAAAAGACAGTCCAGCGCAGGTTGGACCAATAATCGAATTTCTGGACGCAATTCCTGACAGCACCGTGAGCTCAAGAGCAAGTGGTCCCCCACCCCAGTACGCATAATTTGCATAAATGTCACGATTTGGTTCCAGATCCGACGGTTTGAGCTGAAACTTGGGCCGTATCGATCGGTATCGGTCTGAATGAACCCCAAAAGGTATTTCAGAGGTCTGGGGACCGAACCCGGGACCGGAAAATAGGAGTTAGGGGTCCGGGACCGGAAAATTAATCAAAAGACAGTTTTTCAAAAGACGGTCCCGCGCAGGTTGGATGGTTAAACATGGCCACCTTCGGCCGCCTCCGCAAAGGGGGCGGACCGACTTCGGACTTCGGCAGCCTACCCTGCCCGGTGAGCTATTAGTGGGGACCGTCTTGGGGCCTGTCGAAATGGGGCCACAGTGGCGCCGTGGGCCGACTACACATGTTTATATGCATACATATATATATATATATATATACTAGCTTTATAATCGGCGCGGTCCGCTACAGACTGGAAACTCCTGAAAACACCAAAAATAGTCAAAAAGTACTCCGTCGACTATTTTTGGATGGGAAAACCAAAACCGAAAAAAATACAAAAAAAATACAAAAAATACTATTTTACAATATGTTTAGCCCCTTGAAAAAATCAATTGTAGTTTTTGACTTCTGGGTGGTACTCCACAAGTGGCTATGAACAAAAACAGACACCCAAACCGGTGGCGAGAGACATCCACCGACCGTGAATGCAAGTAGCGGATCCGTCACATTATACATATAGTGCTATCTACACGAAAGCAGAAATCTGCCACATGTGGGGTCAATATTAAAGGTCGCTTAAGGAATCCCCAGGCCAACAACATGTGCAACGAACAGTGTGTGTTTTCATAATAAATATTTCTCTCAGCATCAACATCGCCCGGACACAAACAATCGGACTTTCTCCGTGCATCCATCAAGGAGTTTTTGCCTTGATCCCGGAATATTTACAACATTCTAGCTGTGGGGCACGAGCAAACAAAACTTCAAAGGAGACCTACTAATTGATAGACCACGAAGCCCAATATTAGAATATATACCCAATACACTTGGAAATCATTCGCTTTGTAAGGCCTCACACCTACTACATGCAAGCCAAGCTCGGCTCCACCCATTCGCGGCACCCCTAGACACAACTTCAACCACAACCGTCACCCCCCCCATCCTCTATTCAATTGTTTTTGGGACCAGAACCATATTTCTGCAAAGTGTTGCGAATACAGATTGCAAGGAATTTGCATGACTTGCAACATGTGTCTCATGCAACTAGCCACTCATCTTTACGATTTAAGGCCCAGGCATTTTCCCAAGGGTATGATTTATTTGCCATTCTGCCCATAACTTAACTTGTTACATGTTTTTTATGAATTGCTGAAGCCCCACCAACATTGGATGTCTCCAGCACAAAACAAATGGCGTTGGATACGGTTGTGGGCTCATCGATCACCACCCTACCCCTTTACCAACGATACTGTGGCAGACCTATACTTCACTACTAAACATTTATGGTAGGATCTTTCCCTCATCTCAAGTGTGCACAATTTGAATAAGTCTAGGCATCGGCATGTGCACGCGCATCTGCAAGGTGCAGAGGCCTGGACCAAACCACCAACCATTGTGCCAGAAAAACAGTGTCTCCCACCCCATTTCAGAAACAAATACACAAGATTCACACCTAAATTTTGTCCCAGCTACATCACTGCCTATATTTTTTAACATCCGGACAGATGCATCAACCCATATTGTGCGGATGTGTTCAATCGAAAATAATGCAACCCCTCAATGGCTATGATGGTTTGTTCCAGGCCTCTGCATTTTATTTTTTTGCAGCCCTCTAGCCACCTCAATTACATAGGGTGTGTTCCCCAAAGTTGCAAAGTCAAATAGCCTGTGCTCCAGCACCATTAACGCATACATGTATTTTACAATGATATGTTGAGAGCATATGTACATATGTATTGTTGCAATTTATTGACTTATTATGTGCTACTAGAGTTTGCCAATGCTTGCTCTGAGCATGGCCACAGGCACTCTGCACATTCCAAATCTGCGGCCTTCAAGCTGGCTGCAGCTCCCACTGCTAGCTAGCTCGTAGCATGAGGCCCAAAGCCAATGGAAAGGGGTCAAACATTGCCGAATTTTGAAACATAGTCGATTTCTTTGGCCAATTTGTTGCATATTTGCGGTCGTTGCCTTTTGGGGTATCGAAACAATGCAAACCAGATATGATTTCGCACACGGTATTTCTAGAGTTTCATATTTTCAAATAAAACCAGTAGAATCCCTAACCCCCCAAGCAAATAACATCCCTCCGCCATAACTCCGAAATGATTTCTGAACAATGAAAAAGTTAAACACATATACATCTGCTTTGCTAAACAATTTGGTCCGATTGATTTTCCAAATATGTGAGACTTATTTGGCTTGTAAATCCTGGCCCGTACACTTGGTCCATTGTCAGATATGAAGAAATTGCCATGTTTTGCCGGAACTCAGACACAATTGCTATAATTGTTAGGTGATTTGGTCTCACATGTAATCAAAGAACCCAAACAAGAGAAAATTGAATTTTCGAAACACCCCAAGGGCCCCCCCCGGATATGAAATAAGTACGGACACACTTGCTCTACAAACCGTGCGCATTAAAAACTAATGGTTAAAATTGGGATTCAACTTGCTTTCACACATTTCGAAACTATGTCCAACATTACTTGAAGTAATCCGGCAACCGACACTTACATTTTTACAAACCTTTCCGAAAACTTGGAGATACCGTATGTTCAAACCGCAACAGCTTTCCTATGGAAAATATGTAAATTGCTTTGTGAATTACATTCGTGGGTGTTCGTTTATATATATATGTAAATATAGAAATATACTATGTTTGGTATTTTCGGCTCAATGAGCTCTGGGCTCACAAACAAGAGCGGCTCAAGCACAGCTTCCACTCTAGTTCTGCAGCCTTGCCATTAACCCTTCATGGCAAGGCCGTCCTTAAAGGCCTGGTTCACGGCCTCATTATAGAGATCCAAGGGCCGCAACTGAAATGTTTTAAGGTCACTTTGGACATTTCGCATCCGCTTGCGGATGGCAACCTTATTACCCTTCAAGGTCGGATCATCCAAAATACTCAAAATGGAATGCACACAATACAAAGCACGGACTTGCTTCACAGCCTTCTCACCAGATTTCTGTACATCTACTTTGCTTCCCAAATCGAAATCATTTGTTTTATTCACCATCTGCTTGAGCAACTCCTCGCAATTGCCAGCAACAGGCAACCAGGATTCGACTTCCTGCGCGGAGAACGTGTCTCGCCAAAAGGCACGAATATCATTTAGATCATCAGAGGCCTCCAGCTTTTGCATATACCCCGACAAATTGGGGACCTCTTTGAACATGGCCTCCATTTTCTCAATCTCAGTGCTGACTGCTTGAGCCAAGCGATCGCGGATCTGGCCAGCGACTGTTTGCACATGAGTCTGAGCCACATTGAGCACATGGTCGACCTTGGGCAAAACGTCAAACTCTTCAACAAAGGCCAGTTTTAACACCGAGAGCTTCAAGCTATCAACTCGCTGCTTGGCCCGCAACAACTCCCTGCAGATTTTCTCCCTGGCAGCATCGCTCGGTGGGGGCTCGTCTTGGTCACACAGGGCCACAAGCTCTGATGTGAGAACTCGCACCCGCCAAGCCGCATGGATATATTCGGAAAACTTGGAGAATCGACAGTCAAGGCCCGGAGTCGAGTCATCGATGGCAGAACTTATCAAATCCAGGGTCATGAAGGTATTTGACTTTTCTGCGAGCAAGAAGGTGTCTGATGGCTTGTACGTGGTCTCGCGGCAGATAAAGTACCACAAGTCGTTGAGGCTTTTGATCAAACCCTCGGAAAGGTCTTGGCCTTCGCATGCTGCCAATGCATCCTTGAGTTTATGACCCAACTCAGAATCGGATGCATTCCATGCCGCAATAGCGTCAGAACACATCGCTTGCTTCGTCTCCACATCCATGTTGACCATAGCCTTATCGAGCAGCTTCAAGATGTTGGTCATGTTACCCTCACCTGGGCACATTTTGAACAGGGAGGTGAACAAACCTCTAACCTGACGAATCGCTATGGCGGAAGCATGCTGATCCATTGTGGCTCCAAGTTTACCTTCGTCTTTAGAAAGCAGCTCCGCCACCAGGGACTCTCCCGCCTGGATCAGGTCAGTCTTCAACTTTCCTGCAACATCCAGGCTTGGCACAGCTGCCTCCCAATATGTCACCTTGCTGACAATGTCGTCAAGTTGAGTGATGGAGTCCGCACGAGGTGACTTAGCAAGTGCCAGCACAATGGCATGGTCGGCCTTGATAAGCGGTCCTTGCTCCTTAAGGAACGCCAGGTGCTTGCACATGCTCTGCAGCCTCTGCAACCAAAAAGGCTGTTGCTTAACAGCCATGGCCATGGCTGACAAAGGACTGCAATCGTTGTAATAGACAACTTCCAAAGCTTCGTCTAGCCTTGCCACGGCAGAATACCCTTCAAGGCATGATGAAGCCGAGACACAATCTGCTGTCAAGACCTGCCAAGCTTGGACGGTAGCTTGGGCTTCCAACAGAAGATTGGCGCACTCGTCCGTAATCTCAGCATCCTCAGGTAGCTGCAACATTTGGGAGGCAACCTCTGTGAAGACATCAATCACGGGGATACCAGGCTCGCCCAGGGCCACCAACTTGCTCAGGATCTCCACGAACACGGCCTCCACAAACAACTTTTGAACCGCTTTCTCAGGCAAGCCCACAGAGTCCAGAGAGGGGGCGAGAACATTGCACTCGGGAGTGCTATCGCTACCACCTGGAGACCAGACAGTGTTCCTCTTGAAAACACCCTGAAGGAGAAGGATCTTCTCTTGGCGGCTTGCCAATTTCTGGAATGATGCTCCATCACTCACCGACTTCCTTGAGCAGAGGGCGACGCTAAGCTTCTTAGTCGGTTTGGCTCCGGCTTTGGAAAGCAGGGTCCACTGACGAGACAAATCAGTGTCACTCACTGTGCCAACCGCCTTGTAGTTAACTTGCTTGGCTGTCTCAATCAAGTCAACACGGTTCCTCAGAGCCGCTTTTTGAGGATCGGGGAGTTTCTTCAGCAAGTCCCGTGCCTGTCTCAGCTGGCGGCCGATGGCCTCGTCGTCCAAGGCCTTCCAGAGAGGCAACTCGTGAATCCAATACTCTGCAGAACCCACTTGATGTGGGTTCAACTCCGCCAGAGCCTCAACACTTTCAGGTTTCGCCTTTTTCCAGAGAGGCACATCACGGCAAAGTTCAGCAGACTTTGGCACACAGACAGAGGATGCCTTCGATGGAGGAATCGGGGTCTCGCAACCTGCCTTCTCAGGACAGGGGCTGGCCTCAAGATCCACGATTGAGTCCTCTGCCTCATCAGCAGAAGCGACCTCCCCATCGAAATCACTCTCACCCTCATCCAAGCAGTCATCGACACGAGCCCCAAGGTCAGAACTGCTGCGACCTCGCTTCCGTCGCCGCTCATAGCGCCGGTCAACCAATGTAGCCCTGTGAAGGAGCTCATCATTACTGGGCACATGCTCTCCCCAAGTGAGGAGAGTCTTCGAGGGGGTGGCACTATTGTCTTGTTTATCTTCGAGCTCCCGCTGGGCCGCCAAACCCATCAAAAGCATAGAATTGTGCGATGGAAACAACTTTGGCTTGTCGCCGCCAGAAGACATGGCAGCAATCTGGTCGCTGGAGCCCACTCGCAACTTGATCACTGGGTAGCGAAGCTTGAAGGCTTGGGTACGTTCACACATATACATTACCTTTTTCCCATGAGAAGTGGAAATCCCATATGCTTGCATTCTCAAAGTGCTCGGCATTTTTTTGAACTCCTTCACCACCTGAGAGTGGTTCAGCACAGCTTTCTTCTCATAGATTTCGAAGCCAGACTCCAGAAGCATGCCGGTATTAAGTGTGGTGACGGTCGTGCATCCATCTGGCTTGTTAGCCTGGACTATGGCATCATTCAACTCAACACTAACTTGCTCATCCTTTTCTCGTTGTGCCACATAGGCATCGAAAGTCCAGCCGGGCAAGTGCTTGTGCACAAATCGCACACATGGCATGCAGCCCCCTGCAGCTCCCATGATGGGCGCGTATTTGGAGTCTTGGCGAGTCGGGTCAAACATCACCACTTCCTGTGACATGTCTATGAGTGCGGAGCCGTGATCCAAAAAAAAATGGCTATATATCTTTGTACTCATATATACGTATGTACTTATTTATTGCATTTTTAATTGTAGCGAGCTGTGATCCTAGAAACACAATCGACAATAATATTGACCTAAATACTTGAAACCCATTGACGACTATATGTCC
>Ga0099797_101409_pt1 | contig 12767 bp, 8 predicted proteins | sample Uncmet_Sort48C_1_FD_89871 | JGI IMG/M metagenome (GOLD analysis project Ga0099797, IMG submission 89871) | Marine eukaryotic communities from CALCOFI LINE 67, Pacific Ocean - C012_Sort48C_1 | ecosystem: Environmental > Aquatic > Marine > Oceanic | place: Pacific Ocean: Monterey Bay | collected... | reverse complement strand
TTCTTTTTAACAAATTTTCTACCTGTACCGTTTCTCTTTCTTCAATCATTTGTTTATATATATATATATATATAATTTTTGGTCGCTAAGAGATGTGTCAATCAAAAATTGTAAAAGGTTATATCGTCAAGATTGATGTGTTTTAGAAAAAAATATTGCAGTAGACATAGCATTAAGTGACAAATTATCACATTTTGACATCCACAGACATAGTCCTATTCCTATGGTATTTTAATTTATTTCCTTAAAATTGAGGTTTGGCTATTTATTCGTTCTACAACAACATATATACATCAAATGTTACCATCGATATAGATACTAATACAACTTATATTCCACTTATACGTCGCTTCGCTCCTTGCTTCATTTTAAAAGGAGAGAAGCAAGACGTAGAAGACGAGACACCATTAGTGTGAAGGGACCGAGTATATTCCACTTATACAACTTTATATTTACATACTTTACGATCCATAATATTATTTGAAAATTTCCACATAAAAAATATATTAAAAAACGTTCCCGCATTATATATAATTTAAGTAATATCATATATCTATCGATTATATTATATATATATTTATACGTTGATATCTGTTGATATATTGATATATATATCACACACAATGTCAAATAATCCATATGGTGGTGTTAAATTAAAAAAATCGGGCCGAAAAATGACGGTAGATACAAAAGGTATCTCGCATAAAAAATTATCCAATGAAAAACGAAAATTGGAACCGTTTGATCAAGTAGTTCTAAATGTTAATAATACCTCTATTAAAGAAGGATCTTCAAGCAGTCAATCTGGAACATCACTTCGTAAGCGAAGAGGTGGAAGTGTAGCAGAAAGAGTAGGCCATGCTATGGGAAAAAAACAAATATTTTGTTGTTTACGACACTGGATTTTAATATCGCTAACTATCTTTGCTCTCCTCGGTACGTTTTTAGCTATAATCCTCTACACATGGCCGTGTGAATCTGCTCTTGTTCCATCAAAATTGAATATTTTAGATCAAATTGAAGTAATTCCAGTTATAGATAAAACAGTATGTAAAACATCAACGGGTGCAATTACCATGCCAATTTGCGCCAAAAACGGGCATACGCTAGTCAATTTGACAACTTGTGATAAAATTAGTTGTGAAGATGAAACTGGTGCGATTATTTTCGATAAAGATAAGTGTAAAAAAGCATGTGGTGAAGAAAAATGTGTTGGAGGATATTCAAAACGAGAAACGGATGAACAAGAGTTTTGTAATTTATTTATTAAAAAATGTACACAAACACGTAAACAAACGTGTACTTCAAAACAAGTATGTGTACCTATTGGTGCAACAAATATTACAGACAACGATGTTGACACACCCGTTTGTAAAAATGAAACATCGCAAGCTGACTTTGATGGATTGGTATTACTGGATTATTCAGGATCTTTAGCTCCAAATTTTGAAACAAATGGCGCAAACAACTATTTTACTGAATCAGTTGATATTGTTACAGGTCATATTATCCCACCGTTTAACAATGCATTGGGAGGTTCTACAAATGCAAAATTTCAAATGGGTGCAGTGGCTTGGTCAAGTTCTTTGCAATCTGATAAACAAGTAGGTTTAACTGAATGTGTTGTTGGAACTTGCTCTGCAGGAACATCGTTAAATGGAAGTCTAAATAGTTGGCGATCCGCAATTCCTGATGGGGGAACGGCATTTATTCCACCATTAAGGTGGTGCAAAAGTGAAATGGCCGCTTCTGGTAGCATAGCGAGTAATGGAGTTAAAGCATGTTTTTTAATATCGGATGGTGCAAATAACAATGAAAATAAAATTAATTCTTATGCTGAAGCAAAGGATGTAATATCAAGCACGAATGTATCAATTGTTGGTGTTTATATCGATAGATCTACCACTGTCAGTGCTACAAACGCCAAAAATTTGTATTGCCATTCGTCATGCAATACTAACTTTACTAGGACAGCTGTTGAATGTATAGCTGCAACTACAGATAATGATATGGATAATTGTCCATATTTTTTACGTGGTAGTTTTCAAGCATTAGCCGCGTTAAATACTAAATTGGATACATTAGTCGATGGTATTATACAACAAGTTGCAGTCACATCATCTAATAGTAAAAGCGAAGCAGCAAGCACGCAATTAGCTTCTGTATTTAATCAAACAGATGCAGAAATCAAAGGGGTAGAAATTCTTGAAGGATGTCGCGATCCTACACACTTCTGGCTTTTGGTGTTTTTCATTCCATTGGCCGTATATCTTTTATATTATCCATGTAAACGAAGAATGGATGCAAGAAAAGATTATTTGCGTGGTTTGCTTGAAGCAAAAAGACGATTGCTGGAGAAAAAAGAGGTTGTTCGAAACAGTCAAATGGGAGAAATGCAATTTCCAAAAGAAAATGAAACTATGGAAACTACCGATAATGCAAAATTAGTTGATCAAGAGGAAGGAAAAAAGAAAAAATATAAATGGGATATTTCAGCAAATGAACATTATATATGGGCATCGCATACTCATGGTGGTATTTTAAAAGTTGATTTTGGCAAAGACAAGGCTCCACCTCCATCTGCACCGAGACACGAGAACAAAAAACATTTAGTCTATCATGATGGTACAATAGTGAAAGAAGAAGATATTTTAAAGGCACTTTCTGAAATAGAGCAAGCAACTACTGAAGAAGAAAGGGCTAGATTGGAAAAAGAATTAAAAGAAGCTGAAGAACTAGAGAAAAGCGGCGGGTTAAAAGAAGATGGTGCGTTCTGGTTAAGAATATGCACATGTTGTCAAGGAGAGTTTGAAGAGGAAGACGACGACTGAGAGGAGGGTTGAAGAGATGGATTAAATTATAAAATTAATACCACCACCCCATGATCTCCAGTTTTAAATTGTTAATAGTAATGGTACGTCTAATAGTAACGATAATACTAGTAAATTATAAAAATAATATAAATTATTTTATATATATACGTTGTGTATGTCTTTAATGAAAAAATATATTTTGTGTGTGTGGTGTGTGTGTGTGTGTGTGTGGGGTTCGTAAAGGTGGAAACTGGAAAACAAGAGGAGAAAAGGGGAGAAATTATATATATTACTACAGTACAGTATACAGGTTAAGGTACCATTTACATTGCTATATTATCAAATGGATACCAACCATCACAAGCTAAAGCATCGGCTAAAAAAAGCTCCAAAAGCTCCATGCCAAAATAAAAAAGGCAAAAAGGAAAAAAAGTGAGGGAGGTGTATTAATATTAAAAGATGCACAATGCTATTCCTATCCTAGTGACATATCAATATTAATATTTTCAGCACCGAAAGTACCTAGGTATAGCTACAGAGTAGCTGCAAACAGAAGATCGAACGGGAAGGGCTTATCATCCATCGATCGATGATGATAATACTTTTATTAACTTATATATATATAAAACACCAATAAAATAATATATAAAAAATACATTCATCAAAGATAGATATATAAATCATACGACCGCGAGATGAAGATAGAAAGATCAATAAGATGAAAGATAATAATAATAAAAAGAGACGATCTACGTCTTCATCGAATTTAGCACGTTTGATATGCGTCGTGGCAATTGTATTAGCAGTTTTTCAATTATGTTTAAATTTTTTTTTAATGCCAAGGACTATTATTATTAATAACGGTGATTTAAGGCCACCGTTGCCCTCTTCATCAAAGGCTGCTAGTTTAATAAGTAACCGTGCTGTTGCTGCAAATTTTGACGGCATCGAACCGAAAAACTATCCCGATGTACCAAGAGGCCGTTTTTTAGGAAAATTTTTCAATGGGAAGGATATAAGTGGAAAGACGAAAGCATCTGATCCAACAAAATGGGATGATGTTGATACGGCATATGTTGGAGAATATAAACGTGTACATTTTGTACCGAGTAAAAAGAAAAGCAAAACAAAAGCAGCACGTGAGGAAAAGCTAGCTAGAGTTGCCAAGCTATTACGGAAATCATCCAGTAAATATGCTGGAAATTTAGATACAAACAATGATTTCCCACCAAAACCAGTTAATTTAAATGAATTTTATGCATCATTTGAAGGTATTTTTAAAACAAAAGCTGGACAATATCGTTTATTGACAAGTACGACGAGCGCGGTTCGTGTATTTTTAGACGGTCAATTAGTATTTGATGATTGGCGTCCTCGCACATCTCCAATCTCACGGCATCATTTAGTTCGCTTAAGTGCTGGTCATCATTTAATACGCGTAGAGTTTAATCATTTTTCAACGGTACATGTCTTTTCATATTTAAAGCAATTTCAAGGTGGTGCACAAGCTGTTAAAGATGCAAAGAAAAAACATTGGGAAAAGAAAGCTTCCTTATTAGAAATTCCATCTTTAGCATTAAAATGGACAAAAGATGATTTTGGTTTAAAAATTTACGTATACGATTTGCCAAAAAGCTACAATGAAGAAATTTTAGAACAAAATCCAAAATGTAAATCACATATGTTTGCCCCCGAAGTATACATCCATCAAAAATTGATGGAAAGTTCTGTGAAAACAAACGATCCTCGCGAAGCAGATTTATTTTATGTTCCAACTTACACTTCATGTAAATATTTAGGAAGAGGGATGTTTGGTGTAGATCCATGGTTTGGGAAACGATTGGTACGTTCATCGATTGATTTAATTTCAAGGAAATTTCCATATTGGAATCGACATAAAGGCCAAGATCATATATTTTCCATGACATATGATTACGGTGCCTGTTTTGAATATAAATATGAAAAAGCAAATCAAGCTGGTGTACTTCGTGAATTGCATGCATCGATATTGTTATCAATTATAAGTGATACGACCAATTCATGTTTTCGCCCATCAATTGATGTAGTTGTTCCAGCAATGGTCTCCAATCCAGATATGCTTGGAAATATACCAAAAAAATTTTTAAGTGAAGAAGGTCCTAGTAATTCGGATGATGATGACGATGATGAAAACGGCAACAGCAATAAAAAAAGTGACGGGGAAGATAAAAGCGATGATGATGATAATGATAATGATAATTTATTTGAAGAGAATGACAGTGATGATTTAAAAAGTAAAAAATTATCAGTAAACTCGAATAAAAATATACACGATAAACGTGAAATCTTTTGTTATTTTCAAGGTAGTACGGAATGGGGTGTAGATCATGATCCAGATTATAGTCGTGGCGTCCGCCGTGCTATTAAAGAACATCATGGTGATGATCCACTGTTTGTAATTGGTGAAGGAAAAACGAATGAATATGTAAAGAAAATGTCTAATTCATTGTTTTGTTTAGCCCCATTAGGTTTTGCAGTTTGGAGTCCTCGAATCTATGAAAGTGTCATTAATGGTTGTATTCCTGTAATTATTGGAAATGGTATACGTTTACCATTTGATTGGGAAATGGATTGGCGTGATTTCAGTGTTAAAATACCTGAATGGAGAATTAAAAAAGGTCAATTAAGACAAATTTTAGCTAGTATACCACATGATCGAATTACAATGAAACAACAAGCATTAGCAAAAGTTCGTGCAAGTGTTGCGTATATTGGTAATGGTGATCCTACATCACAAACGGCATTTGGATATTTAATGAGAGAGTTAAGAGCAAAGGCACATACACCACATCTAATAAGTCATCCATCTGATAATGATTTTTGGACGTAAAAAAAATGAAAAAAAAACATGTTTTTTTAAAATAGAGAAAAAGATTTGTATATCTCATATAAATAAAATGATGTACGACACACTAAAAGCGAGATATTGTTTTATAAAAATATATGATATGTGGTACGAAGTAATTTTTTATATATCTAATCTTTATTAGTTGTTTTTTATAAAAGGTGCATAATATTATTTTTGACTCGGATATATAGTATACATGCTGATACACTGCTATTTTACTATAAAAAATACATAAGACTACTCGTACATATTTTTAGAAAAGTACACACACACACACACACAAATTGAAATGATGCACAAATACATATCCATTCTTATTTAAAAACTACTACATGAATATAGAATGCATATTTGTTTGCAAATAACCCTATATGGGCACATGATGTAAACTTTAAAAGCTACTTTGTTGTTTTTCTATTTACTAATTTGATTTTTATTTATAAAATATTTTGTAATATTTATAAAAACATTTATAATAAAACACCATCGTATTTCTTTTCAAACCATTTCATAGAATCTTCTTTTGTTACACGTTGATTTACACCTACGCGTGATCTGCAGCGTTTTCTTTTTGCGATACGACCACCTGGGCGTGCCATTACAACGTAAAAGTCCATACCGTAAATACCAGTATTTGGGTCATATTTAATACCTAAGTCAATATGTTCCTCAATACCAAATCCAAAGTTACCAGTATCTGAGAAATTTCCTTTTTTAAGCTCATATTCTTTCACTTTTAATCCACGTTCAATTAACTCATATGCTTTCTCCCCGCGCACGGTAACATGGCATGCAATTTTTTCATTACGTCTGATACTGAATTGACGTACGGTGTAACGTGCTTTAGACATAATTGGTTTTTGTCCAGTCAATTGGTCAAGCACACGTGCTGCACGTGTCAATTTATCCCCACTTTCACCTACAGAGCAATTAAGAATAAGTTTGTCGACATAAAGACCTTTCTTCCATGCTTTTCCTGTTTCCATTGATTTTACCATGATGTTTTGTTCTTTTCTTGTTGCTGTTGTTAATATTATTATGATTATTATTATTATATATATATATTAATGTACACTGATATCTTCGACGATATATATCATTCTATTTGTATAGTTGTATTATATATATTTATTTTGTTGTTTGTAAATATATTTTATTTTTTTCTATAGTGTGTAGTTGTATTTTGCCTGGTTTGGGAACAAACGAAAATGATATCTACATCTTTGAATGAATGGCAATGAGGCAATAGCAATGATATATCCATGCTCTATATCATCTCGTGGGAAGAGAGTGCTGTGTTATGGTAGAGTTTAGCAGACACACAGCATTACCTACTTCTCCAGGCAATAGCAATGATATATCCATGCTATATATCATCTCGTGGGAAGAGAGTGCTGTGTTATGGTAGAGTTTAGCATACACACAGCATTACCTACTTCTCCAGGCAATAGCAATGATATATCCATGCTATATATCAGAGTGCTGTAGAATTTAGAAGGCGCACAGCATTACCTAATTCTCCAGGCAATAGCAATGATATATCCATGCTATATATCAGAGAGTGCTGTGTTATGGTAAAATTTAGAAGGCTCACAGCATTACCAAAATAAAAACACCTGTTAGTAGTATCTGGTAAGGTGTACTGCACACTCGCACACTCTGTTATATTATACATATTAATATACATAACTTTTATATAACATTATAATTATCACTTATACTCTTATACTGCATATATATATATATATATATAATTTTCAATTACCTATACCTGACAAAAAAATTACCATCTGCACCAAAATCTACAAATGTAATGGTTCCATGCTGCTTATCAATTGCATTGGTAACACCAGTCGGAATACCACTCCACCAGGATATGCCATTATTTAATTTCAAATAATAGCTTCCATTTGGTCCTATGGCTGCAGTTTCAATTTGTTTATCGTGATTGGAATTCAAGATATTATGAAATTTTATAGGAACGCCGGAATAGCAATACCTGCCACACTTAAAAACTATAAAATAATCGCCATAGTTTCCTCCAAAAGAAATAGATTTGATCACAGAATTGCACCCTGAATTGTTTATTGCCTTGGTCATTTCATCTGGGCCACTCCATTCGCTTTTACCATCAGCAAAACTGATGTAATATCTGCCATGTGTCCCCAATGCTACATATTCAGGAGATGGAAGATGTCGTTGACGGCCTTTGAGCTTATTATATAAAAGATTTGGCAAACCACTTGTATATGCCCAATTTCCATTCTCATAAAGAAAAATAGAAGAAGCACCATTTGTCCCGAGAGAAATACACTCTGTAGTAAACATCGATTTCACATCTTTGGTATGACTTGTTTCCCACGAACCAAATTTTCCACGTTTTTCACGTATTCTTTGCAATTTCATGGCTTTGTCATATGCCCTAGCTTGATCTTTCCTTTCTTGCTCTTTCCTTTCTTGCTCTTTCCTTTCTTGTTCTTCTTGTTTTTTCCTTAGTTTTGATTCATTTAGCAATATTTCGACTGTCTCTGCCTCCTTTCGTAGACGCTTGAGATGTTTCTGCAAAACAACCTGCTCATCATCCCTAACATTATCTCTCTTCCGCTTATATCCCTTGTCAGTATGGATACGAGGATTGTCAAAGATTTGCTTCAGTATTTGAACAGTTACACATCTACGAAAAAGCTGCGTCTTTCCTTGATGTGGGTGATCGATGCATGTACCAACAGTCCCAGTTGTATAATAAACATTAATTCTGACATCATTGTTATTTCGTAGAGAAAAGGATAAAAGTTTTTCATTAACTTTGTGTACAATTTCTTTGGCATCTGCAAAACGTGCTACTCTGCGGACATTTTCTATTGTTAGTGGATTAGTGAATTTTTCTACGACGCATTGTAAGATGCGATGACCGTTTGGGTGATATACAGGGACCCAACAGATTTCCTCACAATTTGTTGAATGGAATCCAATCATACAATTTGATTTGTTTCCAGACCAAAACCGTAATTTTTCGGTAACTGGCAATGTCTGCGACGTTAGACTTCGATGTGACCAATGCATTTTTGGATTACGATTTGGATCTGACCTATACTTAATAGGTTTATCGCCCACAATCTTCCACTGACTTCCTTTACCATATGTTACCAAAGAACCCCCTTCGTTTTGCCACTCATATTTTGTACATTGCAACATTCGTCTACCGTCCGTATGATATACTGGAAGCCACATATTTCGATTCAATCTTCCAGAATGAAATTCAATCATGCATTCCTTCTTCTTACTACTCCAAACACGAGATACTTCGGTTATTTCTCCGCTTTCTCTTGAGATGCTATTATTATTGTCCCTTGATTCCCGTTTGCTGTGAAATCTATATGCTATGCTAAACTTTCCAATAACTCGCCATTGAGATTCTTGGCCTTGATCAGTATGATTTACAAAATTACTGAGATCCAGCATACGCTTGCTTTCTGAGCTATATATAGGGATCCAAACAGCTGTTCCACATAATGCGGAGTAGAAAGATATCATACATTTTAGCCGATCATTCGACCAAAAACGCGCAGTCTCTATAACAAGCCCATTGTCTGAAGTACAGTGTCTACCGCTGCTGTGACGGTCTTCTCGAGTGTAATCTGATCTGTATGCAATCTTATAACCAGGATTAATTACCCAGGTAGTCCCAGCAAATTGTGTAGTTGATTCCTCATAAACATTGACGTCTAAATTTGTTCCTCCTGTCATAGATATGTATGTATTTATCATTATACCAGAGTAACACTATATCGGATTCAAGAATTAAATTTATTTTTGTATATTCCTTTTTATGCTTTATATACCTTTACTAATATGTTTATTTTTCCTATAGCTAATAATAGATATATATCTAAACGGAATTCTAACTATATTATTTATATACACATCATACATCATAATACGTGCATACAGTGGTGTATTAATAATATAGTAATACTAGTATATTCCTTGTAAAAATTAAAATAAGAAGACGGATGAAGAAACTCTCCTCAAAAAAACAGGCGGGGTCAAATTAGTGCAAATTTAGTATATAGTGCTATACTATATAAATATTTGATAGACAGATCTTGGAAGATTATAAATTCATAAAATCCAAAAATGACCAATGTTAATTGGATGAAAATATCTAGAATATCCGATTTTTTATATTATCCTATATAAATCTATATCTACAGTATACTAAATTTGTACTAATTAGAACCCGTCTGTTTTGAGGAGAGTTTTAGTTTAGTTTCATCGTCTTATTTATTACAAGGATTATAGCACTATACCAGGTATAATAATAATAACTACTAATACCTATATTCTGCTGATATATACAAGTTGTATATATATATATTTAGATTTATTGAATCAATAAAAGAATAACAAATTATGATCATTCAAAAGTAGTTCATCCTAGTCGTCATTACATTACCATCTGAATATAGATTCTTATTATTTTACATATTTTTGTTGAGAGCATATATACATATATATATATACATATATATATATACATATATATAACAAATTAATATTATGGATGATAATAATAACAAGAAGAAATCATCCCCATATTTAACAAAAGAATTTATATCCTTTTGGTTAGCAGGTGTATTAAATAATGCGACATATGTTGTAATGAATGCCGGGGCAAAGGAAATTGCACCAACAGCAGTCGGTTATGTATACGTCTGCAACGTTTTGCCTTCATTTCTTGTGCAGCTTACTGGGCCATATTGGTATCATTATATATCATATACAAATCGTATGAAAATGGTTGCAACCTGCATGTGCATATCATTTATTGCAGTTGCATTTGGACAAATTTATAATAATTTATATTTACAATTTTTCGGGATTGCTATTACATCGTTTCAATCTGGGTTTGGAGAAGTTAGTTTTTTGTCATTTTCCGCCTTTTATCCAAATTCAAGGCTTGTATTGACTGGATGGAGTAGCGGAACAGGAATGGCTGGAATTGTTGGTTATGCATGGGTTAGCATTTTAATGTATCAATTTCAACTTAGTTTTTATTGGGTATTATTTCTTGGATTAATATTTCCATTTTTATATTCATTAAATATTTTATTTGTCTTGCCATGGCCTGAAATTTCAAGAGAAGAAAAACAAATGAATATAGGTACTACATCATCATCAAGTAGTAATAATAATAATAATAACATTAGCAATAGTGATTATACCATATTACACAACAGTGATAATAATAGCAATAACAATAATAAATATCCATCAGCTGGCAATAATAATGATAATAATAATAATAATAATAATAGTAGTTTATTATCAGTAGTAGAGGAACAACAAAATAATAATATAGTAATAGGTGATCAAGAAATAGAAATTAATGATTCAAACGTAGATAAAAGTAATGCAGCAGTATCTATGTCTGGAGCTGAACGTTTTAAAGTAGCAATAAGCTTATGGAAGTATATGTTCCCATTGTTCTTGGTATATTTTGCTGAATATGTTACACAATCAGGGACATGGGCAGCCATCGGATTTCCAATTACAAATAAAATGGCACGTAATAAATTTTATGAATATGCAAATTTTACATATCAAATTGGTGTATTTTTTAGTCGATCTAGTGGACTTTTGTGTAAAGCAAATTTAAAGGTAATGTGGTTATTGCCATTAGTACAAGTAGGTTTAATGTTATTTTTCATTTCAGATGCATATGATCAATATTGGTATGATTGGACGTTATTAATCCCAGCATTTTGCGTTGGTCTTATTGGTGGGGCTGTTTATATTGGTGTCTTTGCATTGATTGCAGAAGAAGCGAAACCTGAATTGAAAGAATTTTCAATGAGTGTTGCGATTATAGCAAATACTATTGGAATTTTAATGAGTAATATATGTGGTGTATATGTACAAAAAGAATTGTATAAATATCATCATTTAGATAAATAAAACACATTGTTTGAGTTTTTGAAAACCGAAAAGGTATTATAGAAGAAGAGTGTGAAAAAAAAAGTATTTTTCTTTTTGTATAAGTCGTCTAGAGTTTTTATATTTTTTACTATTTATTATCCTGTATCTGATGCATAAATATTATAGATACGGTCAGCCAGCCGCGTATTGGCATGCTAATGCATCGTCCTATTCGAAGAACATGTTTGTAAAACTTTATGCATACGAAGATATAATATATGTGTGTGTGTATATATTGATTTACACAGGAAATATTTTAATATCCTTCTGTTTTAAATTTTTTATAATAATAAGAGGGAAGTTAAATGTTGTAAAGTGCAGTCAATGTGTAGTTAAATCTAAAAAAGACGAAAAATAATCACACCTTTTCGTAAAAGTCTTTATTATTATAGATTAAAATTTTTTAATCAATTATTTTAAAAATACCTGATATTTTCAATCACTACAATGTTTTGTTTAGACTATGCATTGGCTTTTGTATCACATAGTATATTATGTAAATTTTTGATTTCGTCCACTTCGTCTACTTCGTCGTCTGCTAACAGCAACAATAACAATACGTTAATTCATTTCCCGCTAGGTGCAATTGCTGGTACAACCGCAGCAATAGCTTTGTATCCATTTGATATTGTGAGAATGACAACTGTTGGAAAAGGTGTCTCTCATTTTGCATTTAGTACAATTCCATTTATGTCTGTCTATTTAGGAATGTATTTTATTCGTGATGTGGAAACGCGGAAAAATGAATCCTTTGTAAATAAAATGTTTTGGGCAACATCAGCTACTGGGTTTGCAGCAGCTGCAGAATTGCCTTTCGATAAAGCCAAACAAAATATTAGTGGAGGCAAAATGAAAACAGCAGCAGTTACGACTGCTATGCGAGTGCCATTAGGTGCATTGTTATTGATTGCTTATGATCAAATTTTAACAAATACATCATCAAAAAAAAAGACGTGAAGAGAAGAAGAAGAAAGGAGATAAATAGGAACAGAGAAGAAAGTGGGTACACTATCTGGAGTACGTCTTAAGCAGTACAATATAATACGATATTCGTATTTTTTAAAATCTTCTCGTAATATTATATATAA
>Ga0099797_101408_pt1 | contig 12777 bp, 10 predicted proteins | sample Uncmet_Sort48C_1_FD_89871 | JGI IMG/M metagenome (GOLD analysis project Ga0099797, IMG submission 89871) | Marine eukaryotic communities from CALCOFI LINE 67, Pacific Ocean - C012_Sort48C_1 | ecosystem: Environmental > Aquatic > Marine > Oceanic | place: Pacific Ocean: Monterey Bay | collected... | reverse complement strand
AATATATCATCCCTTTGGTTCTGGAAAATGACTCTTTTCCCTCCTCCTCCTCGTCCTTCCCCCCTTCCTCCTCCTCCTCCTCCTCCTCTTCCTCCTCTCCCTCCTCCTATTCCTCGTCCTCTTCCTCCCCCTTTTCCTCGTCCTCTTCCTCCCCACCACGTACCTCTGACACAAGTTCAACCGCCGAGCTTGTATCAAGATATCTTCAAAACAACTCTCTTTCAAGTTTGGCCTCTCTGGCGAGTGGTGTATACAAAGACCCTGTCAAGTCGCAACAATTACATTTAGGAAAAACTCTTATTCTAACAGTAACAAACCGCGGATTTTTGAACATTTTCCATAATTTCAATTGTTATATGGATAGAATGGGCTTCAAATATTTGACTGTTGCTTTAGAATTGCACAGCCATTATTATCTAAATACTCATGGATTTTTGTCGTACTATTTGGATCACAATTCGAGCGCAGCCTTTGTGGAGGATGATGTGGGTGAAAGTGCTGCTGGATTTGGGAGCAATTTATTCAAGACTGTCACGTATCGAAAAATTCGAGCTGTGTATGAGCTACTTGAATTGGGCTATGATGTGGTCTTCACTGACACAGATATTGCATATCTTAATGACCCAATGCCTTATTTACTATTCCAAAACGTCGATTTAGTGCATTCATATAATGGAATGTGCAACAATGGTTCGTCGTATGAGCCCACATTTGATTATGTATATGGAGATAAAAAAGGAGACGGTAACACTGGTTTTTATTTTGTCCGATCTACGAATTCCACCAAGATATTTTATCGACGTGTCTTATCTGCCATACCGGAGAGCCCAGAATATGATGATCAGGTGCTTATTCTTTACCTTTAATTCCTCTTCCTCTCCTCCCTATCTCTTTTTCTCTTCCTCTCTCTCTCTCTCTGTATCGACTACTTTAATATTCTTAAGTGTATGATATGTGGTTAAATCTCCAATCCTTACCTCCCTCCCTCCCTTTTTCACTCCCTCACGCCCCCGCTCCCTCACTCCTTCAATCTAGACCATATTTTGGTCTGAAGCTCGAAAAACACAAGTCAACAAAGTAGTGCATATAAAAGTTTTGGTTGAAGGCTGTCACGACTACAGCAAAAACGAACTTGAGAAGACCAAAGCGAGCCAGAGCAATAATGAGGAGGTTATGGTAATCTGTCCACTAGATACGTGTCAGTTTACTTCTGGAGGACTGGGTAGACATGGGTTCCGACGAGAGTCCTTGCTGCACATTCTTGAAACTCTCAACACGTCTTCACGGTATCAAAACATGAGCCAACCACCGGCAAAGCTTATCACCGTGCACGCCAACTTTTTGAACAATGGCAATGTGGAGAAATATTTGCGGTTCTACGAAAACGGACTTTGGTATGCAAACCCAGGAACTCATGAAAACGATGATAATTTCAATAACTTTTTCAACGTGCATAAAAGACCTAATACTCCTCAAATATCCGATACCTGGGTTACAAGAGATCGACGATATTACGATGGAGCATGTTCCACTTTTCAACCAATCTTTGGTGTCGGGGGCGGTACGGGGATACACATTCCAGATGGTCTACTGGTGAAACTTTGGGGGGGTGGACCCTCCACATATATCATCGAAAATAATACCAAGCGCGATATTTACGACTTGCATACTTTTTTGGCCTTGGGTAGAGATTTCAGTGAATGCTTTCCCTTGGGTGAAAATGATTGGAATGCAATTCCAACAGGAGAGGTGTTGGTAATAAAGTGAATCAAACAGTAGTCAGGTTAAAATAGATATGTTAATCAAGAATTGAGGTATTTTCAATTAAAATGGTTATCAAGAAGTGAGGTGGTATTTGGGGATTTTTGTATGTAAATATTTAACATCAATAATAAAAAAATTAATTTAATTGCAACAACTCTCATTACCTACATGTACTACTAAGTCCTTCCTCTTCTTCTGGCTGCATAATCGCAAGCTCTTGTCTTGCATGGATGGCAGTGTAGTTAACCGAAAGATGCATATGCTTCGATAGAAGCGAAGTGAAGTACGGATAAGGAAATGTCCGGTTTCGGTTCCTTCTTTGGATTTGGCAGTAGTAGTAATAACAACGGCAGTGTAAATAACAATGTAAATAATAACGATTTTGGCAATAATAACATGCCGCAGCACGGGGGCCAGCAAGGTAACTTCTTTGGTGGCGGAGGAAGAGGAGGAGCAATGTCACATCAAAGTAAGAATATATTCGGAGGAGTAGGGGGGGGTAGAGGGTTTGTCGGAGGAGCAGGAGGAGGAGGAGGAGGAAGAATGAGTGGCCGGTTTGCTGGAGTCACAGGAGGAAGAACTGGAGGGAGAACAGCAGGAGGAAGAGCAGCAGGAGGAGTAAGTGGTGGAAGGGGAGGGCGTGGTATCTTTGGAGGACGAGGAGTACAACAGGCATTAACTGGAAACAACGCTAACAACTTTTTCCAGTCGCAAAATAGTAGTCCTTCTTCGTTTATGCAGCAACAGCAACCCATGCAAATGAATAAACAGCAGCCTCGGCCATTGAATCAACAGCAAATGGCAATGGTAAGAGGAGGTAGGGGAAGAGGTAGAGGAAGGGGATCTCAACAGGTATTCACCTCCATTGGCCTCAGTCTGTCTGTCTGTCTGTCTGTCTGTCTGTCTATCTATCTATCTATCAGTCTCGTTCTTTCTCTTTCTGTCTCTCTCCGTCTCTTATATCATCTCTCTCCATCTAGTTGTTTTTTATTTGTTTCTCTCTGTCTCTCTGTCTCTCTTCATCTTTATTTCTCTTCTTCTTGCACCGTTTGTCTAATCCTTCATTCAATCATCTCCATAGCCGCAGCAACAGCAACAGCAACAGCAACAGCAACAGAATAATGGCTTTCAAATGATCAATGCCCAGATATCCCCCTTCTCGAAAAGGCAGCAGCCGATGCAGCAGCCACAACAGCAACAGAATAATAATTTCATGCAAATGGGCCAGCAACAATCAGGCCAAAATTTTCCTTCGCAGCAGATGTTCCAATCACCACCACAGCAACAACTACGGCAACACAACAGTAATCCTTTCCAGAAAATTAACAAAAAAAATTCCTTGATGGAAGTCAATGGTGTGGGCGGCTCCTTTCAAAATCAGCAGCAGCAGTCTAATCCTTCTCCTCCTGCTGCTCAGCAAAAAGTATGTAAATCATTTGCACAGGGATTGGTATGTCAGTTTGGGGATAGATGTAGATTTTCGCACGGTATAATCATATTTACATTTATTGCTCTTTCTCTTGTCTTTATTTTAACTTCCGTATTATTGAAACGCAATTGTAATCTAATCCCCTATCTACCCTCGTCGAACACACAAAACAACATAGACATACAGCAGCAAACTGCGCCAGGCTTTGGATTTTTACAACAACAGAAACAGCAGCAGCAGCAGCATCAGCATCAGCATCAGCAGCAATTCAATAACACCCCTCGTACATTTGATTGTCGAAATTGTGGGGAGAGCTTTCCGTCCTATCCACTGCTGCAGGGTCACATTCCTCAATGCAATCACAGCACGAAGCAACAATATCAACAGAATGATGGAGCAATTGAAATGATGATGGATGACGAGAGTGAGGGTATGGACATAGGCGGCGGCGGAGGAGGAGGAGGAGGAGGAAGAGGAGAGAAAGTGTTTGACTGTCACACCTGCGGAAGTGTCTTCGAGTCTTATCAAAGCATGAAAGAGCACATCAAGCAGGAACACAGACCAGGGGGCACCGCCGGCGGAGGAGGTGGCAAAAGTTTTGACTGCCACACTTGTGGGAGCGTCTTCGATTCTTATCAGAGCATGAAAGAGCACATCAAGCAAGAGCATAGACAACCGACGCAACAGCAACAACAGCAGCAGCAATTTCACGATGCAGATACTGTGATGGAAGGTGATGATGATGAGGAGCCCAAATTTCAAAATAAAAAGCCGTGTAAGAATTTTACACAGACTGGCTCTTGTCAATTCGGCGATCGTTGTCGATTTTCCCACGAGGTTGTTTCGGGCATGGACCAACCAGTTGTCAATAGAGCTTTGATACGTGAGCAGAAGGCCAAAGCCATGATGAAGAAACGAGACGAGGAAAAAGGAGGATTGAGCACTTCTGTGACTTCTTCCTCCTCCTCCTCCGCGTCGAAACAAATGAATTATGGAGTTTGTCATGCATTTAAAAAAGGTAAATGTACCCGAGGTAGTAGCTGTAAATTCCAGCACGATGCGATTCCTGATGGCGGCAAGATAAAGAACCCAGGGGCCCAGAAGAATACTATAAATCTGAAACTGAAAGGAATCGAGGACGTCAAAGTTACAGCTGCTGACAAAATGGCGGCGCTTAGAGCTAAACTTAAAGCGAAGACCGAGCAAACCAAAGCGTTGAGGTCAGGGGTGATTGGAGGGAATGACAAAGGAGGTCTTATGTCACGTATAAAACAGGCGACTCAGGGAAATAACTTGCAAGGATTTATCGCTAATGATGATGAAGAAGAGGAGGAAGTTGAGGAGGAGGAAGAGGAAGAGGAATTTGATGAGGAGGAGGAGGAAGATGAGGAGGAGGAGGAGATTGATGAGGAAGAGGAGGAGGAAGAAGATGATGGGGGAGAAGACGACGACGAGGAAGAAGTTGGAGAAGAAGAAGAAGAAGAAGAAGAAGAAGAAGAAGAAGTTTTCCAGTCATTGGCCACCCCGCCTAAACCTTCAAAAGCAGGCAAACTACTACAACAGAAACTTCAAAAATCGTCCCCTCCGGCTTCCCAGACATCAAAGAACAAACCTCTAGATGTAAGAATATGCATACCCAAACTACTCATTAACTTCTCAATCCATATAATTCCCCCCCCCCCCTCCTCCTCCTCCTCCTCCTCCTCCTCCTCCTCCTCCTCACAATTTTATTTTGCATTTTTACAGGAACTGGAAACGTCGCCCTCTCCTGATCGGCGACGAAAAATGAAGCTCTCTCCAGCTGTGGCCAAACGATTTATGCAGCACCACCTTGGGGTGAAAATAGAAACGCACGACTCTTTGGGGTTACATGGAGCGCAGCCTGAAGGAGGTGCCAAGAAGACCGTGGCTGCAGGAAAGAGTGCTGCACCTAAATTGAAACCGAAGCCATCACCTCGTCCTTCTAAGCCCCCTACCCTCGTCTTAGCAATGACCTCTCAAAGCAGCAGCAGTAGTAGTCTTAGCAGCGATCGGAGAAGAGTCAGCACCTATATACCACTGGAACAACAACCCACCTATTCTCCTTATCAAGCGGATCCTAGCACCGACGGCACGTGTATGACTATGTGCTCCACAGTTCATATGTCCGAGCAGGAAATCTTGAGTGAAAGACCTGAGCTCCATTTGGGCGAGGGAGGCTTGTTCGAAGGGTACCATGAGATGTAAGTTGTACTAATACTCTCCGCAGTCTGTCAGTATCTGTATATAACCTCTCTCTCTCTCTCTCTCTCTCTCTCTCTCTCTCTCTCTTATCTTTCACCAGGGAGGACAATGGTAGGTATAAGATCAAACGCTACCACAAGAGTTCAGCAGACACAGATCTTTGTGTGCTGAGCAATATACGCCCACCTCCCGTGCTTTTGAAGTCTATAGAGCATTTGGAAGACCGTGTTATGCCAAAACTGACCGACGGAAAGCACGACACCATCAGTGTATATAAGTTTTTGTTTGATAGGACACGTGCGGTGTCGCAAGACTTTATCATGCAAGGCTACAAAGATGGTGACAGATGCGATAGCATCGCGATAGAGTGTCACGAGCGCATGGCAAGATGGTATATTGCGATGCAGCATCGATTGAGGTAGGTTGATATTAGACATATCGTCACCTTTTAAATGACATGTATTTATATTTTGTTATTGTTTTGATCCTTGTGGCCTTTTTTTTCTTTGTTTTCACCTCTATGCTAAATTAACAATCGTAATCATGACGCTATTTTTCGTTCTCTGACCCCCTCCCCCCTCCCCATCCCATAATCTAGATACATCGAGGAGTTTTGTTCCCAGCACGCCCAGCAGAATCAAGAACAACTCTCCAAAATCTTTATCTCCATCAATTTGTTTTATTTCGGAAAAGCTGGAAAGCTTTCGCAGAATTCAGCTGAGTTTTGCTCATATTATATGCTGTTTCATCTGCCCGACACCATACTGATCACGACCTATTTGCGGCGATTGCCACAAGAGGTCCTCGACTCAGATTACATCAAGTTTTCCATTGAAGCCTACGTGGCAAAAAAGAGAAACAACGGTGCCAAATTCTTTGATCTCATTCGCAACAGAGCTACTTATTTGCAATCCTGTTTACTGTTTCCTTTCATAGTTGAGATGCGGGTCAATTACGTGTCTGTAATTGCCAAAGCACTTCGACCCGTGATGAGAGGTCACCAAGAGGCCCCTCACTCGGTGACCAAGCTGCAAGAGTTACTGATGTTTGAAGACTCGCAGGATGTGTGTGAGTTTCTCGAGCATTGTGGGTTTGAGGTGTTGAGTGATGGCGACCAAGAGGAGGGAGGGGCATACATTGTGCTCGCTGGACAGGACCTGGAAGATAACATGCCTGTCAGCCAGAAAGACGGAGTCACTCCAATCATGTAACACATACTCTATCTATCTATCTATCTATCTATCTATCTATCTATCTTCTTATGCCTTACACACTTGTGTTCTGTACATCCACATTCATACCTCGAGGAACAATCCACCTCTCCTTTTCCTAATACTTCCTTACTCCTAATCTTGGCAATCAAAAGGCCCACCACGAGGTTTATGCATCACGGAATAGAGGATAAAACGATTTCGGTGCCCTTGTCTTCCATAACCAGAGGCCAGTACGATCGAGGCGTGGGGTACCGGACTCTCAAGGTGCCTCATGTCTTCACAGAGTCCGATGACCAAACGGCCGCCGAGAAGTCATTAGGAACATTCTTTTCCAAAAACAGGGACAAGCTTGAGGGCAAGACGGAACCCTTCATCGTTGACGACTCGGAGTTATACGAAACCGACCTCTCTTATTCCGATCGCATTATCTCCCAAGCCTCACCTGCTCTCCCTTTGGTAGGTAGCGAAGAAGATGATAAAGTGCAAGATGCTGTGATGCCAGTAGCTATCTCCACTGGTGACGCTGCTGCCAATATTTCGAACAAGAGAGCTTCATCAGAATTGAGTAGCGAGAAAGAAGTAGAGCAGAAAGAAGTGGTAGACAAAGAGAAAAAAAAGAAAAAGGAGAAACAGAAAACGAAGAAAGATGATATTTCTGCAAAGAAGACAAAAGAAAACGAGAAAACACCTCGCGTTGATACATTCAGTAATTTTTCGCTTCCTCCCGCTCCCACTATTGACCTCACTCCTGCTGCAAACTTTGGTGATTTTTCAGTCAAGAAGCCATCGCCAGTACCGCCTTTTACCCTACCTCCTGTAGCAACATCTGCTCCATCGTCTTCATCGAAGCCCGCAGCGCCAAAGCCCCTAACGCAAGTGTCGGAATCGATTGCCCCAACTATTTCTGCTGTTACTCAAAAGATAGCGCCGTCTAGCGTCGCATCCTCCCCCTTTATTCCACCCCCTATTGCTGCTCCTCAAGTCACCGCAAATCTCACAGCATCCCTGGACGAGCCAAATAAAGCTACGAGACAGAGACTCAAACAGCTGGAGAAGCAAGTGACTTCTCTGTGTGGTGTGGGGCGCAAGGTCAAGGTGCTCATCGCATGGATGCACGCCATGGAAGTCCAGTACGAGCTTGACGATGTACTCATGATGAAGAACCTCTTTCATCGATGGCTCAAAGTGTACACTCGGCGGAGTGCACAGAGATCAAGTTTAATCTCATCCTTGAAGTCTATTGACTTCAAACCGATAGCCACGAAGCTACCTACGCTTCCGTCCACATATAGCACGCAGTACCACCAGCAGACTCAACAAGTGTCGACCTATGGTATATCGGAGCAAGTAAGGGAGGCCCTCATGATACATTTGTGCAATACTATTAGCTCCATTGATCCACTCGACGAGGTGAACCTCAATTTTCCAGCTATGTTTGGGCCAGGGTTAATGGAGACACAGCTAGTGCATGTTCAGAACGCTGATGGGTTCGATGCGGGGTTCGGGTTAGAATCAGGTCGAGATTTTGGCTTCTTATATGTCTTAGTAATTATTCGTTACTCTCTCTCTTTTCTTCTTTCTCTCTATAATATATATGTATATATATATATATATATATATATATGTCTTACATTCCACTCATACTCTTTTTTAGAATTCGCTATGCATAATCCACAATGGTCTCAAAATCTATTCTGCAAAGTGCTGCTCCGTTCCTCCTCCTCCTTCAGCGGAATTTGGTACGATGGGGACAGCATGCTCGTGAACACTCTTCGTGCTCTGGTTAGCAATCAACAAAAGGATGACATGTCTTGTGTAGGATTCTACGAGGAGACAGTGAATTGCGCAAACTTGAATGGAAATGGAAGGAGAAATCGAGGTAGCAGCAGCAAACCTGTATATCGCACAGTTTGTGTGAGCTTTGTTGAGACTGAGATGGATGAGATGGAGAACGAAGAGGGTCTGCAGTCAGTGTTGTTGGTAGTTTCTTTGAATGATATCATCATGAGGTATAAAGAAAATAAACGAGATGAGACTAGTGCGCAGAGTAGATTGGATAAGGGAGGAATATCTGCTACAGCTGAAGATTTCCAAGATTTTTTATTTCGAACAGTAACAGCTGATTATCTGTCTTCTCTGGACTCGAGCATTCCTATAACAGCTCTCTACACGCACGAAATGTATAGTGATACTCATATCAATGTACAATCCACCTTTTCAGAGGTAACGGAAAGCGAGGATTGTGATGACATGATCAGCAGTGTGGTTAGACGTATTCAGAGCGAGTATGCTAACATGCGCAGCTTTCTTTTTGACGCGTCCCTACCTTCGGTCATGGCCGGGGGGTATGTCTCCCTCGCGCACACCTTGAAGCGAGACTCGAGACGGGGCGCCCTGCTGCGGCAGTGCTCCAGCGCATTGGCTGCACTGGTGGTATGTATATCTACTTCCGTGCCTCCTGTTCCACTCTTGACACGGGTGAGTGCCTTTGAGTGGCTGAAAGAAGAGCTGTCCGAGTGCATATGGGCCAACGACCTACTCACGAGCATCATCTCCAACCCAGATGACATTGAACGACAGAAATATCTCGCATGTGTAGATAGGATGAGCACCTCGATCGACTCCTGCGTAGAAAGAGTGACAGAGTCGCTAACTTACTCTACCTCGGGTCCTGCCAAGATTTTCCCTGCCCGTGATTTTGCGGTCACTACTACTGATGGACAAGAGGTTTGTCTTTTGTTCGCCATTTTTCTTGCTCGTTTTAGTTTAATTGTATTCTTCATTTTCCTTTCCTTTCCTCTATTTATTTATTTATTTATTTATTTATTTCTTCACTTCTTATTCAAGCACCAATAATTTTATATTCGTTCCCATCATTTACATTACTAGGTCGTCTTTGGGTGCCTATATGACGACCAGAGTGGCAGTGTGTATGGCAGCAACTGCGTCCATGTTCACTGGTTTAGAGATCGAGAGAAGTACAACGTAGTCTGCTTGATCCTCAGCGATCTCCAGGCTTCCCTGTACTCTCTGCTGGATAAGGGGGAGGATCAGGACTATACACGCTGGCGCAGGATTCTTCAGACTGGTGTCAACCGCAAGATACGTGAACTGGCCCAAGCTGCTCTTCCAGATTTGCACGACCAGCTACTGTACATCTTTCACCCTATGGAATTGGCGCACGCACAGCGGGCTTCAGACTTGGCAACTGTGAGAGCCACAAAGGCCAGCTCGTCTATGAAACGAGGAAGAAAGCATCAAAATGAGATTGGGATTATTGAGTCATTGGACTACAGCGAGAGAAAGAGAGGAAAAATAACGAGGGGGCAAAAAGAGGAGACTGATGCATACACCGCACAGACTTTGGGTGATGACAAGGAAAACTTATTTTATTCGAATGCAATTGGAGGCTATAATATTGATTATCAAAATAATGACGATGGATATAATTATGTCGAAAACGATGGCAGTGGAGATGTTGGGCATTTTGATATATCTAATGTTGAAGGTCGCTGATTTCTTAATGTCATATATCTCTGTCTTGTCTATCTATCTATCTATCTATCTATCTATCTATCTATCTATTCATCTGTCTACCTTAATCGTTTCATCAATCTATCCACTTATCCATCTCTCTTCTCCCTTTTCTTCTCATCTTCCTCTTTTCCCTCCTCCTTCTACTTTTATCCTGCGTTTGTTATGTATATATATGAACATCATCCACAGTTTCGTCGGTACTTACGAGTCTTCAGGAGGAGAGTGCAGAATGCGACAAATTAGAAGACATGTTACGCCAAGCTCTGCAGGACGGGTACTGCAATACATAAACATGATTTGCTTATCCATGCTACGCATTACTGACTGAAAAGTTTAATTCTGTTACATATATTGCAATTGTTCTTATAATCCAGGTATGATGGAGAGATCGAAATGCTACGCTTTAGCACTGGAGAGAAAAACAATACTGCCGAGACGGCTTCTAGACTCAGAGGAATGCTGGACCAAAGAATAGAGTCGGCAGAAGTAAGTTGCAGAAGGGAAGAAAATGATGGCAGTGGTAATGACTCAGGATCGTTTTTGAAGCGATGCAAACATGAGAGAGAGCTGTATGAAGCACTTATCCAGACCATGAAAGAATCCTGATTGTTGCTTTTGGTAGCGGAGCGGAAATGGGACTTTAGACAGAAATTATGAAGTGACAGGCAGTGTGCAGTAGACTGAAGCTATTAGACTTCGAGACTAGCTACATGTAGCTATATGAATATCTAGATATCTAGAAGCTAGAAGTACTTGTACTTGCTGGTAACTGGTAACTGGCTAAAGCTAATGTAGCTCGCTAGTTACCCCAGTTACTTGCCTTGCTTCATCTTTAGCCGAACTGTAGGTATTCTCGTATTCACTATGAACTATGAAATACTCTGAATATGAATATGAAATATTTATAAAATATTTTAAAAAAAATATAAATGTAATATAAAAGTAAAAATAAAATGTACAATTACAATTAAAATTAAAATTAAAAGTCAACTCAAACACTCAAACTCAAACACATATCAATCAAATGATTTGCTAGTAGCTAGTAGCTAGTAGTAGTAGTAGTAGTAGTAGTAGTAGCAGTAGCTAGTACTAGTACTTCTAGCTAGTAGCTAGTAGCTAGTAGTTCGCTATGAACTATGAATACAATGATAATGAATACAATGAACTACTTCTTGTAGTTGTAGTTACATCTTACATTATAATGTACTACTACATGAACTACTTCTAATAACTAAGTAAGTTAGCATATAACTTCTAATAACTAATAAACTACTTCAAGTAGATTAAAAAAAATAAACTAGAAGTAGAAATACTTCGAAGTACTAACTAAACTAGAAGTACTTCTAGTCTACTTTACGAAGTAGAAGTACTTCTAGTTTCTAGTCTATATCTTGAAATCTGGCTCTGCGCGCAGAGGTTGGTCTACCTCGCTGTTCTTGAGCCATAGGTATGATGAGATTTTCTCTCACTCGGGTCTCCTTTTCGCCATCGTCGTAGTCGATATCATAGGTGCCGTCTTGGTGATCTTTCGATATCCGGCCTGGGTAGAGCTTGTCACGACCGCGATAACGTGCCTGCACTGTCGCCCCGACTCTCAGCAATGGCTCATGAGAAGGAGCTCGAGGTGAGAGATTGTTCCTAATACCATTGTATCTATCGCGGGCACTTATCGGATCTTCTCCTCTCGAAGGCGTGCGGCTGTCTGCCAACCCCCTAATGAGTTCCACCGGGACACGCGTCTCCTTCTCGCCATCGTCATAGTCGACATCATAAGTGTTATCGAAATTGTCTCTGCGGACAATGCCAGGATACCATCGACCGCGACCTCTGTAATTGCCTTCAATTTTATCTCCTTCACGAGGTTTAACAACGACTGCCATATCTCGACGAGGACTCGGCGATGCACGCCCCGAAGACATATTGATCAGCTCTTCCCGGACTCGAGTCTCCTTCTCACCATCGTCATAGTCAATATCAAACGTGCCATCATAGTTATCTCGTCTCACTCTACCAGGATACCACCGCCCACGACCTCTGTAATTGCCCTCCACTTTATCGCCCTCTCGAATCTTCTGTGGAGCACCCCCTACTTCTCGACAAGGACTGCTACCTAATCGGGCGGATCCTAACGAAGTTACAGGACGAAGCATTTCCTCACGAACTCGAGTCTCTTTCTCCCCATCGTCGTAGTCAATATCAAACGTGCCATCATAGTTATCTCGTTTCACTCTACCAGGATACCACCGCCCACGACCTCTGTAATTGCCCTCCACTTTATCGCCCTCTCGAATCTTCTGTGGAGCACCCCCTACTTCTCGACGAGGACTGCTACCTAATCGGGCGGATCCTAACGAAGTTACAGGACGAAGCATTTCCTCACGAACTCGAGTCTCCTTCTCCCCATCGTCGTAGTCAATATCAAACGTGCCATCATAGTTATCTCGTTTCACTCTACCAGGATACCACCGCCCACGACCTCTGTAATTGCCCTCCACTTTATCGCCCTCTCGAATCTTCTGTGGAGCTGACGAGCCATCACCAATAAAACCGTCACGATCAAACGACTTGATCAGCTCTTCCCGAACCCGAGTCTCCTTCTCCCCATCGTCA
>Ga0099797_101407_pt1 | contig 12779 bp, 14 predicted proteins | sample Uncmet_Sort48C_1_FD_89871 | JGI IMG/M metagenome (GOLD analysis project Ga0099797, IMG submission 89871) | Marine eukaryotic communities from CALCOFI LINE 67, Pacific Ocean - C012_Sort48C_1 | ecosystem: Environmental > Aquatic > Marine > Oceanic | place: Pacific Ocean: Monterey Bay | collected... | reverse complement strand
GTACGTACTTAGGTACCTCGACGGGACTCCAGTAGAATAGAACATGTATTTTGTATGTACTAAAGGTTTTGTGTGTAAGTAGTATAGAGAAGGAGTGTGTAAAGATGTGTGTTAACCTTACTGATCCCTAAACCAGCTACTCTTCTCCAATGCTTTACAACCATTGGCCAGGAGCGTTCCGGTTGGATCACTTTCATGAAGAACATCTTACTCTACACCTTAGAGCGTACGGGCCTTCATCTGGAAAACCTAGTCATGATCTGGACTCCTCAAATAATTCGAGGACAACGGCGGGCTCGGTGGCAACGTACTGCGAAGGAGTGACGTTCCAAAAGACATCAACGTCACAGGCGACTGGCGGCGCTTCCCAGCAGCTAAAAACCATTGTGCACAACACAAAAGGCTGTCTGTCTGTCTTAATCTTAACCCCATCGATGAGATGGATATATCAACACGAATTGCCATGGGTTATGTCAACGCCATGGGTTCGATGCTATGGGTGGTCATACGCAGGCTATGCACTATACACTGGGCGAAATTTACATGCACATGCATCCATACGCTGCGCCTTGGGTCATAAGTCCGTGTGGGGGGGCGCAAGTGACCCACAAAATCCTGGTTGCTACCCCTAGATAACTCCACGGAAATCTCGGCGCTATAGTGACGTCAACTGCAAGCTGGCGAGGCGCTACAGTTCCTGCGATTATTAGTACGACAGGCTAGGTGGACGTACACCGAAAGGTCGTCATACTTCGTAAGTGTTGAAGAAGGGATGCACAGGGGCACATCCAGATTGGAATTCTGGGAAAGGTGGAAAGCGCACTATTTTGTACAAAGGAGGTTTTTTTTACAAGGGGGGGTCGAAAATGGAAGAGGGCATTAAAACCACCTTTTTTGACAGATCCGGTCATATTTGCTCTAACCACTGAGCTATTTTTTGGGCAACAACACAAAAGGCGACAAAGCCTATCATGAATACCAGGCCCTGTAACACTTGCCCATCAGCAAGATGAGTAACTCGCTGATTACCCTGATCGTCAGAAACGAGAAAATCACCATTCGTCTCTGTGAAGTCGATGACCGACGGCACGATCAACGAGGACACCATAAAGGAATGGCTCGGCGATGTGATCGAGGCCGTGTCTGAAGTGCAGAAACAAATCCTCGATGACCTGATCCGGCAGGGGCTGGGGGGTCAACATCCAGCTCGCAAGCAGATTGAATATCACCTTGTTACGTCCTGGGCCCAAATGCACTTGGATGACAACCACCTGGATAGGCTAGACTCGGACGCGAGTTTGGTCAGACTCTTTTCTGAAGTATGGAGAGACACAGGGATAAAAATCGAGGACAAGGGTGAACGATCGACAGATCGTACTACGAGGATACCACCCCCCCCCTCCACCCCCTCGTACACCGGCCCACGGCTTTTTCCTCATCCCACAGGGTATGTCACTCAGAGGGATCATTGAGGTGGTGAAGTGCATCAAGACTCCTCAGTTGGCTCTACAGGCGATGAAGCCGGCCCTTGACCCAGATGAACGTAGGCTGAAAAGCTGGCATTCGGCACTGGCCAAGCTCTTTGGCATTCTCGCTGGGCTGGTGGGTCGCCATGCAAGAACCATGGACTATCGAGTCGATTGGGCTCAAGTTGAGCTCAATCAAGGGAAACTCCCCACTGCCGATGGCGCTTTCAAAAGAATAATGGCAGAGGAGGCAGTTGATATGGTGATTGGTTGCCTGTTGGTGGCCCAGTGCATACATCAAGCTGTACTGGCGGGTGATCTGGATATGTCGTTTGAATCGGAGCAGCTTCTTGATCTCTCGAACCCGGCTGCTCTGCCAGTCACTATGCTGTTTATCACTCATCGACGTCACCACCATGAGGTCCTGTGCTCCTGTGGTGTTCAACACACCACGGACAGACCTCAGGTTTCTGGGGTGGAATTAGGATGATCCACCCTCGCTCGCTACGATATGACTAATGATACTGATTCGGCATCATCCTCGATGCCCCCTTCTCCGACTCTGGAGCCAAATCAGATAGGAAGGGAGGTTCGCTTCCCCCCTGAAACAATGCCTCAGTCGCCTCAACTTAGCGGGGATGGTCAAGACTGCGATGCCGAAAGTGCCAACACTGACCTGGGCCTTGAGTCACAAGTGAATCAGTCTGCAGTGAACTAGCAGAAACACGAGCATGTACCAGAACGGCAGATACTCTTGTCGAAGTGAAGGAAAATAACGAACTTACTGTCGAAGTGCATGGGAAACTGTGCTCCCTTTTTGGCCCCACTGACGTGAATGTGTGGGGGAAGAAGAATGCAGACTCGCGTAAGCACATCCTCACTTTCTCACCGGCTGACTCCGCGGTTTGGAATGCGAATCTGCAGACGGCCAAGGCTGAGGTGGCACGAGCGTGTGATAGTCCCGAAGTCATACTCCCAGTCGAGTCGGATAAGATCGTCAGGCATGGACAAAAGGGGATAAACTTCCTTTGGAGAAGCTTCTTTCCACTAGTCACCTGTGCACTCAGCATGACGAAGCAGGATGTGCGTGATGTGATCAGCGCTAACCAGGCTCGAGCGGATGGCACCACTGAACGTGACGTTCACGTGCCTAAGCAGCTCAACCTACTGGAGTCCATCGTGGAACAGATGTGGCCTATGGCCCCTCCGATGGTCGACCACATCACATCACTCTTCAACATCATCAAGCACGAGAACAGCTGGGTTCGAAGCCGGTATGAGAACTCGAGTCACGCTGATTTCCCGGTTTTGAAAATGAAATGGGTGATCAAAGAGCACGATGCGGCCAATACGATGATAGAGAAGGCTCAGAAAGGGTACCACTGGGGTCTCTGTGAGCGGAGCTGGCTGACAAGTGCAGACTACGGAGAGCCGATACTCTACGCGCCCATCCAGCGTACAGTGGAGCCTTTGCAACGGCCGGCCGCTGTAAATAACGCGGGTCACCAGCAGGGGTTTTCCCACACATCATCAGGAAGTGCATCCCAGGCATCATCGCTGACGTGGCGACTAGGCTGATGATGATTTGATGTCAATTTAATTCTGTGCATCCTGTGAACTACTTCTGAGGCCCGGTGCAAGGGCAGGTACAGGCACATTTAGGGTTCCCACGTACCAAGCTAATATCACTTCCTATGTCCCGGATCCGGGGAACATCCCCAGCTCACGTTCCCTGGATATTTAGGCCCTGGAACCTTTCGAAGCTACCTTTTCACAATTGGTGTGATGGGCACGTATGCCCACTATAACCAGAAATGTGGTCTCCATTGCCAGTCGGGCTATGACCAGCCAAGTTAGGAGTTTCGCCCTCATCGTCATAATTTGTAAGTGTTGAAGAAGGGATGCGCTGGGGTACATCCAGATTGGAATTCTGGGAAAGGTGGAAAGCGTACTTTTTTGCACATAGGAGGATTTTGTACAAGGGCGGGTCGGAAATGAAAGAGGGGATTAAAACCACCTTTTTTGACAGATCCGGTTATATTTGCTCTAACCACTGAGCTAATTTGGGTGATAGTGGGGGTCCGCACCCCAGGAGGGGTCCGCACTACCACCTGGGGCTCGAACCCGGGTTTCTTGGGCCAATACATTTTGCTCTAACCACTGAGCTATTTGGGCAATAATAGTGGGATCTGGACCACGACCATCCGGGACTCGAACCCGGGTCTCTTGAGCAAGTTTGTCACGCTCTAACTACTGAGCTATTTGGGTGATAGTGGGGTTCGCACCACAGGAGGAAAACCCGAGGGTCTACCATCTGGGACACGAATCTTTTTTTTGGGTGACATCGTTTATAAAAAGGAAATTTTGATTATGCGGCTCTCCGCTACGGCACTGGCTTGACACGACTCCGCTACTTCGCCTCCGGTTCCTGTTCCACAGATACAGCTAAACGCCCATGAATCCCTCACTTTCCCCGATTGATTCCTGGGCCCCCTCCCGGCTGTGATCTTGGTCCGGGTTGTCGAACTTTCCTCCGCTCGGCTCGCTTGATGCTGTTGTCCTGGACGTCAGGGAACACCCCCGGCTCCGCTCTCTCGGCATCATGTCTGCCGCCAGTGTCGCTCACCTTTACTGCAATGGGTGTGACGCGCATGTGCGCGCTGCAACCAGGGTGTGGTCTCCATTGCAACGGAACTGATAGCCTAGGCTAAACACCCGCAATGTGGGGAGTTTCACCCCCAATACAAGCATGCAAAAATGTAGTTCATGGACGATTAGTCCTTTTATAATGTACCTGCGTTGGCTCGCCTCCGTTCCATATTCATCTGCGTTGGCTCGCCTCTACTAGATGTCAATCTCGTCACGTTCCGGGGTGATTTTCACTTCGGTGGGTCATTCTTGGTGGGGTTCGGATCGCCCCTGCTGGGTTGTGGCGTGTCTTGTCGCTGTTGTTGTCGTTGCTGGTTTAGCCTGATTGCTGCCTCAGTGCGGTCAACGTTGCCGCTAGTGTCTGGTATTATGGCATGTTGTTGATCCTCGTTGCTTCTATTACGCTGCCCTTCGTTTTCGCGGCTTTCTGTGTCCCATTCCCATTCAGAACTCTCCCTCGAGTTTGCAATTGTTGTGGGGCTGTACATTACTCCGTTAGTTCCGGTGATCGCCAGTTCCCCTGATGGTGCTGCGGCTATTGTTAGTCGATGCAGATTCTGCTCAGTTAACGGCATTATCTGTTCGCGAGTGTGCGTTTGTTCCCGGTGGTTGATCGCTGGCAGTGGGTTGTGTTCAGTGCTGCCTTCCGTCGGTTGTCGGGTTTGGATAGTGACGTGCCCAGTATCGATAAAGTACCGTAGGTCTGCGTTCCCGAATTTCTGGTATGTGTTATTTGTTGTGTTGCCGTACATTACTCTCCCTACCGCGCTTTCCACTTGCATTCCATCTAGTTTCTCCTGCATCGCTTTAATATAACCCTCTTTCGGTGTTTTGGTCGTTTTTTTTATAGTTCCGTCGGGGAATTTTGGTCGTTTGTGCGAGTTCATGGGTAGGGCAGATTTGCCTTTTTTCCGTTTGCTCTGTTTGGTGTTCGTGGTATGAACTAGCCCTGCTCCTGCGCCAGCAGTGTCATCCCGTTTCCACTTGTCACCGTTCAGTGTCATGCGCCTTCGTTTGTTGTGCGTGGTTGCGTTTCGTGTGGTGGTGGGTGTATGTGCGTGCGTCTTTGCTCGCTTCTTCTTGGGTTTCATTCTGCAAGCTAGGTTCTTGCGTTTATGTGCCGGTGCTGCTCGTATGTCGGTGCTACGTTGCGGCTGCGTTGATCGTCCCGGTGCTGCGGGTGTTACGTCGGGTGTCGCTATTAGGCTCGCGTTCGCCCCCCTCATCGCGGGGTTTGGATTTGATTTTTGCAGTTTTAGTTTGTTTGCTATCTTTGCAGAGTTGCTGCTTTGTGTCTGTTTTCCGTTGTTCGCGCGTCACCGTGTTTGTAGTTTTGGTTATCCTTGCCATCGGCAGCATGTCCAATATACTGGGATATATGCCTGTGCTATTCGACGCGCGTGTTCGCTTGCGTTGCGCGTTTTACCGCCCCGTCCGATGTGGCGTCACAAGCGTGGATTCTATTTGTCGGGACCTGAGTTCCCACATGTCATGCATATGCTGTCTGAGCTTCTGTCTGTAAGATTTTATGTACTGTACAGAATGCTCTTCTTTGATTCCTATCATATCCTGGCACCATACCCACGTTTTTGTTATCACTCCCGCCCATACCGGGTGAGTGGCATGTAGCCTCACGAATGTTTCCACCCATTACTCTGCTATGCATATGTTCTAGCGTGTTGCGTTCTTGTCCTAGTTGTGCTTTTTTCCATGCATGCTACCACTCTGTGTGATGCAGGTGGGGCGGTGTCAAGTTGGGGGGGTTATTGGCGCCTGGAGCACCTGCAAATTCTGTAAGTATCACTCGTTTCCAGTCGTTTATTAGTGTTGGTTTGTCGCTACTGCCGTATTTGGTGACATCGCCCATCAGTGCTGATGCTAACTGCGTTCGTTTAGTGCGAGCTTCTGGGTGCAGGCATTGGCAGGCGAGGTGAACGGTTGTTTCTTCGTGCTCTCCGCACAGGGAGCACAATGCTACTTCGGTTATACCCATCTGCTCTATATGTTTGTTTGTGGCTAGGTTGCAATGTGCCCATTTGCTGTTCCATAGCTTCTCTCTCAGTGTTTTTGCTGGTAGTGTTTTCCGCATTTTGTCGCCAGTCTATGTTATTATCGTCCCTTCCCCACGTGCACTCGCTCTGTTGTTTGTCAGCTCGTATGCGGGTGTCTTGTATTCGCACTTCTTCCAATATTTGGGTCCTAAAGGACCCAGTTACTTCTCCGTACCCACCATTCGTTGCTATGTATGGTACATATCTAGCTCGCCTGTCTGTGGGGTATATTTTTGTTTCTGGTACTTGCGGGTTCGTGTAGCCTTCGTCCGCCAATCTGCCTATATCTATGTTCAGTCTTCCTATCGGTGTCGGTATTCGTTTCATCCGCTGCTTGTCCCTTTTTCTGTCCACATGTGATTCCACATGGTGCATTTTTACTCTGTCACCCCACCATTCATGTAGCTTGTGCATCGCCTCCCATACACCTTTATCACTTTGTTTCACCCAGTCTCCCATCTTCATGCCTCGTTTTATTTTCGCCCATGATTTTATGACCGCCTCCGAGTCCGCGTGCCAGTGCACTATCCCCAGCCAAGCTATTTTTCGCTGTGTAGATACGCCAGGCCATCTAGAATTGCTAGAGCTTCCATCCTGTACGAGTGTTTCTCGTCCGTTAGTAGGCTGTCATCTCGCATCGTTTCTTTACCTACCACACACACACACCAGGTGGGGCCCGTGGCAATCATGTCTCACTAGTGACCACGCCCATGTGCCTCAGCGGGTGATATCCCGCACCGACCCGTCCGATACCACCGTTATTTCCGCTTCCTGCGTGTTTCTTTCGTTAAGTTCTTCCATCGCGGCCGGGTCATCGTATATCAGCCCGCGAGAGTGCACTTCTGTGGGTGTGTGTGGTGTCTCGGTGGCGTTTTCTGGTTCGCGTTCTTGATGCTTATTTCTGTCTGCCCGGGCCAGGTTGATTCCCCGTGTGGGGTCGCGTCGCCAGAGTGTGTATCTGTCGAGCGTCATTTCTAGACAACGGCTTCTCTTCCACATTCTGAATATATTCCATCGTTTAGGTCGGGTGTCTCCGAATGGCGTCTCTGTTTCTACTAGCAGCCCTGCTTTCGTAACTTTCGTCACTGTACCCACATGGCCTGTCGTGTGTCTGAGCATCACACACTCAGCCAGGATTTTGTTCCCTTTGCCTGTTAATTCTGCATTTGGTTTGTTTAAGTAGTCTGTTAACTGCTGTTTAACACTGCTTTTTATCAGCGCTGAGGCTTTGTTCAAAACCCCTTCGCGGATCACGCCATTCACAACCAGTAGGCCAGATACCCAGTGTACTCCCGTCTGGCGTGCCCACTTCCAGATTTCGTGTTGATCCGAGGCTCTAGTCCAGACATCCATTATCGTGGGTCTGCGTTGTGTGCATTCCGATGTTTGCGAACAATTGCGCATCTGTATTTTTCTATGCTCCATCCATTCGCGCAGGTTGTATAGCCACATCCCTTCCGCGTCGTCAGTGAATGGGGTGATTGTCGCTTGCAGTGTGTCTGCGTTTGTGCATGTATATTTACGCAGTCTATCTATGGTCCCTGCTGCTATTATTCGCATCTTCCTGTCTCCGTTTATCATTTGAAGGAACATCACCAGTTTCTCCACATTAACAATGTCCTATATTCGGGATTCGCCCATTCCGCCATGTGTTCGTGTGTGTGTATCAATTCCGATCCCACTCTGCTGGTTATTTTCGCGTGTTTCCTGATAACCGAATCGATATATACTTGCAGCTTATCAAACTCTTTCGGTAGATACTGTGAGAACTGGGCTTGGTATGTAATTTGTTTGTAGATCACCAGCTTTAGTACTTGGATCACTGCCGCGCCCGTGATGTTGCGTGCTAGGAGCGCTCGTATATTTCGTTTTAGTTTTAAGAGTGCCCCTCCATGCAATGAACCATCGTGCATGCGCGTTGCTTTTATGCTAACTTGTCCTCTGCTGTTTTGCACATTACCGAGGTGGCGAAAGTATTGCGAGTCTGTTATTTGCTTAAGTTCATATTCCTGAAATTTGGTTTCCCTTCCTAGGTACATCCGCACCTTCAACGGTGGGTTATTCTTCGTGGCATACGAGTAGCTTTTTTGTGGTTTAATGATTGTGCCTGTGCATGATGCAAAATCCGATACTGTAGTTATCACGAACGTACTGTCGTCAGCGTACACGCATTTTGTCGTGTGAAGATTCCCATCGGGGGTGTGATATACATAAGGGTGCTCAGCTTTCTTTTCTACCGCTGCACACATCCAGCACATAAGTGCTAACCATCCTATAGGTGCCTCTGGTGCGCCTTGTCCCCACGCTCCGCATTCTGGTGTGAATGTGTCCGTTAGGCCATACTTTTTCGCTCTACCCACTGTGAGCTATGTGGGCGATAGTGGGATCGGATCCACGATTATCCGGGACTCGAACCTGGGTCTCTTGAAGGGGGTCGGGCGACGCCAGATCTGTCGAAGAACTCGTAAAAATTGACCACCCGGGTTTCGAACCCGAACAGCCCCAACGGATGCGGGGTATTCAACCCCTTTACTCAGGAAATATGTTTCTCCTGCGAGTTCCGGGTGCACCTTCCGGGAATCGAACCCGGGTCACCTCGGTGACGACGAGGTTGCTCTACCATTTAGCGAAAGGGACTCGACTAGGCTGCGCACACTGAAGTCACAGGCGAGTCAGGAACTGGCGGTGAATGCTATCCGCAAGAAGGATCCGTGTGGCTCTCCTATTCAGGCTCGAGTGTTTGTCCTGAGCGACTTTCTGAACGCCCTAATGTGCCGTCTAGACGGAGGATAGTTTGCTTAGGCAAGTTTATAGCTTAGCAATCAAGAAACTGGATAGGACTCAAGCAAGGAGACTGCAGCCAAATCACCTGATGGTGAAATAAACTGAGATTTTTTGTTTGTTACGGAAATAACAAGCTTTGTTACGGAAGTAACAAACTCCCCCTTGAGCTGAGGCCGAATGGCCACAGAAATGAGAGAGATTTAGACTCCCCCTCACACTAAGGCTGAATGGCCGCTAAGAGTGAGGTTCGATACTCACCAGTTTCCATAGGACACGACATACTGCTGATGCTGATGCTGATGCTGCTGCTGCTGCTGCTGCTGCTGCTGCTGTGTTGTGCCGATTCTCTGTCTCTTCGCCTGCGGAGTCACCTGGGATTCATACTGGTAAGGTTGATGCTAGGGATGAAATTGCTGTTGCTGTTGCTGCGCTATTGTACTTGGATTTTTGGTGGCTGAAGGGGCGGTTACTGGCGGGGGCTGTTGCTGGTGGGGTTGTCGTGCGCCAATTTGCTGCTTCAGTGCATCTGCCTATCTTCTGGCTAAAAACTTTTATTTATGCTGCTTTGACTGACTGACTGACTTAATCTTAACCCCATCCATAAGATGGATATAACAACATAAAGTGCCGTGGATGGGCACGCGCAGGCTATACACTACACACAGGGCGAATTGCATGCGTACGCTGCCTTGGGTCATAAGTCCGCAGGGAGCCGCAAGCGACCCAAAAAATCCTGGTTGCTGCCCCTATAAATCTCTGCGGAATCTCAGCGCCTGGCGCTGAACGTTCTCGTCAAGTGACCCTATACTATACTGCACTATACTATACTATACTCCCCAACCCGCCCCCCCTATACTCTTGCCCTGCGTGTCAGCACTGCGTGAACTTCAATCTGCCCCGTCTCCGGCTCCTGAATGCCATTAACTAGCTGCTTCCACCCTGCCCTGTCCTGTGCTGCTTCCATCCACCCGTCCTTATCTATACCGGCGTATTCTAATGCTGCAGCCAAGCTCTCACCATACGTGAAGTCTGGTCTTCTCTGTGGACGTGGGTGTCCACACCACGCGGTGAGGAACATGCGCGGGAGTCGCGTGAGTGGCATCCTAGCTATACATGCCCAGCCCACTGCAGCTGCCTACGGCGGACATACGTTTCTATGCTACGCAACTTAAGCACCTTCAGCACGCTCACTGTGTTAATTCTGTACTCTCGCGTGTGCCGCATGCTCACACCACACATCGCCCGTGCACACTGGTGGTGGAATCTACGCAACCTACCCCGCATCTCTGCCGTCAAGCACCAACTTTCACTACCATAGATGAGGATCGCCAGGACGATCGCCACGTACGCTTCCATCTTGGCCGCTGCCGAGACCCCATCCGAGCGAAAAACCAGCTTGCTGAGTGACCCGAATGCCTTTGTCGCTGCTCCTATCCTGGCATCTACATCTACCGCGTCCGTTCCGTCCCTACTGATCATACTACCTAGGTATTTAGCCCTATCTACCACTGGGATTACGTTGCCTGATGGGAGTCTGATGTCGTTGAGGTTGGCATTGTCGTAGGTGTGTGTGTTGAGGTATGACATGGGCGGAGCAGCACAGAACAACACAAGGGCCTTCACGTTCTTGTCCAGGGCGCTTTCTCATGCACTTGCATACCCCACCTTGCAAAATGAGCGTTCACCTGAGGTGTCATCCTCTCCACCGTCCCCCAATAACTCTGCCAGGTCGCCTGTCATCGTCCTGTTTTCTTGCCCTAGCCTAGACAACTTGCTGGCTCTGTCCCAGAGTTGCCTGGCTTCTGCCCGTAGTTTTTTTCTGACATGCTATCTACCCCCTTATTCCGCAATTCTGCTTCCTTCTTTGCTTTTGTTGCTGTGCTGATTCTGCCTTTCATCTCTACACCTTGCTTGTAGAAGGGCCCACCTGGGTAGAAACGCCACTCTGCCAAGTGGCCTATTGGGTTCCTCTCTGCCTTCTTGCAGATGCCACACCCGCCTCTTCTTTTCTCTTTGCTGTTCTTTACCATGGTGATGTCCCAAGCTATATCTTAAGCTATTTTGTTCTTCGATACTGTGGAGGCGGGTGCAACAATAATCTCTTGTGAACTGCACAAGATGAACCAAAGGCAGATATGCCTGGACATCAATCGGGCCGCTTGAGGGCAAAAGACCCCCGGTGGATACCGGTAGTCGAGCGGGAGGTTGACTATCTCGAACTGCCTGCCTGTCTTCGTGAGTTAGGTGACAAAAGGAATCTGATTGATCACCGCCGGACTGTAGGCCACTGATATCCATCAGCTTTTGGCGCGTACAGACCTACACGGTGTTAAGTATAAGTACCACGGAGGTACGCCGGCCACGAAAATTGCTCCAGACTTTTTCGGTGTAAATCTTGCTCTTGCTCTTGGGATTCCGGGTGTTGCTCGCAATGCTCAGTGCAGCTTGAAAACGACGCTCGATGTTTTCACGGTAAATCAAGTGAGTACTATCTCTGGAAAGCCCAAAAAGATGGGGCGAGTAACGTGAATTTGCAGGGTCGAACGATTGTGTTTCAACCCACGTCTGAGCATGCGGCTCTTCCTTTTGAGTCCGTGGAGTTGTTGTCTCGTTCGAAAGCACTGTGTGTACAGAAGGGCACCAGCGACCGTAAGAGCACGATTGCATCCGCCACCAATTTGTGGATGTTTGCGATTTTGTACAGACAGCCCGTTCCGTCCGCTCCATGGTGCCTGTGGATTTGGGTGTACTCTCGAAGAAGCCGAATCGCAGAATCAATGTTTACAAAATAATGTGCTTGGTTTGACCACTTCTTGTCAACACGGACGGGGTGTCCTCCTTCAGTGGCAGACTGTGTTACCGTTCCACACACTGAAGACAGTGATGAAGGCAGTGGCACCGTGCTCAGATGATGAAGACAGTGGCACCGTACACCACCATCACCACCAGGTGTTCAACATGAATCAACAGGACCCATACTATACATACGGAACTCAACCATGCACACATGCCCCAACGCAGACCACACAACAGGCAGCAACGACACACACGGGCACTTGCCCTGGATAAAATGCACAAATGGTTTTGTATGTCAGTAGCACATTGGCAGTAGCTTACAAGACATAGACAGACAGATCACTCCCGAGTCTCGAACTCCCCTTCACCTTGCAAAAATCTCTACAGTGCCAATAGCGGCCCTAGCATCACTGACCAGGCTTGTTCTATAACAAGACTAGTCGAGACATAGCATGTCAGCATCATGGCTGACCATCCACCATGTCTACAGATGATGCCGCCTGGTATGCCCTCTATACGGACAACAACCACGCTGACGGGGGATCATGGCCACTGCAACACGCCACGAGTAGGGTCGCAATGCACACAGTGCACGTGCAGGGGGGCATGTTCTCGATACGAACAACAACCCTGGTCCTGCAGATGCACATGTGTGTGTGTGTGGGTGCACGTGCAGGGGGGCATGTTCTCAATATGAACAACAACCCTGGTCCTGCAGATGCTTGCGCTGTTATGGCGACTGTTGTGTGTTTGTGTGTGTGTGTGGCGTATGAAGGGGGAGTAGGGTGGAATACAATCTACCCAGAACTGCTTGTGTACATGCCCATGTACTTGTAAAAAAGAAGACGAAGAGGGTGCACACACGAGACTCTGTTGCTGATACTCTTTCCACACTACTCCTATGTCCATGGACGCGAGAGCATTCTTGGACTCGGTGATCCTGTCCTCTCTCTCTCTGAAATCCGAAGGACGCGGTTTTAGGAAAGTATGAAAAGGCTTACCAGCGTTGATTTATTGTAAATGTTTTTGTTTT
>Ga0099797_101406_pt1 | contig 12782 bp, 14 predicted proteins | sample Uncmet_Sort48C_1_FD_89871 | JGI IMG/M metagenome (GOLD analysis project Ga0099797, IMG submission 89871) | Marine eukaryotic communities from CALCOFI LINE 67, Pacific Ocean - C012_Sort48C_1 | ecosystem: Environmental > Aquatic > Marine > Oceanic | place: Pacific Ocean: Monterey Bay | collected... | reverse complement strand
TGTCGCCACAGAAGACGTATTTTCCAAACTTTCCCCTGTTGGAGGTTCTACATTTTCCATAGGGGCGGCATGACGAGCTTGGAGAAGTCTGCATCAAAGCAGCACATTTATCAGACGACGGAAGTCGGTATCCCGTCCGCGCATATGGATCGAATCATTCAACAACATAGGTGTATTATTCAGCTTTGCAAAAGTCAACGTTGTATAAGAGTTTCTGAACACAGGATTCCGGACCACGATCTGAATGCGTACGACGCGCAAACGAATTCAGACATAGACAAGCAGGCGATTCAGTTGGCACTGGCGCGGCCCAGCGCTGAATTGATCCTGCCCCCAAGAACCGGGCTCGACTGGACCGATGAGGTATCGGATGCAGCTAGGATTTTTTTGCCAATTGTTGTGAAACAGGACTGGGAAAGAAACGCGATGCTAAAAGCTGATTACTACATCAGAGAACAGCAGCTGTCGTACGCATTTTTTTCGTACGCATTTTCTGCTGCAGCTACGATTTTCAGGCCAATTCCCTCGCCGCGTCCTCCCCCGCCTCCAATAGAAGTGAACGGACATTTGAGAAACCGTGCCACGTACAATATATCCTTCGGGTTTTGTCTTTTAACTTAGAGCAACAGTAACGCAAAACTAGATACAAGGGGCGGGACATCATTGAGGTCGTCGAGCAAGATGGCATCCAAGCCATCGAAGATATCTACAGTAGATTTATTTTACTTAGGGGAGAGAAAAGTGGTGGCACGAAAGGTATAATTGACGTCGTGCACGATGTAACGACGCTAGATGAGTACAAGGCCCCAGCCTTGCCCACTTGCGGCATTTATACCGGTATATCTCCTGGCCAAATTTTCCTGGAACATATTATTTGAGACGTTTCCATACATAGGTAATGAGAGTTACATACTGCCGCCGTGTAAGCCGAACAAGTATGCGCCCCGAGCGCGGAAAAATTCGAAGGATACAGGAGATAAAAAACACATTGAGCGGCAATTTAAAGGCAGAATACTCCGAGAGAGTATGCAAGGGGAGCTCTGAGCCGCTTTTTTATCTCTTTTTCCTCTTAGGCCATCGACAATGGACCTATTGAAAACATGAGTTGGATGTTGCGAGCTACTATTTTATGAAAAAAGTCCCGGTACTGCGGCATTGACTGTCCCTGCGGCATTGAGGTGTTCTCGATCGTTGGATCAAGTGGTGGGAGTCGAAAGTCGTCTTTGTGTGTTGCGGTCAGCGATATGAAAAGATAACCAAATCGAGGTAAAGCATGAGGATTGACATTTATATGGCTGTAGGGTTTTCAGGATGTTTTGTAGCTGGCCGGCGACGATTGGGCCAGCAGCGGCGAAGCCCTTGGCGATTAGTGCGAGAACTGCGAAAGGAGCAAAGCGCGCAGGACCTTCAAAACGGAAGGCACGCGCCGCACGCTCCTTAGAGAAGGTTTGCAGAAGCTGCAGAACGCCCGAACCGATTTCGGCGGCGCCTTCGAGAAGAGGTTTCTAGCGCTGCGCGGCTGGTGTAGGTGCTGGAGGCGATTTCAGGTGGACAGCGGCGACGAAGGCTCGGAAAACCGCGAAGGGGAGCACGCGCCGCCAAGAAACGAGGCGAAAGGGGGGGACGGGGTAGACCCAGTCGCGAAGAGAGCGCCGGCGCGCCGTTCCATTCATTCTGCCGGGGGCTGCGGCTTAATGGGCTGCGGCTTGAGAGCCCTGAAGCGAAGCGGCAGGCGCCTTATTACGTGAGCGCGCGCCCTGCGTGGCCGGCGCGGGCCCAGCCTTGGTTCGCTGTCTACTTGGTCGGCCTCCCTTCTCGGCGAGCGGGTTTGAGATGATTGGAGCTGCGGTTCGGTAAAAAAAAATGAGGCAGCAAGAGTAGCTACGGAGATCACGGCCCGGAAACATGATTTGGTAGCGAAGTTCAAGGAGATGAAGCAGCAATGTCGCTGGCGTCCCGGCAACTACTCGTCTTGCGTCGTACTACATGGAGGGTGAAGACCGCAAAAGTTAGTTCGACGAGGTTGCGGACAGCACTGATGAAAACTGCGCGCACGACACCGCGGCGCGCTGAGTCATTCGTCTATTTTGACTGGGGCGGCGATAGTGTTTATTTCTCTCCATGCCGCAATTTTGATGCAGGCAGGGGGCTTCGAAAAATCTTGTTCTCACTCAGCCTACTATTCGTGTTCTCGAAAATATTCTAAGAGAAACGGTATGGCTTGGGAGCGAGAAGACTGTTTTGTAGAGGCGGAAGTATTAAATCTATTTCAGTTTGAAGCGCGGAGTGATGTAAAATATGTCGTCGGGTGCAAATCTTGCGTACATCTCCCTGTGTTGCGCACTGAGTGTCACATTTTGGTTACGAATAAGGCATCGCGGGTCGCAGCAAAATCAGCAGCTTCAGCAGAGGGATTTCGTAAGTCCGAAGAAATCCCAGATCGACGAGGAGCCAGATCAAACAAGGACAGATCAATCCTGGCTTCCATATCCTTTCCGAACTGATATTTTCTCGTCTCGGCGTTCTAGTTCCAGCACGGTGGATACAGAGTATATTTTTCCTTTGCTATTTGACGTCTCATATGAAGTGGGAACGTAGGGGCTTGACAAGTAGCACCTCCTTTTCGGGCGAGGAAAAGCAAACGGACCGTAATCTCCTATCGAATCCGCCGCTAACGCCAACCCGGAAGATTCTAGGCACAGTAGCACAGTTGCAAAAACAGCAAGAGAGCGCAGGTCCGTGACATGTTTTGCTTCTTCTAGCAGAAATCAGAGTTGTTTTAGATATTGAGCTGCAAGATTTCGCGGGTCTGAAGGAGAGAAAGTAGATGCCGTCCGAGCACAAGGATAGTCGGATGGCGCCGGTGGTGGCGGACCACAAGGAGGGGGCGTCTACCGAGCGGGTGAACAAACTGCGGTATGAATACACGATTCCGGGTCTGCCAAGTCACCATATCGTGAATGATCTCGAGCTCTACCTCGATAAAGAATTCGAGTTCTGCGAATCTCTTGCAAACTTCGGGGAAGTGATGTTAGTGGAAAACCGTGATTTGAAGAAAACAGACAGCAATCTGCGTTTGGATATCTTATCACGTCTCGTGATGGCGTACACGATCACGCAGTTGATGAATTTACAACAGTGTTGTGACGTGACGCATGCCGGCATGTCGCACGTGGGGTTGAAAACGTCATTGTACGACGCTCGCACCGCGTTGTTTCATCAGTTGCATCCGTTGCTAATGAAAGCGTACTTGGAAGATGAGCAACTGTTCACTTTGTTGGAGAAACTGTTGCAGAATCACCCATTGCTGATGTTTCAGTGTCTGCGGGATCCCAACGGCAAGATTCTCTTCATGGAGCCCGACCACCAGAAAAAGAAATTCGTGGCCATGACGGCGGACCAAGAGAAGGGGGCGAAGGAGGAGGAGGCGAAGATGGAGGAGGCGAAGAGGAAGGAAGCAGCGGCACGAAAAGAGCGCGAGGAAAAATACAAAACGTTTCTGAATTTAGCGAACGGCACGAAGCTAGGAATCATGCGAAAGTTGATAACCAAGGTTTGTCTTCGGATGCTTTTTCGCATTGATCAGGTTTTTCGCATTCCTAATGTCAGGTCCAGGAGCTGGTGAATTCGTCGGAATGCCCGCAGTGTGGATGTCTGGTGTTTAATCCGCCGGCGAACGATGGCGCGGGCGATGGCTCGAACGTGGTAGTGGATGCCGAGCGAGCCGCGGCCGACGCTGCGAAAATCAAAGGTCTGGAAGACCAACTCAAGGATTTGCAGGTACGCTAGGTTTCTGAAGGCTTGAGAGCCCATTTTGGGATGCCGTACTAATAAACTAGGACGAGATGGAGGCAATGCGACGGGATGCCGAGATGGCGCGTGAGGAGATGGTGACTTTGGGGAAGAAGCTGAAGGACTCCGAGGCAGAAAACGGGAAGCTGAAAAAAAGTAACGAAGCCTTGGAAACTGACCTAAAGACCGCCATGGGACTATGTGACTCATTACGTGAGAAACTGGATCACGTCCAAACGAAACTCGAGGCCCAAACCTTGGTGGCCACAGAGAAGCATCTGGAAGAGTTCGAGAGAATCGAAGAAGAAGTCGACAACTACTACTCGGTTCTCCCCGACATCTCTACTGACGACGGCGCGGTTTTTTGTTTGACATATCTAGTAGTTGTTGCTTGAAAAATTTGTGGTAGGATGATGTCTCAAGCATCGCGGACTCGGAGCGCAGCGGGCCTGGGATCACTGCGATGGTGAAGAAGGCGAAAGACACTGTCGGAAAGGTGAAAAGCTCGGGGGAGGCGTGGGCGGGGCGAAGAGAGGGGGAGGAGTACAATTCCGTCACTGACGATGTCCCCGAGGAGCTAGATGAAGTGGCGCGCAATGTGAAGAAGCGATGTGGAGGGCTAGATGTTGGAGAGCTTTCGGAAAATGAGGAAGACGCGAAGAAAGCCAAAGCTGAAGCCAAAGCGGTCGAAGAGTACAAGCAGGAAGTGCGCAAGGAAAAAAAGTTGGAACGAAAGCGCAAAGAAGAAGAAAAAATGCTGGACAGGAACGAGATGGCGCTGGCGTCGCCCGGGTCGACCAACGGTAATACTGGCGAAAAGCAGGTATATTGGAAACATAAAAGTTAACTGCAAAAATATAAAAATTTTGAGATTGAAGCGCGAATCCTGGGCCCGGAGGGGAAGGCGCAGCTGGAGCTGAAGAAGGAGAAAGCCAAATCCCTCCGCAAAGCTGCTTCGTCGGGTGGCGAGTTGGGAGGTTCTAGTTTTAGTCTTTTAAAAACAACCGAATCCTTGTCGTCGGCACTGAAGCCCCAGTGCCAAAGCCTCCTCCCACGAGTGGCAACGCCGAGTTCAACAAGATGGTCGAAGAGGGGGAGGCGGCCATTGACGCGGTGAAGGACGAGGAACTGCATGATCGAGTGAACGCACATGCCAGCGTCGTCGACAATCTGCGGATGGTATTCAGCTGCTTTTATTTCTCTCCCAATAGAGACCGTCGCGGAAGGTCTCTCCCAATAATCTCAGCTTGTCCAAGATCTGTCGCGGAAGGGCTTCGACATGGCGCAGCATTATGAGTCGAAAATTGCGACGCTCAAGTCCCAGTACAAGCAGGAAAAGCGAGCCAAGGAAATGCTCCAGTATGTTTGAGAACCGATATTTGAAAAGCATTTACCTCTGGCTACACAGGGAGAAGTACGAGCAGGACGTGACGAAATCACTGCGGAAAGTGGCCCGTTTGAAGGATGATGTGAAGGAGCTCCGAGCCGAGCGGGCAGCGTTGACGGAAGAACGGTTTTGTTCGCACAACGTATGTTGCGAACAGACATCCCTTTTTCTTTCATAGCGACCAACTGGTTGCGGATAAGCAAGCGCTTCTGGACGAGCTCAAGGATTTTAAGGAGAATGCCGGGCAGAAGCTGATCGATTTGGAGCTGGAAGTGGAGATGCTCCGAGGGGAGAGAGATGCTCTGCTCGAAGAGAAGGAGGAGCACAAAGCATTGATTGCTAAGTACGAAGAGGAAGTGCCACGCCTGAAAGAGGAGCTGAAAAAGCGCGCGCTGGTAATCGAGGAGTTGAAACGCCGCATCGCGAAACTCGAAGGCATGCTTTCCAAACTCGACAAGAACTGGAAGAAGAAGATGAAAGACGACGATCTGGAGGAAGGTTTTTCCACATAGAGAAGCCGCATTACTCTGCTTTTTCCCAGTCGCATAGCTTGAAAAAAAGCTATGCGGATGGGGGATGGGAGGAGCGTGTTTCAGCGGCTCTATGACGATGCGCGCGCTAGGTTGCTGAGACTGATCCAGCGGCAGAAGGAGTGGTGTGCGCTGATGGAGGAACAGCGGCTGAAAGTTAAAATTCTCGAAAAAAAATTTCCAAAAAAATTTCCATTAATAGGTTATGCAAGGTCTCGAGTTCAGCCTGTTTCCCAACTTTCTCCCAAAGGACGTAATATTGTGACGATTTTTTTTTTGAGATATTTCTTAATTGCACAGAACGCAGACCCCCTATACTACGACGTGGACGAGTTGACGGACTATATCATCGGGGATCTGGCGTTCGGGAGTCCGACGCACGGGGGCGGCGACAGTCGACGGCCCTGGACCGCGCCGAGTCATGGAGGCCCTGGGCGTAGTTCTCTGGGGGCTGCGTTCAAAGGCATGCCGAAACGCAAGTCGTCGCCGAAGCGGCAAAAAGTGAAGGCAATCCTACGACAGTCACATCACGCTGCCAACATGCAGGGCGGTGACGAAGAGCCCGACCCGTCGTGGATCAACACCGATGGGGAGGTTTTTTTTTCGGTCCGACCCAATAAAGGCTCAGGCTTGATTTGTGGTCGTACAAAAGGCACGCACAGTCCGACGGGTGTACAGTCAAGTGTTGAATCCGGTGGTTGGGCCGAAGGGTGTGATCGGTGTGAGGCTAGGTCAGAAGAAGTCCAACTCTGCGACCACTCGGCGGCCCGAATCTAGTTACGGAGGGGGTACATGTGAAAATACCAAGGTGGTACGGGAGGGATTTCATTTCAACTTGGAAGGTGGGGAGATGCATTATGCATCATCCTCTGGGCTACAGCAGACGAGAATGCCTGGCAACGGGGTCATTCCGACGAAAAAGCAGAGACCGCGAACTGCTGCTGGAACACTGCGGTCCGTGGGGGCACCTCAAATGGACCATACGCTTGATCCGATGCCGCTGCAGATTATCGCCCCCAATTTTCTCAAGAATCTCACGGACGGCGCCTGCGGCTCCATCAAGCCCTGGGATGTTTCACATTCAGGTTGACCAGAAAAGTTTTGGCTATGATTGTATTATTTTGTTTTGTCGTTCCGTCTACTACGTCGGTTTGTACCAGTACAAGTTATTTTTCCCTACAAAAGTTGTACGTCCGTCCTGGCCTGTTGTGTCCTACGGCTGGAAAATTTTCTGTATTTTCAAGCAAATTGTGGTTGGCAAATGGATACAAGCGCGAAGCAAGCACTACATTCTTGTTCTCAGAAATCACCAGACAGCTGCGAGAGAAATTGGAGTGCAATAGAAGAAGAGTAGCATCGGAATATCGCAGTGGAGAACTAGAATATAGCAGCCTTGCAATCGTTTTCTAGCGTAAGTTCTGAACCCAGCGCGTAAGTTCTGAAGACATAAGCGTACTCGGCTTAAAAGATGACAATGGCTAAGATTTTGCGTATCATGTTGGGCTCGAGAACATCCCATAGCGCGTAGTTAGGAATATCCTCACGCGGTGGAAGATATTCGTCGGCTGCGCGGCAGAGGGGGGTTCCGATGCCGGCAGGGGAAAGCGTCTTGGCAACCTCCTTGATAGAGGTCGCAGACACCGAGGCTGCCAAGACGCTGTTCCATGAAGAGTTGCAATTCCTCGCCCGCTTTTCCACCTCAGACGCCCTATTCTATAAACCTACAGCTCTTCGTATAGATCCTTCTGCGTTATTGGTTTCAAAATACGCAGCAATTCAAGCAGTTTGCCCAAGCACAACACTCGGAACGTCGTGAAGTGTTCAGACCACTAGAAGGTAGGAGAAGAACAGTGGTAGGTTGGAGAATGTTCACAATTCGATCTTCCACTTAAGAACTTCTGGCTCGGAGCATGAGTCGAGTTAGAGTTTTCTTCTTGTCAGAGTTGCGATTCGGTCATTGTAGTTAGAGAATTTGTTTTTACTGCAGCTGCGGATCTAGTTAGGTTGTGTCTTGGGGGATGAGCGGCTCTTTGGGACCACATTTTGAAAAGAGGTTGACTATAGTGATTTTGAAAAGAGGTTGACTATAGGCGTCCACTGACTTGACTTGCGCTTTCGAAAAAAATTTCTTCCAACCCGCGCCAACATGACGTTGGTAGATGAATGGCTGACGACTAGTTTGACCTCCAAACTAATTCTAATAGAACTTTTTGTCGAGAGAAGTTTTGTCAGAGTCCATTCGAAGTATCCGGAAGAATTGAGCAATCTGAGTTAGTTATGGGTCGAAGACGCGGCTGGAAAATGGTAGGCAGAAAGGGCTTGTCGGCTGTGGTTTTGGGTATCGCGGTTGCGCCGTTGAACACAGGGAATGGTATGGAGATGCACCATAGCAACCAACAGGTGCACAGGCTTCTCTTCCCCATCCTTCAGATTCTCTTCTCTTCTCCAGGCAAATGTTTCGGTTACACAGGTATTAGCCCCCGGAATTGAGGGGGATATGGGCGTTGAGGAAAAGGTAGCGGAGAAATCAAGGGTAGAGCAGTTCCTGGGTGTTGTTGCACAAGGGACATTGGGTAGAAAATAAGTTTTGGAAAATGGGCTCGGCGCTCCAGTCGTTTGACTGGGGTCGGACCACGCGTGGCTTTCGTTAGACTCGGGCCCCCCGTTTTCTAGGCGCGACGGTCGGATCCCTGGTAACTGCAGGGCTGCTGGAGGCCATCTCCTCGTTTTCTTCCATGTTTAAAACGGAGTATAGAATGGGCGGACCTATTAAAGAGGGCCAGATACTCTGTATACCGAAGGATGGGGATACCTCTGTATACCGAGATACCTCCGTAGTAGCCACACCAGCCGGCTGTATTCTATGTGTTTTCTGAGGGCATATTTTTTTCCTTAAACGTGCTTTGCAGGCGAATGTGTTCCAACATTTAGGCCACGAAACCGAAGGGGGGGCCACAGCGTTCCAATATATCGGTCGGATCACTACTAACAGATGCGACAAACTCGGTAGCGCATGGAAAAAGATAGAAGACTCGCCTCTCGTCGGGAACAAAACGTGGGCGGTTTGTTTTTGTTTCGACTCACCACCTGTGGTAATTGGGCGGTTCTATTAGGACGTGAACAACGAGGTGTCGTGGGTGTTAAGTTTAAACTCCGAGGCCGCGACAGCCGAAAAGTTTATGCTTTTACAAAAGTCGGACGACGTTGCAGATCCAAAACCACTTGGGGACAAAGTGACAAGGGCGGATCTTGCGAAGGTCAAACAGATGATAGTGAGAGGGAAATTTAAAGAGGCCGGTTATAACGACTATAATGTCGTCGGATGTGCGAAATTTTCCAATGTGGACTTTGTGGCTCCAGAAGAACCACCAAAAGCGCCAAAAAAGAAGCCGTGTGGTTGCTGCTAAGGAGGACTTGGCTTCTGCTTCTTCGACCTAGATCTTGTCCGAATTCTCAATATCAATAATGGTATACTAATTGTCTCTGCGTTTCAATTTTCAGTGTGCTTGAATCATGTATTGAATTCTATGGTATACAATCTATATTTGTTTTTAAAAAACCTTGTATTTTCACTGCTCGTCACACCGAGTCGCTAAATACCCAAAGTTGACGTTGCATCCAGCTAGCTGTGTCGCGTGCCCCGAGCTGGCACTAGACAAAAAAAAAGTTGATGCTGCTATAGCAGATATCTTATCATTTCTTCTTATCGGCGCCAAAGAAACGGAAGCGGTAGCTGTTTCCGAGGCAACAACATTGAAAAAGGGCAACAGTTATGAGCAAGAGTTCTCGGCCATTAGAAAGAGTCGGATGGGGCATGCGCATTCAAAAATACCAATTAAGTAATACCCACAAGGAAAGAGAAAAAAGACCCAAAATCGTGCTGGAGGGGGATTGCCTAGGGGTCGTCTAGAGAACACATGGGACAAAACTGTCCAGAAAGCACCACCTGGCACCTTCCTGGACACAGCGTCCAGTTGGGAGGACGTCGTGCCGACCAGGTGAAATGGTGTCCAGGTTAGCCCCTAAAAAGACTTGACCTGGGACTGACCTAAAAGATGACCTGCGACCGACCTAACACCCATCCCCCGCCTCGACCGACACCTCGCCAGTTGAAGCCGTCCTACAAGGGCACCTAAAATTTGCCCGAAATAGACCTGCGTTTTGACCCAGAAGGGCGCCTACATTTGACCCACCGTATGACCAGAAATCGACCTGGTTTGTGGGCCAACCAGGTCGTATTTGACCAGGCCGAGAAAGCTGGGCCATATCCATGTTGCCAGCACTCGGTGGGACCGCATGAACCCTGGCTGGCCTAGTTCAAGTTCCCTCTCGCGCGAAGTTCTTGTTCGCACAGTTCTTCTCTGGTGTTCAACCACTCTGAAATTCCCAATGCTTCCCGACTATTTCCAAACACGATTCGAAGCCCCAGCATCAAAGACGTCTTCCTCGCCGTTCCTTAACCATTGCACCACCAAAAAACCTCCGCTAACTGACTGCTGCGACAAGTCGGTTTCAGATTGCTTCGTCCTCTCTTGCCCTAACCCAAGAATAACAGAGTGCCGGGTGCTTCCAACTCTCTCCCACGGTCGTAAAGCTTCCGCCGAGCCGAGTCTACGCGTTGTCCCCCGGCCATTAGAAAGAGTCGGATGGGGCATGCGCATTCAAATAGCATAAAAGCACTCTAGATTATCTACTATAGCAGCATAAAGCACTCAAGATTATTTCTTTCATTCTGTCTTTCTTTCTGAATGGCCGTAGGACCCTAGGTAAGCCGGTAAAACGTATTAGTAGCGATTAGTTGAGTCCCCCAGTACATTTAATTATTTATTGAGTCCCCATCTCGTCCCCCCCAGTACATTACAGCTTACAAATATCTTCATATATCACTATAGCTTCTACTGCATTCTGGCTTCGTAATTTATTAGACTGTCGCGTGATGCGATGGCAGTCGCCTTTTTGTCGAGGAAATTACTAGCCTAAGTTGACAGGGAGCAAGAGAAGCATAAGCACCATTAGTGAGTAACTGAAGAAACCCCAGTGGGATCAGAACTACAGAGTTCCTGGATTTTCGGGATTCTAAATATTATCTAAAAATTCGGCAAGCTTCTAACTTGCTCAGCGGCAGGATGACATCCCCGCGAATAATTCCAGACTTGGGTAGGCGAATCCATTGGAACGCGAAAACAAAAAAACATTTTCAGTTTCATATGGGCAGATATTTCTGGTCAGTTTAGTACGTCTGGTTGAAGATCCCGCGCGCCCTGAGAGGGGTTCGCTTCAGACAGACAGAGTGACGTGACTGCTGACGGGGGACTCCGAAGTCGAAGAAAATTAGTACATCTGGAATTGGCAAGGAAACGCCTCCCAAGGAACTCTGGTAGATACATCATCGATGTCTGTGTTCAATGTGTTCTCAAGGGGCGAGCTGACAATTCTGATGACCGGCAAGGAACCAAAGTAGATGATACTGCTGATTGTGGTGTACGTGGCCTTTCGTATATGGCTCTCGGCTATACCTCCGGTCTAGGTCATATATGTCGCAGCTTGATCAACTTTTCGGGCGCTCCATCCCAAATTCGTTTTACCGATCAGGAAAATGAAGGAGCCGGGAGAGTCAGTTGCAGACGGCGCTCATGACTGAATTCCCTGACCGTGCCTATTGTCTCCCATTAAATCATTTCTTAGCAACGTTCGGATTTTTTCTTTTAGGTTATTTCTTTTCTCCTACGCTAGCCCTGTTAGTCCCGCAGTAAAACCCGGCATAAATGATCCCGCTACTTTTTTAAACATTTGCCTGATTTTTCTCACTTTACTTGCTCCAAATTGCTTTTTTCAGCCCTTCCAAAAACGTTTCCTCAATCCCCCCGGCTCTTGTCGTAAAATCTTAGTTCAATTGTACGGGTCTTGCTGCGTTTGATGTTGTGTATTGGGAACCCCTTAGAGCAGTCATTGAAACAAACCCCCTCTGTCAGGTGAGTCCATCAAGCATTGCGCATCGCCTATGATTTGTGTGGGTACTACCCTGTGCGCAGCACAACGTTTCTATGATGACGCCAAGGAGACGGGTTTGCTGGGCCTCGCTCCTCCCTCAGGTGCTGCTGATACAGTGGTATAGTGTTGATAGGTGCTCCTGAGCCTCACGCGGGAGCTGGCGAGTGCGAAAATGGTTCATAAGGAGCAGCTGTGTGAAATTGGTTTGCGTTATTATTTCTTGATGCCAGTGAGAATTTTCTGTATAATTAGAAGCTGCGTTTGCAGCTGCGATATTTTGGGTGTAGCAAGCTTGAAAATATCAATATATTCCCTCGTGACATCTGACGTTTGGATTCTTGTACATTAGCTACAGACAAAAAGAGCGGTCCGCCGGCGTTTGAGTCTCGCATATTTGTTCGCGCGCAAAGATTCAGTTAAAGAGAGCAGACCTTGCGTTGGCAGGATGAAAGGCCTTGCGTTGACAAGAGCGAGTAAAGACGGCGTTTGAGAGAGCAGCAGCCCCTCCGGCGCACTGCAATCCGAGAAGGCAGCTTGAGCTCTGTCGCAGCAATCCGGATTTTTGCATTCAGCAAGCCCGAGGGCTGGAAGACAAGGGCAACAGGATGAGCGACGAGAAAACGAAGGAGACGGGTGGCGAAGCAGACGGGGTCGTGATGGCCATGGAAAGCGTGACGAATGGAAGCGTGATGACGAACGGGGATGGTGTGACGGGGGCCGCTTCCCTAAGGGGTCCGACTGGATCGGAAATAGTATCAGACCACGAAAGAAACGTGAGAGAGACTGAAACGCATCACAGTCATGCGCCTCCTCCTCTGGAGTTGGAGGAGCAGCTTTTGGACGACGGGGCAAGGGAAACTGGTAGGGGCATGACCGCGGCCAGTAGACCTGGGAGTCGACCTGTGGTGCCGAAGCTTCCGCTGCATTTCAAGATATCCACGCCACTGGACGATCCCAAGCCGCCCATGTTTCAGATCTCGACGCCAGCGGATTCTGAGCAATCCATGCCTTTGACGAAGAAGAAGCACCGAAACATACCCCCCGATACTGCATTTTCCAAAAATTCCTCGAAAAACACGCTG
>Ga0099797_101405_pt1 | contig 12783 bp, 7 predicted proteins | sample Uncmet_Sort48C_1_FD_89871 | JGI IMG/M metagenome (GOLD analysis project Ga0099797, IMG submission 89871) | Marine eukaryotic communities from CALCOFI LINE 67, Pacific Ocean - C012_Sort48C_1 | ecosystem: Environmental > Aquatic > Marine > Oceanic | place: Pacific Ocean: Monterey Bay | collected... | reverse complement strand
AAGTAGTAAAATTTCAACATTTACCCGGAACTTCAGAACGATTCAGCGGCGGCAATATCGGTCTTCCTTCCAGTCGAACAGGCTCTGCGACCACTGATCGTGGAGGTGCAGCAAATAAGATGCCAAGTAAAACCGGATCTTCTATGCTTACAGCAGATTTGATTAACGGTGCAAACAAAAGTTCTAGTTTATTGACTGCAAAGGACAAAAAGTTTTTCGAGCATCCGCAAGCACAAGTGAAGAGCGAAGATGTTCCGTTGTTGAGGCAGCATGTGTTGGAGGTGGGAGCGAACAATAGAAGTTGGGAAGGTTTGAGTACGGCGTTTTCTGATCAATCAGTTGAAGATGCAATTGTGGAAAACTTTTTGGAGAGTGCAAAATTGTTTTGCAAAATCGAGAAGAAAAATCTAGAAAATGGAAAAGTTGTCGATTATGTGCGTGCAATACGAAAAGGTTGGTGCAGTAAAGCTTCCAAAAGTATTGGATTGAAATTGGACAAGCGGAAAATCGTGAAGGTGAAAATTAATGGTGATCATCGTTTGTGGACTGGGAAATTATATGTGAACAAGTTCAACCGACGTCTGTTAGTGTTTGATAATGAAGACAATCATGTCGGAATCGAAAAAGTGAAACGCGATATCAAGAGGATTCAGATCGTGTCGTCCTAGTAAGGATGTGGAACTTTTCTCACGCAGCAGGATTGGAATTTGGGATCCAGTGGAAATGAGAGTGTATTTACCCGGATTGAAAAAATATAGACATCAACATGTTTCTAACATAGAGCACGTTTCTAGTTTCAATATTTGGTTTCTAACAAGAGAAGGTAACAGTTTGTGAAACGCGTCGTTCGAGGCTGCTAACACGCCGAAAATGGGTTGCAAGGAAAGATCGTGGCAAGGGACATCACATGTCTCTATGGTATCGCGTCGTTACAAGGGTGTGTTGTTCTTGTTGTCATTCCCGTGGGTTGGAAAATTTAAATTGATGTCATTCTTTAGCTGCGTGTATTATTCCAGTATTCTGTTCACTAGCAATTTTCTGTTATTTCAGATTCGATTCTTGGTATATTTTCATTAACCAATATTGTGATCCAATTCAGCATGGTGGTGAAAGTAGCAGGACGATGACAGCAGTGGTCTTTGCAGAAACAAATCTGATTTTCGATGGGGTAGCCTCTTGAACATTCTGACGCTGTGAGGATGGCGGACGCAGCGAACAACACGATGGCCATGGCTTCTGGCTCGATAGTGGACTTTCAAAACTACAGAACTGAAATCGACACTCTCGCCGCCCAAGACGAAGCAGACGTCACCGACCTCCTTCAAAACAAATTCTATCGCTTTCGAAATCTTGTGTTTTCACCGATTTCGTACGCGATCCCAGAGGAATTCATCCGGTCGGATTCTGTTGAGATACATAACAACAAAACATTTCACATCGTTGATAGATTAACCAGGCGAGCGATGGAAACCGAGGCTGCTGTCGGGAAGAAAGTCGAGGCAATAATGCACAAAGTGTCGATGTTCGGCCCGTTAGAAGAGGATAAGTACATGGAGTTTTTCCACCAACACAGGTTCGGAACAACTTCTCGTAAAGGAGGTTACGACGTCCTTCGTCATTACGAGCTCATCGCGAACGGGGTTTTGCCGGTGTTTCTCGGGCCGGAATGGGGTGAGCAAGGTGATAATTGGCCGAAAAGTGTTGCGAGTCAGATACCCAAAAGACTGGTATTGAAGGGAATGGAGCTTTGGAAAGAGTATAGTGAGGAGTTTGTTAAAAAGATGGAAAACGAATTGCTCGGCGAAGGTGGTCAAAGATCGTTGAAAGAAGAGTTCTTACGTGGTGTTTCTGGCGACGTCGCTGATAAAGTCGCTGCCAACGCAGCGCTCCATACTCTTCTCAGCGAGTACAAAACCCACTTGCTCGTTCACCGGTACAGAATCGTGAATTTCGACTTCTCCGAGACGTTTGACAAGGCATTTGCACATAGTTTCGGAAAAGACTTCGTAAAAAAAGCGACAATGGTCGACCGGACGGATCACATTGCATTGGATTTGAAAAGTAGTGGGTCCTCGGATTTGGTAAAAGGTTTGGATAGGAAGACTCGAAAGATGATATATGGACCCGGTGGACAGAAGAAAACATTTCACAATATCGAAGGAGAAACTGCTCCTGATAGCAAATCAACGACCACCAAGACAGATAGTGCCGTAGTTGACGACTCAGAGGAGCTGAGCGTACTAGGCGATTTTGATATCAGAGGATCGTTAGACATGGCGAATTCCAAGGTCGAGACTATGAATATAATACGGGGGCTGGATGAAAGTTTCGCTTCGGCGATTGAAAAAGAAGCTGTGGACCTTGTAGGTGTCGATTCTGGAGTTGCAGAAGCCAGCGCAACGAATACCAGGGAGACTCAGATTGAACATCTCGTACACAAACTGTTCCTTTCATCGCCAGAAAATATTCAAAAATTGATCAACTTTACACTGGAAACAGACAGAAAATTCAAAAACCTAGAAACAAGACGAAAATATCTAGTTTCTGTTTCAGACGTTCCGGATGTTGATCAAATTCTCGACAGAAACTTTCTACTAGCTCATCAATGTCCATGTAGTTTTCCTCATTGGTTGTGCGATCAATAGAGTCATCATCCCGTGGGGAATCATCAGCCGCGACTACTATATCGATGAGATCTAGTTGATCTGCGTCGCCCAACATCTCTGCCAACATTGATTGATTTGACTTTGTAGAACCTTCTTTCCCGCTGTGCTCCGAACGTTGAAGAAAAGCCAACCACAATCGCCCCTCCAAATATCGAGTTGCCCGCTTCGCTAACTCCAGAGCCATCGCAAATGATTTTGTCGCCTTACCACTTGCCCCATTGGATTTCTCTTTGCAATATCTATCGTAGTAATCACGCGACTGTTTCACATTACACAACGCAACCATTTTTGGAAATTGCTTTCGAAATTTGTTTACGCGCAGTAACACTCGGTCGCGACTTTCTTCGCTGCAACATGTCAACTCATTTTCCAAATACAAGACGAAGAAATACTCGTGATAAAGCATTTGCGCTTTGAATTCTTTTCGTAGATGTGCCAGTTTCTGTTGACCCAGTGCCAAAGCATCTTCGCGACTTTTGATACCGTCAGGGAAATTCGCTGTTGCTGCTTCACCTTTGGTTTTATCGTCGCAAAGTTCATCCGCCATATCCAGACACGCCTTCAAAATGTGATACACTGACGATCTGTCCCATAACCCCGCCAATACATTCAGTTTTCTTTCCGAGTAGTCGATGCATTCCTTGTAGTTCTTTCTTCTCAATGCATCCTCTGCCAGAATCTCGTAGTATAGACGCGCTGCACCCTCGTGATGCAGCGGATTAACTTTTCGCGGTTCCTGTTCGTCGTCTGCGTTTTTTTCCGTCTCTAATTTTTCTAGCAACTTCTCCAAATCACCATCGGAATCTTCGTTTGCAATTTGAAAACACCGATGAAAACCGGGATCAACTTTTTCCAGGAGAGAATTTGGCGAAGATGACAACTTCAGATAAGTTCGTCGCAAACGCGGATTGCAACAATACTTGGCCCACGGATAATGATCGATCCAATGCGAAGCCCATTCCTTTCCGCCATTGCCACCTGCTGCATCGTACGCCAGAAAATTTGAAAATCTTTCTTGAATGTACGCATGTTCCAAGCCCAAAGCAGCTGGATGGTTTGTGAAAAAATCTGGCATGTCAGCCTCTGGCTTCCAACTTCGTTGTGACATGGCCGCGTAGGCGGCTTTCAAACCGACGTGTTGTTCAAACGCGTCTGAACCGTGATTCACCAAAATCACATCGGCAGCTTGAAATTTTCCCACGGATATCATCGTTCCTGCTGCCTTTCCCTTGGGATTATTTTTCAAAACAGGAATTTGATTATTCAACGACGCCTCCAAAGCATTGAAATATTGCATGGACTGGACAAAATCTTTGTTCTCCCGATACAAAACGCCTAGATGAAGATTCAGAATGTCGCGTGTGCAAGCGTAGTTGTTTGTATTCGTTTGTTCCACTTTTTTCAGATTGATGCTTTGACCAGGTACTAACTTCTTCATCCGCTTATCGCTATTCCCACCTGGCAGAATTAGCTTGTGCTCCCGTAATTTCGGATTTGATTCGACCTCCTCCAATATCTTGTTCAATTCCGTTTCCGCCTCTAGAAACAATTTTAACGCGTCACTACGCAGATGTGATTCAAACTTGATTTTTGCAAAATACAACGTGAAATGCAAATTTACTAATCGGATTTGATGGCTAGCTTTATGATCTGTATTGCCACTAACACTACTCAATTGAGTTTTCAACTGCTTCTTCATGTCCGTGAGGTATTTGTCTAAATTTCCGTTATGAATGATGAGTCGTAACAACCGGTAAAGAAACCATAATGCTCGGAGACGTCGGCCAAAATTCTTATCTGTACTGAAATCAACAATTGCTTTGCCAAGAAATTTCGCACTCTTAAGGAAAAGCTGTTTTTTCCGAACGGCCTCTTCTTGAACATACAATGCGTCGAAAAACGAAGCAACACCAAAATAGTAACTCCTCAACGCCTCACCCTCCTTTCCGAGCTTTTCAAATTCCGCATCTTTTGAGGGTTCTTCCACAGATTTGATAATTGTTCCAAAAACTTCTTCTAACATCACATATAGCAACGCGTTGTCTGCAACGCGACAGGCATGCAATGCGTCTTTTATGATATCATCATCGAGTTTGCAGCCGCAACCCATTTCTCTCGAGAGACATTCGTAAATTGTTTCTTCCTCCTTGTGGCGCTGCACGCTGATTTGCTCCACTGCCTCCTGACTCAGAAACGTTGCCGGGAGACTTTTGCAAGGAAAATCGCGGACATATTTTCCTAGATTCGTCAGACTCGAAATAAATGGTTTTCTAGTCAACTTTTCCACGGGAGAAGAATCGTCGTCATCGTCGTCGTTTATTGCGCCAGTCTTAGTTTGAGAATCAACTTGGGAAATTTTCTCAGTATCGGCGGCGTCATCAGCAGAGCCACCGTGTGCATCGGGATTCTCTTCGTCACCAAAAATTGCTTTCCATTGAGCGTTGTATTTTCGCTTGAAATTCTTCACTTGTTTCTCGGTAAGCTTCAATTGTTTTGCGATCTGTGCTGTTGTCATCTCTCCTTTCTCAAACAAGTTCGCGGCACTTTTTTTCCAAGCCTCGTCCAAACCAGCTAGGTATTTTTTCCAATCCCTTTTTTTCGGATCCTCGCTTTCAAGCAAGAAGTCATCCTCTTCCAACGCCGCCAACAAAGTAGGATTTTCTGCGTTGTCATTTTTCAATTTATCTTTCAACTCTTTTTTATTCCTCCCTGCAATACTCCACTGGTTGCCTGTCGTCAGATCGGTCTTGCACGCTGCACAACGTTCTTTACTATGCTTACAAACCATTATTGTCATTCCATCGATCTCCACATATCTGTTGTCTTCTAAATTTCGCAATTTCGAAACTTCCTGATCAAACTCGTTGTATTCCGCTCCCGTAGCAAACGCAGTGATCTGATCTAATAACAGACTGTGGAGTTGTTTTGGTCTAGTGCCATTCTTTAACTTTAAATCTTTTGCTATTTCTTCCATGATGGTATCGGGATGTTTTTTCCCGTCGTTTTCGCGTCCTGCGATTTTTGGATAGACTTCGAAACGTAGGAAGATCTCGATGATGATCTTCTCGTCGGTCTCGTTCAAGTTTTGACGTGTCGCGAAGCGGGGACTGAAACCTAATGCTTCACGGGCGAATTCATAGTTAATTGTGCCACCACGGGACAAGGTTCGTTTTGCCTCCTCGACCAGCGCCTCTTTTTTCTGCTGCCAAATGGACATCTGCATTTGCCGAAGATACTCCATCTTTGTTAAGAATTCTATTGTCAAAATAGCGTCTAACACATGAAAGAAACAACGAACAATCACCTGCCTAATATAACTTCCAATACTATTTTCACCTAGACTAGATGATGCAATGCAAATAAGAACCCTGCACTGTTGGAAACAATCAATGAACAATGCCGACACAAAAATAGACTGAAGGGATCTCATAATTTTCCGAGAATTTTTATGGGCAATATGAAAAAAATGAATGATGATCTACTCCCAACTACTCAATAATTCCAGAAAATTCTAGAACTGAATCATGACATAATACTACAAAAATTGCACTTGAACACTGAACATACCGATACTAGACCCATACAGGGCCAAGAGCTCACAATCCAGAAAATAATTGCATGCGCCTTTCATTGCAACTCTGAAATCAAACATCTGTTCCAAACGGATTCAGACAAATATCAATTTTCAAAGTCGTTGTTTGACCATTACTGCACAACGTTAAATCGTTTATCAGCAACTATGTAATGGCTCAATACCACCCGCGCCATTCTCTATTCGTCCTAGGATCCTTCCGCAGTCTCATGATCGTTCCCTCTGTAGTCTCATCATTATTTTCACCCTGGACGGTGATCTCCGCCTTCTCATGACTTTTCTGATTTTCCAATAACGATACTTGCAAATCGCTCATAGGAGCTTTCGTACTGTCTGTGTTGGTACTGTGAATACTGCTTCTTCCTGCCGGCTCGCTTAGGACGTTGTTCTTCACTTTCCCACCCGAAACAATTTCCGCCTCCGATGATGACACATCATACCACACCACAACCCCCATCCCAACCAACAATACCAAATTCACCACTGCATACGTCAATGTCAAAATCACAGTCTCGTAACTCGGTTTGAACGACGTCACAAAATTCAGCAACGAATCCCAGGTGGACAGCTGTTTCAGATTAGTATGATGTTTGTATAAGTCGATGTCTGTGTCTTCTTGGTTCAGGAAGAAATCTGTCCAACTGATAAATGCGATCACCAGCCCGATTTGGCGAAAAAGTTCTGCTTTTATCAGCTTGTATTGATAGGATTTGAGTTGGGTCTGGATGGATTTGTTTGTATCGGTGTTGTTCTGGTCTTCCACTTCTGGAGTTTGTTCTGGAGCAGCTGCAGCATTTTCGTTCTTCATTGAAATGCTATGGGGAGACGTCTCACCCGCCTCCGAATTCGCAATAAAGTCCGTATACCCGCTCAAACACCTGCCGATGTTGTACATATTCCACATTGCATGGAAGAACATGTAACATGCCACAATACCGGTACAATACCAAATCCACGATTTCAGATTTGACTCGGGAACAGTTTCAACAAAGTTAGTGGAATAGTGATTTCCGACGGTTTCGATGGCAGGATCACTTCTGTAGTATTGATACTGATTGTATGCGCTCATCCTTCCGACGCCGTGCAGAAATCTCGTTGGAAGTTTCTCGAACAGAAAGTTACTGTTGATTTCGGCGAGTGTTTGTGCTGGGACTTTGATGGCATGGATGCTGCTGTAGTCATGATCTGTGTCGATTTTGCTTGGTAGAGATACATCACTTGTTACACTATCGCCGTTTTCCCCTCGCTGAAAACTTTTCCACAAGAAAAATGTCTTCTTCCCTACGGTTTCACCAACTGAATTACTCAGACCAACGAACATTACGCCGAGGACAAAGGTTTGAACGAACTGTGTAAGTGTATACCATTTCCACCATGAGTTCAGCGCTTTCAGATTCCACGCGCATTTCTCCATGGAATTCATAGAGTTCGTCTTGTTTGATAATGGTGGACATTTGCCTTTTATACTTGTGGATGTTTGCTTTTGTTCCAGTATTGGTTGTGTCAGACTACTTTGTTGCTGCTGCGGTGTCCACTTCGCGAAAGGAATACAGACCCATTTCCACACAGGCGTCCATTTCACTTGACCAACAAACATATGATGCCAATGATTCAAATTTATCCAAACTGGATCATACGTCCAGAGTTGCGGAATGACACCAAACCTCAATGGAACTTCATCATCAATGTGTTTTTTAGTATGACGATGAAAGAATTTACGTTTTGTTGGTACTTTTTCAGTTGTTGTACAATTTTCTGCCGCCAGTACTATTGTCTCTTTCGATGGACACTTTGAATTTTCTTCACTACCTATTGGTAAAGCTATTTTATTATCTGGGTCTATTTCTACTGCTGTAATATTTGCGAGAGGAGGAGGTTGATAGGCTGTATTAGAGTTTTGGACGCGTACAACTTGATCACTGACCGCAGTGGTATTCGTTGAATCACCTCGCCTTTCCTCCATCAACTGCTCTTCCATCCAGAAATCCTCAGGCTCATATGTCCCAAAAATTCGATCCCACAATACAAACATACAACTATAATTCTTCCCCAAACACCTCAAACTCCGTCCGTGATGTACTCGATGCAAACTTGGCGTCATCATCAACCATTCCAATTTCCACCCACTTGTTTTCCCGATCACGCATGTGTGCAGCCAATTCATGTAAAGTAAATTGTTTGTTGCGACGATTGACATGTAGCCAAAAGGGAAGAAGAACGCAATAGAAGCGAGCATGATTAGCCATTGAATCGGCACCAGATTCTCCAAGATCCTCAACGGCTCTCTTAATGTCACACTCAAATTGTATTCTTCTGTGCTGTGATGAATTTGATGAACTGTCCACATCCAACTCAATTGATGAGAACTTCGATGCCACCAGTAATAAAAGAAGTCGACCATTATCAGACAACCCCAAAATGCAGTAAATTCGTAGAGTTTCGAGTTGAAATAGGGGTCGCCATCCATTGGCATCCAGCTTGGTAAACCTACCACATCGAGTCCAGCAAATACATCTGTAAATCGATAATTTGTATACAGATGGTTATACGCTCCCGTGCTCCAGTTGCAGAAAAGGAGTGTACCGGAGAGTAGCATGAGCATGCCTTGACCGAGATTGATGAGGGACGCTTCGAACGATGGTGCGTGGAGTTTGGCTAATTGCAATGTATCGGATGAGTCAGACGATGAATTGCTGCCGCTATTGACAGCTTCGCTACTTTCGTTATATCTCCTCGCCCGATATTTCATAATCATACATTCCAAGAAAAACGCTAGGAAGTACGGTAGGATCGAGAACTGGAACATATTGAGATCGAGAAATGACAACACATAGATCGGTATTGTTGTCTTCGCTGCGCCATTGATCTCCGACAATATCGATAGACCATTGCTATCTGATCTATCAACAATTTTCACTGCTCCAATATCCACATAATATGATAATTTTTCCGCTGAGTCAATTTCGACATCGACTTTCTTAAAAAACGTTCCTTCTGGATCCGTTACACCCGGGTAAGCAAATCGCCAGAGAATTCTTTCTGCTGGATTGTTAAACTCTGCTGCATGATTGAACGGTGCTGCACCGTCAAATTCAGAATCGATATTCGTAACTAAATGATCGCTGATGAACCCCAATTGTTGCAGGAGGTTCATGATGAAATACGATCCGCCACTGCTGAGCACCAGACACAAGTAAAATAATGGTAGGAGGATTAGTTCTGTGTTGGATGTGCATCCAAAAGGATTTGATGACAGTTGTTTCGAGGATGCCATGATGATTGTGTATGAGGTTTGCTATATCAAAAGTCCAAAATCAATTGTCGAACGTGAGACAAAATGTTTCGATGCTATGTTAAAAAATTGTTAATTCAAAAATAGACGAGGGATATCATAGAAACAACATCAACAAATTATGTCGATACTGCTGGTCTCCTCGCAATTGAAATTTCTCAACCCACTACACAATGAATTTTTTCTCATAGGCAACATATCAAATTAAGGACCTAAACATAAACGACTTCTAAAATAATCATTAGTTAAATGCGGAAATTGACCAACCATCAATTTCTTCCGCCACAAAACGAAAAAAAGATACTACCTCTGCTAATATGTGTGAATTTTTAGAATGTAGATTCAAAATCTGAATTCAGTTTGAAAACTCGCGATGAATCATCACATCATCATGCCTCTTAGGCTAATTAGCTTTGATTGACAACTCGAAAAAAACAATCTACCACCAACACTTTCTATTTCCTTCTTCTTGGACGGACCTCCGACCCGACCGACGACGCGGAAGCAAAGGAGCACAATCTTTGGATGCTCATTCAATTTTGCAAATTTCATCATGCCACTACCTAGTGGTTTTACGATTTTTCTTTAAACTTTTTACACCTGAGGATGCCCCGTCTTGAGGTTGCTTTTGTTCGGCCGGTGGTCATCGCACGATTCTTCCTAGTTCTCTATCCTACGTAGCCTTCTCCGTACGCCACTTCATCGACTTTGTCTTATCGCACTGCGCATTGTAGATTTGGCAGCATCTGCAGTTTATGTGTCCTGATGTTTTTTGACAACATCTAGGTGTAACGATGATGCGGTGAAGTTCGCCGTTGACAATTCGTGTCTTCCTATACTGGCTTCCATCAACATAGAGGCTTCATATGACACGACCCGTCCATCTGGTTTATGATTTGTTTTCACAACAAATGTTATGAAATCAGTGTTCATGTGTTTGCTGTGATGCTGCTGTCCTACTGCTTCCCTACCTCAGATGTACAATAGAGGAACGTCCTCCTTGCAGACTGCACAGTAGAAGCAAATATTCTTTTTCGTCGCTGCTTTTGTCGACGACTAGCGGTCTCACCAGTAATTTTCCGTCGTGCTTTTTCGATCCTGTTGTCTTGACTGAAATGATAATATCATCATCAGAAAATAACGGGGAAATAACATATTTGAGGGGGAAACAAAACTAAACATTAGTAAAACGAGAGAGAGAGAGAGAGAGAGAGAGAGAGAGAGAGAGAGATCGTCACTTCAATAATGTTCTTGATTTCTACGGTATAACTACTGATAAATAAATTTTTTTTTCAAACCTAGAGATGAGATGTAATTCAAAATTCCAACAATTCCAACCCCATGCTACTGTTACTATCAATTTTAATTCATCAATTTTCAAACCCGTTACAATATGTCAAAAAAAAAAGAATTCAATACCAATTGACACCCTCACTACCCTCCCACCTCACAATTCATTCACCTCTTTACAGCCAAACCAAATCTCACTCTTCCTTCCACATGATTCCCTCCTCTCTAAACTTCCTCCACCCAAATGTAACAATACATCTCAATGATATTTCAAAAAACTTTTGCTTCTCGGTTCCGGACGATCATTCGGTTTTTCCCCTGTCTTTTCAATGAATGAAGTTGTTGCTTGTGATGGTCCTGCTGATTCTGGAGCTGATGGGTGTTTTGATAATTTATCTGACGCAAGACATGAACGGAACGAGAACATTGTCATTGATTTCAATTCAACAACGAACTGCTTCAATAACATCTGAAATGCAATCATCAACAACAATGTCAAATTTTGTAGCATGCTACTAAAATAATTTGTGAAGTCAGAACACTCAAATTATGTCTGTGTATTTTGCTTCATCAGATCAATAAAACGACGACATGCAATAATTCGCTTTTGTTATCATATTAAAAGACATTTGGAACGAAATCAATCACAAAAACTCGAACAACTGCACAAAATTACTGAATCAACACACTCCAAAATGCAGGCACCTCAACACCAAAGCTATACCTTTAAATTTCCAACCGCTCTCCGACTCTTTCTCGAATCTCACTCCCGTCTCGTCAATCTCTCTCATATATCTGCAGACATACAGAGCGATGTTTATCGTTTTTTCAAAACCGAAACCCCGTGTAAAACCAATCACTTTCTCTTCTCTGTAAAACTGCAATTGCACAGGAATTTCGGTCAACGCGTCGAGAAAACCAGCGAGTGCTGGTTCCTCTCCATGGGGCGCCGACCAATATCTTGAAGTCATTGACACTTTCTGCCCCATTGTAAAACCGGGGATATCTTGATTCCTCGTGGCGGCTACCTCCCAGAATTTACCTGTTTTGAAATTTCATTTGATCCACGAGAGGAAGTTAACGGAACGAGAACATGAAAGAATTTATTGACACTCAACTCACTGCGTTAAACTTAGCAAAATTGTCAAACCAAAACACTCAAAACATCATCATTTCCCCAATTATTGATTGCATCACAAAACGTACCTTCATCGGGGTTATCTGTGGATGTGTTTTTAAAATAAATTCACTACCACGGCAAGAGTAACTTTCCAGGACAAGATACAATATCGAATTAAATAAACCCTACCACCAACGAACAGACAACCAATTCTATCATCATTTCAAACCAGATATATTATATATGCTATGATTCAACATATTTCAGAGAAATACGACAGCTCCGACTGATAGGATCCAAGAACAGACTTGTGAATCGAAATGACCTGATAAATAAATCGCAGCAAATTTCGCGACTAAGAGACAACAAGAACTCATCAAACAAATTAAGAACAAAAATCACAGGCTAACAAACAATGCTATACAATCAGCAAGAGATTCCTCGCCACCTGTGGATATTTTTAAAATTTTACTCCATCCATCAGACGAATATAATAACTCAACCTCCACTGATTTATTCAACTGCGTTGATATTTCATATAGGAAAAATTGTCAAATCACAACACTGAAATTAACTCAACAAATCAATATAATTATTTGATTTAGATTCTGTCGACTTCGACTCCAAGATTCCACAAGACTTCAACTAACAAATCAACAAAAAAACATTTAATCAAAGAAACAATGCTATACTCTTGCAATGACCACAATAAATTTCCGCGTGTATCGGCAGTTCCTGATTTATATATGCGTTACGATCACAATTGATTTCTTTGGCTGCCCCTAAGACACCTATGAATATTTTTGAATCTTAATTTGACCCG
>Ga0099797_101404_pt1 | contig 12791 bp, 8 predicted proteins | sample Uncmet_Sort48C_1_FD_89871 | JGI IMG/M metagenome (GOLD analysis project Ga0099797, IMG submission 89871) | Marine eukaryotic communities from CALCOFI LINE 67, Pacific Ocean - C012_Sort48C_1 | ecosystem: Environmental > Aquatic > Marine > Oceanic | place: Pacific Ocean: Monterey Bay | collected... | reverse complement strand
GTTGATGAGCTGCGTGTACGCTTAATTGTCGCCGGACCTCTCATGGAGGAACTCCCAGTTCAAGTGGAGATTGCACAAAAATCTCTTCCGGTTCCTGTAAGAAATGCGATTTCGTCGGCGATTGCGACAAAGTGGAAAACTGAATTGCAGAATGAATTGACCCTTCCCGAGCATTTGCGAACAGGGTGGCAACTGCAGCAAATTTTTGAATGGTGCGAAAAGCAGTATGGTGACTTCTTGCGTTTACTCCCTGATCATTTGGAGCAGTATTTTGGTGAAAATAATGATGGTGTCACAATCAGGCGATTTGCCATCGTCGAAGTTGTTGCAAAAGAAGAGCCAAAAGATGATGATTCAGAGTCATCAGCTGATGAGAACGATACGAAACTTTCCGCCGCGCAATTAGAAGCACTCGAACTAGGCAAGGAAATGCAAAGAGAGAGAGAGCGGGAGCGCAGAATCGAACAGGCCAGAGTTGCCGAGCAAAAACGATTAGAAGCGGAAAGAAAAAAGCAAGAAGCAATGGACTTGAGAGAGAAATGAATGTATGTCCCCAAAGCAAAGCCATTGAGCAAGAAGGAATTGAAGGCTGAAGCGGAATGGAAGGCTAAGCACAAACGGATGGCTAAAACAGGCCCCGCAAAAAAGAAGTTTGAAGGCGAAGGTTACAAAGCGAAAAAAAAAAGTTGAAACGAGAAGAGAGCGCAAGAAGTATACTACGATGCGTCCTAATACCTAATATATGTTTTACAAAGCTACTTAGTTTAGATGTCCTCTGAGTACACCATGACAGCAGGAGCCGAGGGTATGTTTGAGAAGTAGAACTTTCTTTGCGAGGCGCTAGGTATGCGACAGTAGGAAGCCCTCCCGTAAGTTAGCCCCCAGCTTCTGTGTCGTTAAGGAGTTCGGTTTTTCTTTTAGAATATTTAGGGTAGAATGCGTCAGAAAGGGGGGGTCCACTCAGCTGCACTTGGGTTAAAAACAGTGCTTCTGGAACCTTCACTTTCATCGAACGTCCTCGTGTCGTTCCCACCCAATACTCCCGGCTCTCTTTCCTGCTCTCCTGCAGCTACTACTACTGGAGCGGGCGTGTAGCTTGTAGCGCGTGGATTTAAAGTTTTCAGTACTTCCCACCGTTGTCTTCGCTCGGCTGCCATGGCGAGAATTTCTTTAAATAACATGCTCGCGTCGTCTGCATTGTATATTGCGACGGTGCTCATTTTTACTGTTTTTCCGAGTGATTTTCCGAGCGTGCGCCGTCGCAAGGCGAAGACCACAGGAATCTGATTTTCACGGGAAAAACCTAAGATTTTTTGTACAGTTTCGTCCAACCCACCTGAACTCTTTCCCTCATCGATATTTGTAGCAACTATCACACACTTGGCAGCCTTCCCCTTCGCAGCCCTTAAGACCTCCCTCGTTCCAAACACCAAGCGACGCCTCAGCATAGCACGCTGTGGGTCTGATTTATTCAGCTTTTCTTGGAGCGTCATTAAAATGCCGAGAAATTGCGTCACCTTGTCGTCTAATTCTTTGTCTATGACTTGTGTCACATACTCACGAATGTATGCTGCGTTTGGAATTTTAGGAAAAGGAGATTTAAAATGTTTTACACGGGCACCGTTCTTTTTGCCTACTTTCATTTCCTTGTAGACTCCCCCGGCCTGGATTCTCTCACTTTCATCATTTAAATCTTCCGGATACTCGCTTTGTAAAGCAGAATAAAGGGATTCTTCTAGATCTTTAATAAACATTTGGTTGTCACCGGACAAGTTCGGTGTCAGTAAGTCCATTTCTAACGAGGATGCAACAGTATTGTACATATTGCCTTGAAAGCAACATTTTTCTGCAATTGCATAGTTTGGGTTTGCCTTCAACCATCGTTCTTTGCGTTCTCTAAATATTGCTTTCTTCAAACGAGTGGGGTGCTTCTTCTTCTTTTTCCGTTTGGTAATAATCGGTCCACTGGAAGCGTCAGCTTCTCCACGCACAACTTGCTGGGTGAATTCTAACTCTTGCTTTGTCACAATAACTACAGTTTTTTTGTCTTTCTCAGGTGCCTTTTCGCGGTAAGAAGAGTTCGCTTGCTGCCGCTGTTTCTCATCTTGGTTTCTTCCTTTCTTATTCCCTACCTTATTCTTTCCAGCTCTTTTGCTTGCCAACATCAAGTGTGCAAATAGATCGTCTGGATTGTCGTCTGACTTCTTGGAATGTTTCAAAACTTGGCGAGGTAGCCACTTTTGCCTCGGAGGCTGTTGCTTCGAATTTCTGGTCATCTGCACCGGCGGTTTATTGCCTTCGTTTTGGCGAGTGGGTGCGGGTTTCCCACCTGCAGCGATGCCAGCCCAAGAAAAAGATGGCGTTACATTGCCGGATTTTCTTCGATTTGTCACCAGCTTCTTACTTTGAACCCTAGTGTTTCTTGGAAGACGAGAACCGATAGAATTGGTAGCCATAGAGTCAAGGTGCTGCTCCGCCGACAGATGGTTTACACTGGCAGTACGTAAATACGAAGAAACAAGAATATGCCATGTCGCTTAATTACTCTCACACACTAGAGATGGTTGTTCGTTCCATGGAAAATCCTTCTGGTTGAATTGATGACATAAGTTCAGTTTTCGGACAAGAGCAATAATGCGTGGTTCGTGATGGATGATGGCGATATGCAGTGATACATTACTTCAATACGAACTCTCGTACTTCGATACAGTATACAATCTGTTCTTAACTGCGTGTCCCTCCATCCCTCTTCTTCTCCTCCCCCTTCCAGCGTGGCGCACGAAGATGTATTGATAATTTTACCGCAAAAATTATTACGCTAATTCCAAGATCAGATTTTCCTTCAGAATTGCTTGCAAAGAAAGCATAAATGACCAAAATTAGATATATTTGTGAAGCTTGATGTTTCATCTATTTTTTGTAATTTAGACTTTTAAAATAAAAAATGTATTTTTATTTAAAAATTATGCATTATATAATATATTATTTTAACTTTTTTCTAAAAATCATTCTATTTTTTTTTTATATTATTTTTTTATATATAAGGCTTATAAAAGTAATTTTGTATGATATATTCAATTTATAAGTATAAAAATATCATAAAAAATGATTAATTTTCAAATATAGTATTTCTAGTAAAACATATGAAGAAGTGTAGACTATCCTATCAGAATTTCCCGAAAATGACTAGTCTAAATAAAAGAGAACGTGGCATTACTACAGACAGAACAACAGTGTACGAATACAATAATACAATACACAACTAAACAGTACTAATAATAACTAGCTGAAACAACAGCCAGGTACAGTAGGTAAGGGAGGTAGGTAGGTCAGGTAGGTGGGAGGGACCAGGTGGTACTCGGGAGTATAAATTTCATAGCGATTTATCCGATGTTCATTCATTGATTGACACGTAAAACAAAGTCAAATCCATTTCAATTTGGCGTCCAAGAGAGCCACATTTTGACCATCCAAGAGAGTTCACAAAGTTGCGTATAAAGCTGCCCGTGACAGGCTTGCTATGAAAGCAAGAACTGTACGCGTATCTGGCGGCTTCCACCAGCAGGCGTTTCCATGCGTCGTAAGTGTCGTCGTTGAGAGGCGGTTGTGACCCCCCCCTGGACTCCTTCCGATGGGATTGTGCGCAAAATATATTCTGCAAGGGCTGGTGATTCCAAAAGTTTTAACAGTTGCAGTCGTTGACGTAAGCAAAGACTAGAGATATTTCTTCTTTCTTGTGGTCCACCATGAAACGCTAACTCCCAAGACTTCATTCCCCATTGACATAACACGGTTGTAATTCTCTCGTCCAAATGAGTATCCTCCGGTGTACTATGTTGCCCATCATCCAACAAGACATTTTCGTCAGAGAATACGTCCAAAATACAACTAATGATGTCATCGTGTTCCATGGACCGAGAATCCACTATCTTACTCGGTGGCGGCGGCATAATTCCAACACCATTCCCTTCGTCAACACAAACATGACTACTACTATAAGGACGAAGACACGGTAACGATTGAAACTTGCAAAAATCGCGAACATCAAAAGAATGCGGGCTAGAAAACAATCTATTCGTTTTTGTAGCATCAGATACTGGCATTTTCGGGCGTTGGCGTATCCAGCACATTTGAAGCGTGTGGCGTGTCGAACCACGCCCATGAGGTAGATACAGTCTATGAGTCGAGAGCTTAGGACTGGACAGTCGCTCCTGCTTCGCGCTCAGTGTCGTTGAGACTGACTTTGCTTGAGGTTGAACTTGCTCCCCATCCTGATCCTGTTGGGCCACCACATGGCTAGCTTTGACAGCGCTATAATTGGACCCGTCGGATTGCTCGACCAACGCATGATTTAAGATGGCATTAAAGCGAGGAGGTAAAAATTTTCGCAAAGAGTGTGCCTCCGTTTCTGCACCAGTAATGACGTCCTCCCAGTTCAAAACCTCAGAATCATCGTCAGCCTTCGTTTGGCTACGTCGTCGCTTTAAATGGACAGAGACAGAGTTAACGGCCATGCACAAAACTTTGGGGTGTCTATCGACGTGAAACTGGTTTGTCACCGATGGCCTCTGAAGACAGTGGTGGGAGAGGAGCTACCAACTTCGGGATCAAATACATAACAAAGTTCAACGAACGTTGTTGTTTCCATTTTATTGAACATTTTACCGATTTATTTGTTGACGATGATGAAGTAAGTCATAAATCAAAATAACGTGTATGCCTCCTATCTATTTTCATAGACGCGAATGGGTCTAAACTTTCCAGTGTCTCGTCCGTCCATCCCTCCCTCGCTCACCTTGACTAATAACATCCCGCCAATTTCCAAATTCATTGCACAGTATTCGCGGTTCAAGTGATTGCAATAAATGTTTCCTATCAATAGTATATACCCAACTGTAGAGCTTCATCATTGATATTTACTAACTACACAACACGACGATCAGAATTAATTTATTCGTTTACGTGGTGGTGTTCTTCCATGGAATATTCCTTGGTGTGTCTTCAGTAATTTAAAAACGCTTCCAAGAGAGAGTAGAGTAAGAGTAATAGGGACACATCAACGCATTCTCACATGGAGGCACGCACAACGCTCCATCTGCCGCAGCCATACATATTAAGCTTGTCCGAAGTACATAAATTTTGTATTTTAATAGTAATTTACTATCAATTCTTTACGTCATGTGATAAGTGAGAGAAATGAAGAATAATCTACGCGGAAGCGGCCAGTTTGAACATGGATTCCATGTCGGGGGTTAGTTTAGATGCTCCCCTTGCACCACTAAAGAAGCCTATAATCTACCGAACTCTTCCAAAATATTGCAGAAGCTGGAATTGATCATTCACAACCCTCTACTTGTTTTTACGAAAGTGTAACATTCTTTTATAATACTACTATGTCGGACGTGAACCCTCGTAGTCTGAAAGTTACCGAGTTGAGAAAAGAGTTGGAAAAGCGAGGCTTGGATACGAGTGGCCTTAAGGCGGCGTTGGTGGAACGGTTGGAAGAAGCATTAGATGATGAGTTAATGGGCGTTGCTGAAGATAAGGGCGCCGCAGAAGAAGAAGAATCACCTAAGAAAGCAACACCGAAAGCAAAGAAAGGTGTTAAGAAGGCTGCCACAAAAAGCGACAGCCCGGCTTCTGCCGCCCCTGCCGTGACTGTTGCTGCTACCTCAGCAACTAAGGAAGGAGGTGACACTGATGACGTCGACGATGAGACTGCCCGTTATCAGCAATTGGTAGAGCGTGCCAAACGATTCGGAACCGAAATCCCCAAAGCGCGAGCACCAAAAGCGAAGAAGGTGACCGCAGCAGATATGACCGATGAGGAATTCGACAAGCGTGTTGCCCGTGCGGCCGAGTTCGGTTATGTCGACCCGTTGGTTGAACAAGTCAAACTGCTCAGGAGACAAGCTCGTTTTGGTTTTGTCCCCCCGAAGCCAAAACGAGATAGTGGAGCTCCGAACACGGGAAAGCAAGTGAAGAAAGGAAAACCAACTCCCAAGAAGAAAGATGCTGGGCGTTCAACTCCCAAGAAGAAAGATGCTGGGCGTTCAACTCCCAAGAAGAAGAAACAAGTTGGCGCGGGTCCTAGTGGGCAAAAGAAAAATCGAAAGCGTGGGAGAGATGAGGATGAGCAAGGACAAGGAGGGGGAAAGAAACAACGATTTGGAACACCGGGAAAAAAGCAACGTGGACGAATCCAACAACGGGAACATGGTGGGAAGAAAATTGGTGGACAACAGCAAAAAAGGAACCGCTCTAAGTCACCTGGAACGTTTAAAGGAGGCAACCGTAATAATGGGCGTGATGGAAATGGTGGCGGCGGGCAGCAAAGGCGAAAGGTTGTTGTTCCAGGGAAAAAGAAGGTTTCTAAGGAAGAAGCAGCACGTAGGAAAGCGCGGAACCAGCGTTTTAATCGCCGCTAATCACCAGCAGGCCTGTCCGCTATAAAGGGTCTCGAACGAATCAAACTATTCGTCATCAAATCTTGAAAACGATGAAAGGAAAAATGGTTGATTGGAAGCATGGGGGCAGTGCTGGAGCTCTGCCTTTTTACGGGGCTTTTGTTCGCTTGCCTGGTATTTGCAAAGGTTTTGTTGAAAAAACTTAAAAAAAAAACAAAAGGACCAAGTAAAAAAAACGTGTATAATGTAATTTGTAAAATAAGGGACAAATAATGGTTCACTTCACTCTCTCTCTGACTCTAGTAACTTAAGAGACCTCTGACCTGGCATATCGCGTCCAACTTACATTACACACTAGGGGAGGTTTTTGTGATAGGAACATGTCATACAGTAGCCTAAGTCTGAGTAATTGATCACATATAATAATAACATTGGCCGATTCTATGTTGTTCTTATTAGGCAGGACTTAGTAGGAAGGGACACTACACTGCTCATTATTATTATGAAGGTGTCCGAGTGAGGTCAAAAAAAGACATGTATTATTATTACAGTAGGTAGTCCAAATTAGTGTGATGAGTAGTAGAGAGGGAGGACACTGCCAGAGCAATAATATCTTAAAATGGCGGAAAAGCATTACACAGAGACGGAAGCGAAGGCGGCGGTGTCAAGTAGCCCTTGCTCTTCGCCACTACTACGAGGCAACGAGCAAAATCGAAAGATTGCGCCTCGCAGCAAAAAATACTGCTTAAAATCGTCTTGGCTAAGAAATGTTGGAGCAATCATGAAGAACGGAAAGAACAAGTTCCACATCTCGTGCCAACTAATTATTTGTCTACTGTTAACGATATGTGTGTTCACATCGGCAAGGCCACCGTCTCAAAGTGGTTATTCTATTGAATCTTTGGAGAAAACGCTGAAGAGGTTTGTTACCCCCGAAGTAGCTGCGGAAAATGCAAGAAGACAATCAAAGGAAATCGAACAAGAAAGCAATTCAGTGGCTGCACAAAAAACCGAAGGTGACTCGATACAACGAGTTGCAAAAAGTGTAATTGAACGAGTCTCCGCGTTGACTCCTTTAAACAAAGAGTCCGGTTATGAGAGTATCGTCGATTCTGTGCAGAACTTATTTCAACCACAAGCCGTCTCTGCCCCCAAAAAAGAAAAGTCAAAAAAGCAGAAACGAATTCGCCATCGGCATGGTCGGCATCAACACTACCACAATAATTTGGCTGATTACAGTCCATGAAAGTTGTGTCGCTGTTTTCTTTTTGAATTGAAGTCGGTTCAATACAGCCATTATGTCACCAGTTCCATTGATACGTTTTTGATGTTCCCTCTGTGGAGTTAGTTTATCCGAGTCTGCAAAATAAAGAAAAGAAACTCTACCTACCTCCTCGGGCTCCTCCTCGGTTAGTATTTTTGGTTTCATTTTGAAACTTTTTCGAAGTATGGATTGGATAGGTATAAAATTATATTTATTAGTTATATTAGAATACATATCCAGCGTCTTCGTCATGAATGAGATTGTTGTCATATTCCATATTTCCAAACACTCAGCACTCACTCAGTACTTGGTATTATTTTGCTACTTTCCATATGAATACGCCTCTTCATCTCTGCCCAGAAGCTGAAGCCGAACATGCATGTGTGACTGAGTAATCTACCCACCGGTTCTAACTAGGCCAATCATTTTTGAGGCAAACGGAATCAATTAAGCTGCACAAAAGTTGTGTTATACTGACACTAGTGTGAATGAATCCGTCTGTTCGGTTACAACCAAAACATGAGCACAACAGCTTCGAGCGACGAAGAAGAGTCGAGGGGTCTCCCACAACCTCTGTTCATGGTAGGCCTTGGGAGCGCCTCATCGAGGTCTCCCATATTGAAAATGGCACATGCAGCAAAAGGATACAGTTCCAGCATGACATTTCTTCCCATGGATCATTTGCAGCAATCAGTCCCTTGCCCCCCTCCTCCTCCTCCCTCCCCACCTCCTGCAGAAACTGCAGAAGCCCTGTTAGAATCAAGACGAAGAGAGAGCACTTCGGAAATACCGTTTTTTGCGAAGACACCACCATCCAAAGTAAACGTTGCAAGAGAAGAAGATGAGCAGAATGAAACTGGGGGAAGCGATAGCTTTGACAGCACGACTCATCTAGCGTCGAAGAATCCCGATGTACGACAGACAACTCCCCCCAAGGCAGCAGTATCTTTGAGCCAACGTCAAGCGCCTCTGTCTCATTTTAAAAAAACGACGAGTCCTTCGAGGAAATCTGCCCCAGGCAGTTGTCGTACTATGGTCCATGCTAGGGGAGCAGGGAATAAACATGTGCAAGCGATTGATGAAGAAAACGAAGCATGTGCTACCGGAACTGCGGTTGAATTTGTCGCGAAGCAATTGCAGCCGACGAAGTCACGGAAAAGTCCTGGAAGTAAAAATATCCCGAACAAAGTCGAGACAACCGTCGCTGATACTGATTTCATATTGAGCAAAGACGGTAAAAAAGGGGAAGAGCAGAATCGGCGTAAACTAGAAATGGTTGCTGCACAGCAACGTATGGAACAAATAGAAAACGCCGCGAGAAAAAAGCTACTTCTCCAAGAAATCAAAGATAGAACGAAGAAGTCCGAAAAGCACGATCGGCGTAAACTAGAAATTTTCGCTGCACAACGACGCATGGAGCAAATAGAAAGAGACGCAAGGAAAAAGTTACTCCTTCGAGAAATTGTAGATCGAAATAAGAAGTCAGAAATCCAGAGTATGTCATCTGTCACGTCGATAGGGCAAGATCTTCTTGACTCATGCACACCAGAATCTTCGAAACGGACAAAGAGTACTTTCCCTGCTATCAACAATGATGGGTTAGCCCGCAACGAAGCGAAAATGAATACAGATTTCGTTACAGAATCTGACTCCAAAAATATCGATAGAGCATGTTCAGAAACAATCGAGGATGATGTAGACACTAGGGCTAAAGCAGAGGCAAAGAACATGAAACCATCTGATGCAAGGGTTGAGTCTACACAGCTAGAGCAAATCGATGATATTCACGATTTAACCCACGTTTCACATGGGTTAATATACGCGTTACTCTTTTTATTCATCGCGGTCTATACAGCATTCGTAATGAAAAAGGATAACTAAATACAGCCATTACATGAGCATTTATGGACGTCAGTTGATGGTCGGGGTTCACAAGGACACTCTTTACGGAGGATAATAGTTATGGAGAAAATGTTCAAGTTGATTTTTGTGACAAACATCTTTTAATTGAATACAGCAGCCATTATATATAATAAGTTAACATTTAGTTTTAAACATATCATAGTTAGTATGTTATAAAGCATTTCTAACTTTCTTACACGTAATTCTTACTTGGCGGTGTGCCTGTTTTTTTATCAACAATATATATGATGGATTCTCCCACTTCTTCGTTTATCTACGTGCAACTAATAAAGTCCTACTTATCGCGAGTATTTAGCCGCCTCTAAAATGAAATTCAGATGCTCTATTTATGATACTAACGAGGCCTTTGCTTTGACCCGTACTTCCTGTTCTCGTCGAGCTTGGGCCTTCTTTGCGATATAGGATTACAAGCACACGTCAAAATGTTTGACAAAAGCTGTCAATATAACCCTATACTAGAGATGCAGTACAGTGGTAGCAGCGCCCTTTCGAATTTTGAATCGGAACAAGAAAGTCTAAAAACGGAGCTCGTTGAGGCCAAGGAAACCATCTACTCTTTAAATAAAACAATAAAGGGTTTAGAAAGTTTGGCCAAGAAAACTTCGTTGGCGAGTGAATTGCATCGCCCTGAGAGTGGAGACTGGAGTATTGTAACAGGTCCTGTTGTTTCCATACCACCAAACGCCCGGTCGGCGATCGTATATAAAACGACTGATACACAAACTGAACGACTCGCGAATATTGGTGAAAATATGAGCTGTTCGACGCAGACGCCTCAGCCAGAAATTCCACTGCTTAAGAAAGATACTACGTGTTCAACATTCAGCGAATCTTCTACAAAGTCAACGATCTTCGAAGAAAATAAGGAAACGTTAGCGACTCCACTTATTCAGCGTAGTGAGTTCAACAAATTAAGCTCTTCGCCTGTTGAAGATATGGAGATGATAACGAAGCTGAATTCAGCTCATGCACAGCTCAAACATGTACTTTTGGAAAACGAAGCTCTCCGCCTTTCGGAAATAGATGCTCGTAACACGGCATCAAATTTGCGCCTCTACATACAAAAAGAAATGAACATTGCTATTGAAAAATCGTCATTCGCAACAAAAGAAGAGATTCCAGAGTCTCGGTATATAAATAAGGAATTCTTAGAAGATGAAAGCGAAGAAGTAAACAATTTGTGCCGGGAAATTGTTAATTTGAAACAAGAGTACGCAAATGATCTGGAGATGCATGCGAAAGAAATTAGTGAACTCGTGAGTGTCATTGAAAGGCAAAAGATGACCTCAAAAACTTCGACCAGGAGCTCTAGTGATGAATTAAATGATATGCGATCAACAAACAAGTCGTTATTATTAGAAATAGCGAATAAATCGGACGAAACTACACAATTGTACCAAGAGTGGAAGAATGCGGAGCGGGCTAAGGAGGAACTTGAGCAAAGGTTGGCCTTAACAATGTCCCAACTTTCTTGCTTAAGTGAAACTGTTGAGGCGGCCGAAGAATCGACGAAATGCCTGTATGACAATTTAAGAGAGCAAAGTGAATGTATTAAATCTTTAGAATCGGAAAAAAAATTCATGCTTTCCCGAATGCAAGAGCAAGCACTCACCATTCATCGTTTGACTATGAATTGACCGGAAGTGTGCTCTCGGACTGATATTATCATATTATTATACGCGATATTAGTCTTCTTTTTGTGGTGGATTCATAATCATATTACTAAACTTAAATAGTACGAGTATTCATTATGCATGGATACATGGATACTGTAGTACTCACGAGTACGAGAAACCCTACTGCAACCTTTTAGACGTACAGTTCCTGACAAAAAGGGGGGAGTAGCAGGGAAAAGCGTTTCATGTTGAATATGCGATCGTACATGATACATGATGCATGATTTGTGTGCTTTGTCTGTATTACACTTTATTGCATTGCATGTCATGCTTAGTTTCGGTTCGCCACATATCACATCGAGTAGTCTGTCTATCCGCATTTCGGGAGCCAAGGGTGTACATGGTTGCCACTTAAAGAATAAAAAATAATACAATCGAAAGGAAATAAAAAGAGTCCTTAGCCCGCGTGAAATACAACAGTTTAGTGCCAATTTCGTCTCCACGTACCAGCTCAGGTAGTGACTCATCCGAAGTGAACAACTGCAAAATGGAAAAGTCTTATTCGAATAAGTATGAAGTCCTGGCGACGATAGGGCACGGTGCCTTTGGGGTTGCTGTTTTAGTACGTCGTCAGTGTGATGGCCTTGCATTGGTGATCAAGAAAGTAAATGTGCAGGCGATGAGTGCAAAAGAGAAGGCTGATGCATTACAGGAGGTATCTATCTTGTCCAAACTGAAGCATGAGCACGTTATTGCATACCACGAGGCATTTTTAGACCATGGTAATCTCAACATTGTTTTAGACTATGCAGATAGTGGTACACTTGAAGATGAAGTAAAAGATGCGCAAAACAAAAAAGTACATATCGATCCAAAAAGAATCAATATGTGGTTTTCCCAATTAGCGGCAGGATTGGCATATGTTCACGAGAACAAGATAGTACACCGTGACATAAAGACAGCAAATATATTTCTAACCGGAATCGATGTCATAAAAATTGGAGATTTTGGGATTGCAAAAGTCTTGGCAACGACTGCTGAAATGGCTAATACAATAGTAGGCACTCCTTACTATCTTTCACCAGAACTCTGTGAAAATCGACCCTATAACAGCAAGTCGGATGTATGGGCGCTTGGATGCGTTATGTACGAGCTATGCACTTTGAAACATGCTTTCAATGGTGGAAATATGGCAGCTTTGATTTTGAATATTTTGCGGGGGAACTATGACCCTTTGCCGGAAGATGGTGCAACTTGTCTGAATAAATTGAAAAAACTAATTCCACAAATGCTGCAACAAAATGCGGAAGAAAGACCTTCGATGAAAGACATTAACACGGATATTGTGGAATCGACATTTGAGACTCTCCGTAGTGATGTTGATATGGAGGGAGTAGCACCTGCTCCTCCAGCTTCTTCCTTTCTATCTCCAACAACACACATGAATAGAAATGTTGGTTTAAATGGTGGACTATCGTCGAAAAATGCGAGAAAAAACACTCCTGACCGCTCTGCTTCAGAAATTCGCCAAATTATGAAAATGAATCTTCAAAGAAAACAGTGCCGAACAAAACATGATGA
>Ga0099797_101403_pt1 | contig 12794 bp, 10 predicted proteins | sample Uncmet_Sort48C_1_FD_89871 | JGI IMG/M metagenome (GOLD analysis project Ga0099797, IMG submission 89871) | Marine eukaryotic communities from CALCOFI LINE 67, Pacific Ocean - C012_Sort48C_1 | ecosystem: Environmental > Aquatic > Marine > Oceanic | place: Pacific Ocean: Monterey Bay | collected... | reverse complement strand
TCCCCTCTGGAGAAGTAGATACTCCACTGGTTTTTCCTTTTCAATACAATTAGAGGATCATCCGTTATTGTTTTCCGTGTGTGATTCTGGTTTTTTCCTTTTCAATAGCAATCATTGACTCAGATAATAGTCATTGAGTTAGTTGGCGATATGTCTCAGGTGTATTTGGCGATTTGTCTCTCGATGGATTTGTCTCTCGATGATCTGTCTCTCGATGGATCTGTTCCTGATTTAGAAGACAAGTCTATCGATGGATAATTGGTTGATATTTTCTCGCAACTTTTCAGTCCTATTAATCCGTTCCTGTACAGAATCTGCAATTGAATCCATGTCTGTCACATGGAATCTAGAATCCATGTCACATCCAGAATCTATGATGTGTGGGGAAAAAGTATGATGTGGAAAAACTTGTTTGATATTGTTGCTCTCAGTGGCCTCTCAACGGCAGAAGCCTTGCTGTTTGTGCTCAAATTGGGTAGCAGATTTTTACTAAAAATTGCAATGATCAAGATTCTGTCTCCATAGACTACAAAAGTTGTGAGATTGAAACGAAACTACTTGCATATATTCGGCAGTCTCGGCGTTCTGAATCTTTAGCGTTCTAAATCTTTTCATCAGCGTAGATCTCTTCCTAAATTTTTCAGCGTTTTCTTTCGTTTCGTATTGTCTCAGCAAACAGCATATGTTTTCTTCTCGCAGAGCGCATTTAGATCTGCTTTTTCCGATTCCTATTTTTAAGAAATGCCTGCGTTGCAATCTGAATTTTTCGATTCATATTGGCGTTGGTGCTGCCGTTTTTTCATTCTCTCGTGTTATCATTGTAATGTATATTGTCGGGGCAGTGACATCGATTTCTTTTTCCAGTATGATTCGTTTCCATTCGATAATTCCAATTTTTGATTTGATACCGTATCAGCACGCAGATTGACTTTTTGAACATGACATTGACAGGGGTTTCCTACTTTTGATAGTTGAGTTTTGAAGGCACATGATTGACGACTCGAGGAAGCGGATTGCTGCGGTTCAGCTCACGTGACACGACGGTAGTAAACAGCAGGGACCGTCCCAAGTGCCGACTGGCAGCATAATTTAAACACGCGTGGCGGTGCAGCGTGCTGTTATTGATGACAATATCAAGATTCAAGATCAATAATTTCAAGATCAATACTTTCAAGATGATAAAACTGCCGTTCTGCCAAATTCTAATGGTTATTGCGCCAACAGTCTGCGACGGATTGAAAGTTGGTTTGCAAATGATCAGAAATGGAAATATTTCAAATAACAACGAAATAATAAATCGTAGTCCAAGGGTGGTATGTCTGCTGCCGCAGGGGTTGCCACCGCATGGCCCCAAGCCGCCAAGTCTCCTGTTACCAAAGCCGCCAAGTTTTTCCGAACTGCTGGATATCGTGTATGGCAGTGAGTGCAAAAAGTCAGATTTGTCATTGTGCAGTCTGCCGCAGGACATTCTGGGCCATATTCACAAACAGGAGATACAGTCGAAGATCCATGAATTGCGTGCCGACATGCCAACCGCGGAACTGTGGGCGGTTTTGTCGCCACTGATGAGACAGTTGGCCTTTGAAAGCGGGTCGGTTTGTCACATCGCGCCGACCGAAGGCGAGCTCATATTAGGCAGGGAAATCATATTAGGAAAGGAGAATACAAAGACACAGATAGTCTCACTTCTGAAAAAGACATACACGCCGCCCGATGTGGAGAGCCTGCGCATATCGCTGCTCAAACAGCTCGAAACGAAACTGATGGCAATGAAAAAGGAGCTCGAAAAGTTAGAGGAGTCTCCCAGAATTGCCAATTCTGCTGGGACGGTTATAGTGCCCATAACGGGTGCAGTCCAGCCTCCAAATGATAATCCTGATAGTGATGTGGATAACAGAACCACAGTGAACAGCAGACACACACGACAAGATAGTAATGACGGGCACACTCGCCATCGGAGAACCCTCTGGGCATCAGAGGGGAGCAAGTGCAGCTTCATCGCTGGTGAGTGGGTTGAAAATTCAAAAGAAGTGGTGCGAGTGCATCTCAAAGAGGTCAAGAAAGTGCTGGAAAGTGTATCTCCTGTCTTCTGAAATCTTTTCAGAGAGTCATTTTTCCAGTAAAAAACTCAGACAATACAAGAGGAGAAGAGCATTTGTCACGCCTGTGAGATAAAACAGAAATATTTTCGATCAGTCGATCATCAGGGAATCGCAGACCATCGTCGGTTGGTCGAAGGCAAGAAAAATAATACAGATCACCATGAGTCGGTCGAAGTCAAGATAAATCACACGTCACGATAGCTCATACAGCCCCACGTCAACATAGCTCACATGGAGCTATCAGACGTCACACGGACCACAGTATTTTTATAAAATCATCGTTCTCGCGATGTTTCTTCACAATATGATAGCCTGCTGTCTGACAGCCTGCTGAGCTTTCAATTTTCCATATTACATGACATAGATTTTGAATTTTTCACATACATCATCGTTATCGATCATTGTATTTGCGAAGTTTCTTTCTCAGGAACAAAAAAAAGATCAGAATCATTGCTGTCATTGTGACAGTATCAGAGTGCTTTGTTCGACAGTCTGACTATCTGTGAGAAGCTTGCTGCTTGGGTGGCCTTGGCTTTGCCGCTTTTTTGAATTGAAAGCGATTTTATTCTTTGCGTCTGTGTTTCATTCTCTTCTCCGTATTGCGGTTTTTCAGCGGCCGAAACTGGATCTGAAATTATCGGATTTCGTTTTTCTCGAATCCAGGTGTCAAAGATCAGCGTGGCAGTTATTGCAGCGTTGCGAGTCGTTTTGTGGGCTGCGGACATCATTTTATTGTTACAGCATTGCTACCATTGTCGGAGTGACTCTGATGCATCTGATTTTTCTCACTGAAAGTCGATGTTGTCCATGTATCACTCATTGATTCCTTCTGATAAATTGACACAGCGGCGTCATTAGTTGTCGATGGCTGCGTGATTCATTTACTCCAGTCTGAGTCGAATCGATGCCAGATTGTGGACCAAGTCTTAGTTATGGGATCGTCCAGACTCGAGGAGGCAGCTTCATCGGTTCCAACAGCACCGGAAATCCGTTTCCACCTGCTGCTGAGCGAGGCAGAAGCAACTCGCGCAGATAACTCTGGCAGGTTGTTGTTGAACGCGTTTCCAGGGTCGCGCGAGCTCATTGTGGATGGCGTGCAAGATCATGAATCTGATCACGATGGGTCTGCTGTCTCGAACTCCGAAAGCCAGGTCCTCGGCGATCATAACAGCGACATCCTCACTTGCCTTGGCCTGACTGGACCTCAAAAAAACAAATTTGACAACAGAACGAGCCTGCTGCGGGTGTTATTGGATCGGCTGTCCACATCTGCTGACCGACACCAGGAGTGCAACGCTGACCAGGAATGCAACGCTGATGAGTCAGACATTTCCGATCAAGCCACAGCTGATGTCATAGATGACTACAAGGACGACGGTGACATTGACAAACACAAAAATACCAAAACCAGAGAAAGTTCCGTGCATGATGATGAAGCACGCCGTGTCAGGAGCAGAGACAACACAGAAGACAAAACCTTGAATGCTGACTCTCGTTTGTTACAGAAGCTCCACGCGCAAATGGAAGCCATCGACAATTGGAATGAGGAAAATACACCTGGAGACTACAAAAATGCAGAAAGTTACAAGGAAAAGAAGCGCGTATATCTCAGAGCGAATATAGAGCGTGTGAAAAAGCGCATGGAAGAACGTAAAGCCGCGCTTGCGTTGGATGACGTATCATCTCTGCTGTGGGATGAGCCAAAAAAGCTGTTGTGGGATGAACCTTTTTTGGATTCCCATTCTCTGGAGTTCAAATCTCGAGACGAGAATGACGTCACGCCGGGCAATACAGTATCATTGAATTTCGATTGCGTGCTCCTCCTGTTCCCGACTCCGGATGCCGTTTCTGCGTCTACCTTGGAAAGCGTTTTCAAAGAGCTTGAGAGAGAGATCATTGCGTCGCATGATATTGGGACCCCCAGCGTCACACCGACAAGACAGTCCCGAAGAAGCAATTTTCGAGCGAAATTCACAATTCACCTCCTGCTCATCGATGCCACGTGGTCGGAAGCGCGCAGAATCGCGCAGCGACTGATGAGAGAAAGGGATAAACTGTGGTCCTCCAGTCAGCGAAAAAAAGTAGCTACTCAGCGAAAAGAAGTAGCGACTTATGAGTGTACAAGCAGCAGCACCTTACCATTCCACCTCCCGTTTCTGCCCATCAAACTCACCGAAGCAGATTGCTGGAATGTCTCGAAAGAAGTCCGAGACGCACAATACACACGTAGCCAAGAGCATTCTGGAAACATTTGTTCCTATTTGGCGGGCGTCGAAGCTCTGGCGGTGATGGGCTTAGTCGATGACAACAACAAAGCAAAACTTTTGGAAACATACAGGTCACGATTCTGTGTGTAGTCTGATTCTGTGTGTAACTAATGTCTCATCGACCTGATTGGTAAGGTTACCGTTTTTGAGTCATGACCTCATTTCGTTGGCAATTGTGTTATCATTGGGGCATAGGGAACCAAATTTGCATTGTGCTATCTGTGTTTGTCTGTTGTTCTATGTTTTTCCCAGCGTATCGCTTGGTTTAGGGCGCGATTTGTTTTGATAAGGAGAGTAACAGTTGAAACTGTTTGGTGGAATTTTTGGCGAAAGCGAGATAAAAGTATCAGCGATTTTCTTACACTTTTTGGCGACAGCGAGCGAGTTTTCTTAACAACAATATCATATGCGATATCATGATTTTCCTATTATTCACATCCGGTTTTGTTGAGAGCATTTTCAAATCTCATTGCATGTCCAGCGTCAGAGAGCGTGTCTTTCTCAACAGCTGTATTCTTCAACAGCCATATCTTCCAACGGTGTTTCTTTCCATCATTCTATTTGTCCAACAAACATTATTTGCAGGCGTTTTCACACCCTAAAATCCCCTGAGATATTCAAGATTCCCCGTGCGTTCAGTAAAACGTTTTTCTTTTCTCAAAAGTCATCATCATTTCGCTTGGATTTCTTCACGTGCATATAATCTCCACGAGCTAAAATGTGCAGAAAGTTTTTCCCATCGGGGTTTAATGCAAGTATTGCATTCCTGATAGTTTCCAAGAATGGATCATCATTCGTCAAAGGTGCTAATTCTCCATTACCTAGTCGCCAGCCGCAGAATCTGAGTCTTCAAACTGACTCTCTGAGTCTTCCAACGGATTCTGAAAGAATCTCTGAAAGAGTCTCGGAAAGACATGAAAACGACATAACGGGGCCAGTAAGTGAGTATGTGAAGCCTCCTCCCCCAGTATTGGTCCCGACTGATTCTCTTGAAATTCTCTGCAATGGTTTCAATAGCAGAATGTCGATCGGCGATCCTTCGAATCGCAGATCATGGCGCAGTGATGTTGGCGATTGTTCGAATCGCAGATCATGGCGCAGTGATGTTGGCGACTGTTCGAATCGCAGATCGCGGTTCAGTGAATCTGCCTTCGATTCCGATTTCTCACCGGTGCCTGAGCTTCCCGCCCTGCATCTTCCTTCTGGTATGAGAATGGTGGACCGGGAGGTCATCCATGATCAGAATCTGATGAATCCAATCACCCCAAGTTTTGTCGCTGGCAGAGGCAGATCTCAATCAGAGGGCGCAGGCGCAGAAAAGTCGTCGATGTTCGGCGAAAATTCGTCGAATCCGATAGTACCTCCGAGAAAGGCCATCTCGAGTGTTGGCAAAAAGGTTGGCAGGTTTACCGTTTTCGATGCGCCGCAAACGCCGTCTGTGCGAAATCTTCCGGACACTGCCCTCCCAAACACGAATCAAATGCACATTGTCGCTATGATGCCAAACACGAATCAGATGCAGGAGACGCCCGTCGCCGCCAAGATGGACATCTCGGATCATCACGCGCCAGAAGCCACTCCAGAAAAACCAAAAGCCGCAGTGCCGCCAAGACTTCAGCGCGCAGCGTCGAAGAGAGCATCTGGGGAATTTTTGCTGGACTCGGTATCTGTGGTGTCACCCACGGACTCTCCAAGTTCGGCAAGACATCGGAATAGTAATTCAAGTCGTCCAACTGTTCCAATGTTGAAAAGACAGAAGTCTTCCGTGTCATTGGAAGCCTGAAATTTGCTCCCTCAAATTTATGTCACAGTGAATCAGCATTCAAACAGTTGCAAACTTGAAATCATATACGAGTCATGAGTCATGTCATTCCAAAACTTAGAAGAATTCGGCAAGACACATCCCGCCCTGTTCCAGCTCTCAAATTAAAACCGTTGTCATGCAGAAAAAAACATTAACATTGTCAAACACGCTATATGAGTACAAGAAATCAAGATAGAAAGCGAATCATTCAATTATTGATCGACTTTGCAGACAGAAGAAAAAAAATGAAATAAAATCCCCATCCTTCTATTTCCATCCTTCTATTTCCATCCTCAATGATTTCTCCCTCTATCACGGCGTGTTTCTAGGCGTGTTTCAGTATATTTTCGGAGATCGAGACCCACCTGTTCGTCGATGGGCCAGTTCAAGTCCGCAACCAATGCCAATGGCAACCCTAGTAACATCAACAAGCCTATTCGGCTAGCACAGGTTAGCACAAGGTCAGGGCTTTTGGTGCCATCGGTTCTCAGCTGAATTTCAATTTGGGACCACCTGAATCTGATTCTCAGCTGGGGGGGGGGGGCATGTGACTCCTCGAATATTTGGTAATGATCGAAACGAAAGGACACGTACAGGCTCTCTCATTTGCGAGTCAATTTGCGAGTCAGAACGCCAATAGTATTCCGAAACGTCCAACGATCGAAAGAAGAAAGTAAAATTAGTAGCTGCCAGTGAACTACACAGGCAGAGCCAGCATTTCACTGGCAGAGTCAAGATGAAATTTCCACTGATATGAATCACAAAAGTACTTCCTGAAATTGATGACTGATTTAAGTGAACTCAATCCAAAGAAAAGCGATGCAAATGAAAATGGACCAAATGAAAATCGACGTCAGTGGACGTTGCTATCAGCTTTTAGCATCGTCAGCAAAAAAAAAAATCCTTTGCCAGTGTCATTCGATAATTTCAGTCAGGTTGTCAAGGCCTCAACGAGATGGTACGTCGCCTTTATCATATACGCAGAGGAGTGGGCAGCTGTTATCGACACACATTAAGAAGCAAAGAGATAGTATCAAGGTACAAAGATAGTTACCCTGAGAAGCAAAAAGATAGTATCAAGGTACAAGCTACCTTGAGAAGGAAAAAGATAGTATCAAGGTACAAGCTACCTTGAGAAGGAAAAAGATAGTATCAAGGTACAAGCTACCTTGAGAAGGAAAGAGATAGTTCGTCCCGAGTTGATGTTGAGTTTTTGAGTAGAAATTCACTATAATTTCGAATGATGATATGTGTTGGTTACACATTTCAAAAAAAAAAATGCTTACACATTTCAAGTATGTTTCTAAGTTGACAGTGGTTTAATGATTAAAATTTTCATACTAAAAAGCTAAAAGTTCAAGCTGAAGTTTATCCTCAAGTTTTCTAAATTTCTTCCTCAAGTTTATTTAAATTTCCTCTGGAAGCAAACTTAAAGTATTCTGTAGACATTTTCAAATTTTCAAAGTTCGAATCTGAGTAGAAAAATTTCCAATTTCTGTAGACATTTGACATTAATTGCATTGACCTAATTGCATTGAGAAAACACGATGACCATATGGAACAAAGAAAAATAGACACTGCTATTATCGACGTATTCTCTTGGTGTTCAAGTTTTGTGCTATTTTTTCGTCCGAAGTTTTGTGCGATTCTGCGAAAGCGAAGCTGTTGATATGCGACTGTTTTACAGACTTCTGAATCTTCACGAAGGTGCGCATTGAAATTTAATCAAATTCAACTACAGTTTGTATCGGCGAAAATCTGAATTGGCGCAATTTCGTATTGCAGATTGTTGCAAAAGTTATCATCTCATTATCATTGGCAGGGCATTTGTGATCATCAAATCATTTTGCATCGGCTTGCGATTCAAAATTCTTCTTGCGGGTTCAGAAATTTCTAATTTCCAAATGGAGAAAGCATTCATCAGAGCTGTCGCATTCCTGACAGTCATGGGAACTGAAGGCGTGCACTCTCCCTTGCCAGTTGCACGGGCTGGGAGTCAAACGCAAGAAGTGAAACAGGTATCTGGAACTGCCACCACTACCTTCGTTCGTCCACCACCGAAATTGCTGAAGAGAGGATCTGAGGAAATGAATCAGACTTTTCAGGAGCTAACCACCGAATCACCAGTCACCGCTCCTCCCGTAACCCTTCTCAAAACAATAAACCATCCCGAGCATCACGAAGCGATCGCCGAACTCCTCACGGAGGCTTTCGACGACCATCCACTGTATACTTATGTCTTCCAAGAAACCCAACCAAAAAAACAATTGTATTGGCTCAATGTCCGCCGCCTGAAGCTCCTCGGCGAAAGATCGGAGTTTTGGCTCGACGAGAATCAAAAAGTCGCAGGTCACGTGACATTTGCGCCCGGCAACAACATGTCGCCATCATTGTTTACTTTGATCTCACTTGGTTTCCTGAAGTTCCCGTTTCTATTCGGTTTCGATGCGTTCAATCGTTTCAACAGCTGTATGGACGCCATGGGAGCGCTCGAGAAGAAGCTGTTTGGAAGTTTTGGAGAATCTCCAGGAGATAATTATTGGACCTTGGAAGCATTTGCTGTTCGAAAAGATCTTCGTGGAAAAGGCCTTGGAGGTCGTGTTTTGGATTTTTTGATCCAAGACAGGCTTGTGAAGAAAGGTGATGGAAGTCGTGTCGTTCTATTGACGCAGGAACAAAAGACACACGATCTGTATGAAAAAAAAGGCTTCACGGATATTAATGGAAAAAAGCATTCTCTTCAGGTGGAAGAAAGCTTTAGGATCGACAACTGGGCGATGGAATTGCAAGTGGAAGGCTCCGATTCGAATGTAAAGACCGCCGCGGGTCAGAATTTGTTGAAACGGCAAAAGTCTGGTGAGGGGGTTTTGAATCCATTCCATATGCATTAAACTCTCACATCGACGATATAATCTAATCGGCGATATCATCTATGAACAGGTCAACAGTGCAATGACACAAATACCATCGAACTTCGTATATGCCAATGGGTTTTGAGTTCAGTATGGGAAGGACTGCCATTTGAAGAGCCATTGAAACACCTGAAATGCGAAAAGAACGGATCACATTAGCCCTGCGATCCCAATAAAGTCCTTCCCGTTGGAATAAAAATTAAAATCTCTCTCTTAGACATTTGAAATTTTTGAGTAGACATTTGGAATTTACTGATCAAACATTTGGAATTTTTGAGTAGACATTTGCAATGACAAAACCCCTTCTCATGTGACATTTGAAAAAGCAGAATATTTCTCGTGGATGATCATGTGTTCATTCTTCCTGGTTTATTCGTGCTGCAAATCATGCGAAATCGGCGGGCTTTTCATCACGATGATGGTGCAGGAAGGTACATGGGGTGTACCGTGTTTAGGTGTTTGATTGGAGCGATTTCCTTTTGTATCCCCAAGTAACAGCGACCATTGGAATAAATTTAATGCGACAGTTTCCGCTAAAAATTTCAAAAGCGAATTTTGTTTTCGTGCCATTCTCGATATCTGGTTGGCAGCGTTTGTTTTCTCTTGGTTTTGTTATGGGTTAGTCTTTTTTTCGGATTCAGAAAACTTTTTTTGGGACGATGAGAATAAACAGGAAGAAAATAAAGCGGAGAGAAAACTGCCGCGACTTTTTTTGCGATGTTTCGAGGATCCGAGAACAGCAAAGACGCGGGGAAGGTCATCGTGGTCCCACGAGGTCCAGGGCCAAGCCGCAGCGTCGTGATGACATTCGATGTGGCCACGACGACGGTCGCGATGCTATTATATTGACGACGACGATTATGGCCGAGCCCATTCCCCCTTCGATGATAATACTCGCCGCCGGGGAGATTGGGTCGTTGCGAGCCGTGCCGAGTTGCAGTGTCTCCATTATTATGCGCCCGCTTTCGAATTTTCTGGGATCTTCGGCGATCTCAATGCTCATGAACTGTGGCCAAAGTCTGGCCCGTGGCCCTTCTTGTCACGATGGCCGTGCGTCATGGTCGTGGCGAAGCTCTCATGTGATGTGTGGTCGAGAAATGGCGGCGATTGTCGACGCGTCCGTTCGTCTTTCGATGGGTCGTATCGAGGTTTGGTGGCGGTGGTCTGTTGTTTCTGAATCTTTGCCGATAAGGTAACGGTCGTGTGGGCGAAATTCGGAGACTCGTCGGAGTTGTATGGTGTCGCGAAACGGTTGGTGTTGAAGGTTTCCGATCGTGTCGTTTGAGTCTCATCGGGAGCGGTTCGCTTCGTGGTAACGTATTCGCGCAGTCCGACCTCGAAGACTAGTCTGACAACGTCGGACTCAGAGGGTTCCTGTCGCGGTCATATTGCTGCAGAAAAAGGCCGTAGCTGAGTCCTATCGGATCCAGATCGTTGAGGTCTTTCCGTGGAACACAGGACAGAAAGAAAACTGTAGAGCGGTCCGAGTGGTTCCCCAGATTAAATTAATTGTGGCGTCTCCTTAGGGGTTTCTTCTTTTGGGATGTTCAGAAACATCCGTTGCGAATTTGACGGCCTGAGACGTTTAAAAAATTGCAGAATTTTCACTAAACTTTTTTTCGGCTCAATAAGTCCGAAAAAGAGTCGAGATCGTCCCAAAAAAAGTCCGACCCTAACTTATTTGATTACGATAGACTAAGCGTGTAACGTTTGGCCGAGCAGTGTGCGTGCGTTCATCTTACCATATGGTCGAGAGCATTAGACTTTGCTTTCATTTGGCGTTTTCTCCCATAATGTGGCAAACATTCTTGAATATTACCATGTCTTCATCAGGACAGTATTTCATTTTATTCCTTTAGCTATAAACTTTAACTTTTCGCATTTTTTTCACGATGACATTGACAAAAATCGTCGTCTTGGGTGGTATTTATGGAAGTACCGCCCTTCGGATGGACTGTGTCGTGGGACCTCCGAGTCCGGGATTGGGTCCTCCGAGTCTAGGATTCGGAAATCGCCTTGGGCACAAAGCAGCAGGTAAACGACCGTTCATTAGTGTCGATGATCAGGAGACTAATAATTTGAGTGAAAATTCTCGGAACTCTAAACAACTGCGTATTGACGTGTTCCGTTCAACTAACGATGAAACTGATGACAGTGAGATGGGGTCTCCACCAGAGTGTAGTGAGACGGGATCTCCTCCAGAGTGCATTCAGCATCAGCGGAACTTCACTGCTTCTTCTTCTTCGCACTCTGTCACAGACAGCCAGACGCAGACTGACAGTATAAGCAGCACAGATAGACAGACTCAGACTGATAGCTGCTTGAACAAATTAAAAACATTGACTTGCGAAGTGCCTATTATTCCTGATGACAATAAACTGCAACCTGCGAGTCTGTCTGACTCTCGAAGAGAGAGCGGTGAATATTTTTGGCCGTCAACAGCAAGTCCAACTCCTGGTCCTCCAAGTCCAGTGAGTGACAAGTTCAAAAGAAAGAGCAGACCAAGCCAGAAGTGGAATATTCCATCTGGTGAAGATCTTCAATCCTCTGTGAGGAGTGAACATTTTCAATCTGGATATGATCCAAGTAGTTCTTCTGTGACACCCAGTAGTGCTTCTGTCGCGCCAAGTAGTTCTTCTGGTACGCCCGGTGGTTCTTCTGCTACACCCAGAGACTCAGAATTCAGTCCTGCATCATCAGCGAATGAGAGTGCATTGTCGGAGGCACAGTGGGATAGTTCTGTGGGATCTGCGAGCCCTTCACAGATAGATCCGAGCCCTTCACAGATCACACCTCCCTACACTCCTCCGACTCCTATTATCGTCGGACAGTGCCACGAAACTATGACTGCTTGTGGCATTGACATGAATCCAGAGTGGCATTCTGAGTGCAGTGGTAGCATGAATCCAAGTTCATTGCAATACGGTGGACTTGACAATGTGAATCCTCGCACCGCCGTGAGGTCCGTCAAAAGAACAAACTCGTTTCTCAATCTGCTGATATAAATTATATCCTATAATACATTCAATCGTCAGTGTTATCCCATAATACATTGTCAGTATGCACAGATACATCATACAGAAGACATTTATTCTTTCCATTCAAGATCATCTTTCAAACTTTCGGCCCAAAAGCCCGTAGTAGACAAGAAATCAGATTCAGTCTGATCACTGTGCCAAGGAGCAAAGAAATTTGAAGTATTTCAGAGGAAATGAGGACTTGAACTTCCAACACAACAGTACTCCTGGTAGCGAAATTCGAATTGAATTCGATAACCACATCGTATGGATCCAGCACAAGAGTGTGGCCACCATCCAGAAAGTCCACACTTAGAATTATCCAGAATGTTCACGCCCAAAACTTCCAACAGGGAAGCTCCTGGCATTTCAATTGGTCAATATTTGGTCAATCTTCGTCTGAACTGGATGTCAATAGACATCATCTGGGCATCAACGGACATCGACTAGGAATAATTTGAAACTTCCCAGGTTAAGCTCAAATCATCAAGTTCAGTGTGATGGTATTTTCCATGGATATCATCATGGTGTCAGTCGACATCTAGTTTCTCAAATTCCCAAAACTTAGAAAGAGACAGACTCCCAACGGGGGCCTCGATAATCCAATCTCTTACATTCTCCTGGGGCGAGATCAACATGAAGAATTGGTATCAGTTTCGATTTGGTTTGGAATGTCCATACGATTCCACAAC
>Ga0099797_101402_pt1 | contig 12794 bp, 17 predicted proteins | sample Uncmet_Sort48C_1_FD_89871 | JGI IMG/M metagenome (GOLD analysis project Ga0099797, IMG submission 89871) | Marine eukaryotic communities from CALCOFI LINE 67, Pacific Ocean - C012_Sort48C_1 | ecosystem: Environmental > Aquatic > Marine > Oceanic | place: Pacific Ocean: Monterey Bay | collected... | reverse complement strand
GTGTTCGTGATAAATGGTGCTCATGTATTTTGTTGACAGGAAGAAAAAGTTAAAGCAGCCAAACGTCAGGCGGCGGCTGAAGCAGAGGCAAAGGCAATGGCAGAGCAGGCCGAGGTAAGTAAACATTTCGCTGGCTTGTGTTCGTGATAAATGATGCTCATGTATTTTGTTCAGCAGGAAGAAAAAGTTAAAGCAGCCAAACGTCAGGCGGCGGCTGAAGCAGAGGCAAAGGCAATGGCAGAGCAGGCCGAGGTAAGTAAACATTTCGCTGGCTTGTGATCGTGATAAATGGTGCTCATGTATTTTGTTCAGCAGGAAGAAAAAGTTAAAGCAGCCAAACGTCAGGCGGCGGCTGAAGCAGAGGCAAAGGCAGCAGAGGCAAAGGCAGCAGAAGCAAAGGCGACAGAAGCAAAGGCAGCAGAGGCAAAGGCAGCAGAAGCAAAGGCAGCAGAAGCAAAGGCAGCAGAGGCAAAGGCAGCGACAGAGCAGGCCGAGGTAACCAAATGGAAACGGGTCTCCTTGAGAAAAAAATGCGCAAATATGGGCGTCTTCGAAAGCTTAGTTCAGGTGATGGTTTGCGTTTGTGTGTTCGTTTGTGCGCTTGTGCTTCTAATTTTCTTCCTCATTTCACAGAAAGGCTCCATCATAAAGTGGAAGGGGTATGACAGCGGCAACAAGCCGACGGAATGGACGCGCGTCGAGGTCTTGTTTGTGAATCAGAAGGAAAAAAAAGTGTAAGTAAACCCAATTGCGCTTTTTACCGTCATATTCTAATGTTTCGCCGCTTGTTTGTGTGTAGGGGCTTGCGGCCATGTGGGAGCGTCAAGCAAAAAGGTAAAACGTACTGGCACGTCGCGAAAGGTGTCAACTGGGACCTGGATGATGAACAGCCAAAGAAGGGGAAGCCGAAGGTAGGAAAACCAAGGAAGCCGAAAACACCACAGACTGCGCCGAAAACACCACAGACTGCACCGAAAAGTTTTCAAACCTACAACGAGTAAGTGGCCATTGTTATGTTTTTTTTTCCATTACACTAACGTGCATTCCTAGTTTCAAGGCAAATTTTGCAACTGCCAGCAAGGCACTTGGGTTCAAGGCCGAACAGAAGGGAGCGTGCAAGGTTGCAACAGTGGAAAGTTTCCTGGTAAGCACACACGCACATGGACAGGCACAATCACACACACACACACACAACCATCCACAACCACACACAACCACACGCACACACACACACGTGCGCGCGCATATTAGAGTTGCTCACCCGCACCTACATCAGAACAACCCCCCGTACACACACGCAGGTCCGGCGGACGCCCACTGAGCGCAGTGTGGTCCACACTAGGGGCCGACAGGAAGGTTGCGGTGTTGAAGAAGGTGCTTACGGAAGTCCACGAAGCTGGAGGAATCTGCGGATGGCGAATCCCTGGGCGCTTGACCCTGCCGGACCTTGAGGACGAGGGTAAGAAGCATCTGGAGCAGCAGCTGAAGCAGCAGGAACTCGAGAAGCAGCAGCTGGAGTTGCAGATGGAGAGGCAGCGAGAGGAGCACCAGAGGCAACATCAGGACCTGCAAAACCAGGTATTGCAGCTGCAGCAGCAGCAACATGAGCAGCAGCAGCAACAACAGCAGCAACAACAGCAGCAAGAGCGAAAGCAACGAAAGGGGCCACGGTCGCAATCACGGTCACCATCACAGCGACCATCGCAGTCGAGGCAGAGGCGACGGTCACGGTCACGGTCGCGGTCGCCATCACGGTCGCCACTGCGGTCACGGTCGAGGCAAAGACGGCGAAAGGGGGCACGGTCGCTATCGCGGTCGGCATCACGGTCGCCACGACAGTCGAAGCACAGACGACGGTCGGCATCACGGTCGCCATCACGGTTACCATCCCGACGACCATCGCAGTCGAGGCAGAGGCGACGGTCGCGGTCACGGTCGAGGCAGAGGCGACGGTCGCGGTCACGGTCGAGGCAGAGGCGACGGAGGTCAAGGTCGCGGTCACGGTCGAGGCAGCGGCAACGGAGGCCACGGTCATGGTCCAAGTCACCGTCGTCGCCGCCGTCGAGGCGACACACGCACAGCCGGGGTTGGAAAATCGACGGAAATACCGCGATTTTGCTGAATTCGGTGCTCTCTGGCGTAATGCCCCCCACTTAGCTGCCTCATGTTAAGTAAAACACACAAAAAGCCAAAGCCAAAACGCAAAACGAACGCGAAAGCCGGCTTTTGTTTCTCGGGGGGGGCGGGGGGGGTATGTTTAATTGTTGAGTGTTGGTCTTTAACTTTAACTTCCATTATATCAAAGTCCCAAGTGTCAGGGTGCTGGCCCTGCCTTTAGGGGCTTGCACAAGCAGCAAGCAGGGAAGCTGGCACCCACTTGCCCCAGAATCTGGAAAAGCAACAAGGCACGCACACGGCCAGCCAGTCACTATGTAAATGTAAATCGGCCACAGTGCGCGGCTCATGCCTCAGGGTTCTGGCCCTTGCTGATCTTTAGGGGCTTGCACAGGCAGGGAATCTGGCTGCCCACTTGCCCCAGAATCTGGCAACAAGGCTGAGCCAGTCAATAGCCAATGTAAAGCGGCCACAGTGCGCGGCTCGCTCATGCCTTAGGGTTCTGGTCCTTGCTTTAGGGGCTTGCACGCACAACCAGGGAAGCTGGCACTCACTTGCCCCAGAATCTGGCAACAAGCCCAGTCAATATGTAAAGCGGCCACATTACGAGCGTGGCTCATGCCGCATTGCCCCCGCATCCGAACGCGGGGTGGGGGAGGTCTGTATGTTGATTTTTAACTTCCATTATTAAAATTTTGCTCAGGGTTCTGGTCCTTGCTTTATTGGCGGTCACTTAGATTTGCGAGGAGACTTGCGTACATGCTGACTGTAGCTTCTTCAGCTTCACGAGCGAAATTTGAAGCGGAGCCAGACGCAGCTGCGGCCGCATCTGCAGCACAGTGACAGGCCCGGGCCACCTCAGGTTGGCGGCGTCGGCGCACATGCGCCCGTGGCTGTGGAAACGCGAGACTGCGGTTGTGCGAAAACACTGTGACTGATGCTGCATCTGCCACGTCAGCTTCAAAAGAAAAGAAAATCACTTTGCGGCTTCGCTCGCCCTGCTTTGGTGGGGGCGGTGCTCTGTGCAGGTGCGACGTATTAAAGACGACGATGCTCCCGGGTTGCATCATGCGGCCCTTATTTCGCACTGCCGGCTCGGGACTGTCCGAAAGGGCCCAAATGCTGTTCAAATGAGCCGCACGACACTCAGCTGCTAATTCCGAGAGGTCTTTGCCGTCATACTCCAAAAACTCAGTTGCCAGTGAGCTCTCAAGGTGCACCATCGCGCCCAAAATCGGGAACGGCGCGTCTTGGTGCCAATTCTGCTGCGTCTGCCCGGGGTCGATTTGCAGGAGGTGGATGTGCCGCATTAGTGAATCAGGACAACGTCCGACCAAATTTGCGATTATCTTTGCCGTCGTCTCCAATTGCGTTTTGATGCTACTGTCGTTGAATTCCAGGCCCGCTTCTTTTGCGGGTTTGTCCTTCCATGTGATTGTCCTTACTCCCGATCTGGCGTGTACCCTCCCTTTGGCCTTCTTCATTTTTTTCTGGTGCCATTCCAGCAGCTCAGCAGTTAGCTTGGCGGGAAGCTTCTTGGGTAGCACACTGTAGCCGCACTTCACGAAGTTGGCCCTTTTCCTCTTCGTAAACCCCGGTACCATGTACCTGTACTCCCGAGCAAGCTTGATACGGGCCGATTTCTTCGCGGCCTGTGGGTGGAGCGCTTCGATAATCTTGCGGAGTTTGGCCACGTGCGTTTGCCCCGAAAGTCCCCGGACCAGGTTGCTTGAAATGTTGTTGGGCAGGCTCGCAAGGTCACCAGCGAACTTTTCGATGGCTTTTTCTCCAAACTCCGCGTAGGCCGCTGTAGAAAAGCAGCCATTCAGAACGCCGTTGTCGAAAACTTTCACCTGAATCCGGTAGAGGGATTTGACCTTCCAGACCGCAGACACATGGCATATCCCCACATTCAGCATGGACCTGCGGCTACTCCCCTCCATCAGCGATATCGATTCCATGAACTTCTCGTTGTGAACGAAAGTTGAAAGGGCTCTCGCCAGTGTCGTATGTACGAGTGCTGTGGTTGTTTCACCTCCGTTGCGAAGAATATCGGGATCGAACGCCAGGATTGCTGCGCAAACTGTAGCATCCATACCAGGGAGGGACTGATGTTGTTGGACTGCTTGCTTCCATTGAAGGAAAGAGGTCAAAAGTTGCTCCTTGCTGATCAGCCTGACCTGCACGGCGTTCGCACAAGGGGGTGTCAGCACTGAAGTTTCATTACGCGCCTCGGACATGTAAACAAAAAGCTTTCTCCCACTTCACAGCCAGGACAAAGAACTCCAAGAGCCTCCAAAGGTTAATTGACGAGTTCAACACCGTCGGGCACTCTCAACAATGTTGCAACTTTTGAATGACCCCAGTACTTCCAAAGGTACCGAATTTTGTCCACTACCGGTATTTTGGGGGAACCCAAACCCTGTTAAGGGACAGAATCGCCCTGTAAAGGGACAGAATCGCCCTGTAAAGGGACAGAATCGCCCTGTAAAGGGACAGAATCGCCCTGTAAAGGGATGAGCAACCTGCCAAATCGAAAAAACCGAACAAGCCGCTTGAGGCGCATGCAGCTTCCGGGCGGCTCTCTGAGCGAGGTAAAAACAGGATTGTGAAAGCTACAAGCTACCAAGTGTTCTGAAATCTGCCTTAGGCTTAGATGATTATGTTCGGCTGCTGTTAAGCTCAAAAATAATCAGGTTGGCATGCAGGTTGGCGATGATGGCGGCAAACCTGCCCCGTGGTCCAAGGTCCCCAGTGAATTTCGGGATATCGGTGTGTGTGTAGTTTCATTTATTTGTGTTGTAGTGCCGCTACTCTGAGTTTGTGTTGTATTTGTTTCAGGAAGGAAAATCAACCTCAACAACAAAGTCGGGGGGCTGGATGCCGTCGCTGACGGAGGAGAGGGCCTTGGAGCGAACATAACCTTCGCATGCGCGTACTCCATAATCACGGTGAGGTGCACGTTCCAAATTTTTGCGTTCGCCTCGTGGTATTTTTCTAATTATTGGTAGGCGGCATTGGATGCCCTCCGACTGGAGCCTAAAGACACGATCACAGTGGACTGTGGTCATTGCTCTGGAAGGTTTTGTTTCACTAGCAGCGCCATAGGCCTGGAGTCGATTGGTTTTGGTGCGTTGTTTTTTTATGTTCGTCTTGCAAATACTCTAACAGCGCTTCTGTTTTTGTTTCAGAGCAGGACCGACAGAGATGGGAGTTATCCAGGCGGATACTACAACAGCACGTGGACAAGAGGAGACTCGGCAGCAATAACCCGCCTGTGTCGCTGCTTCACTTGGACGGGAATGATGTGGGAAGCTTCCAGGTGGACGATCCCAATAAGGCTGTGCTGGTGTACTGTTGGGATCGGGGGCTAGGAGAAGACCTACACACCCATTTGGCCGATGTGGCACTGCGAAGCCCAAGTGTCAGAGGTGAGATTTGCCTAATGCACGTTGTTTTATTTTCGAATTGCGTTCCTCATTTTACTTGTTTAGGTTTCATTTGCGAGAGGGCCATGAATGCCGACAACTGGGAGTCTGTCACTGTGAATCTCCCTGTCACCGCAGGTAAGGTACATGCCCATCTGCGGGTTTGGGGGAAACGGAGAAACGTGGATGTGGAGTGTGCGGTTTCGCATGTGCAGCTGGAGCGGAGTAGCTCTTTGCGTGTGTCTGTCGAGGATTGGTCCCGGTCAGCCAGCGGCGGGGATGGGAATACGAGCTTCCAGCTCGATGACCAGGATGATGATGATGGTGGTGATGGTGATGGTGATGGTGATGGTGATGAAGGTGGTGCTGTTGGCGCTATGTCTGAGGATGATGATGGTGGTGGTGATGGTGATGGTGATGAAGGTGGTGCTGTTGGCGCTATGTCCGAGGATGATGATGGTGGTGATTATGATGATGACGGCGATGATGGCGATTATGTTGATGATGATGATGATGGCGATGATGATTCTGACGGTGATGTAGGAGCCAGCTTCGAGATTATGCACCTTGATGATGATGATGATAACGGTGGTGGTGGTGAAGGTAGTGATGGTGGTGTAGGGGGCACTAGCTTTGACCTGGGTGGTGATGATGATGACGGTGATGATGATGGTGGCTTCTCCGGGAGGAGCATCAAGCTAGATCCTGAAGATTCCCACTTTCTAGACGTCCCTTGGACCACAGATGGTGAGAGTGGGGGTGCGAGGGACACACGCATGCACGCAGACACAATGATGGAGGATTCGGACCTCCAGCAGGGCGATGCCAATGTCGCTATCATTCCTAGCGTCGCTACGGGGAATGTGAGAGTCGGTGTTCTGGAGAGGAGCTTCGAGGAGATTGCAATAGCAGGTCGGTGTGAGCGCTCACACACTCGCAGTCCCTCTCTGCCTCGCTTACACACCCACACACCCACATACTTGCACACACACAGACACGCCCAAACAGGAGGGAATGGGGCCGCTGCCTGAAATGATGGAGGATTCGGACCTCCAGCAGGGCGATGCCAATGTCGCTATCATTCCTAGCGTCGGTACGGGGGATGTGAGAGTCGGTGTTCTGGAGAGGAGCTTCGAGGAGATTGCAATAGCAGGTCAGTGTGAGCGCTCACACACTCGCAGTCCCTCTCTAGTGCCTCGCTCACACACCCACACACCCACATACATGCACACACACAGACACGCCCAAACAGGGGGGAATAGGGCCGCTGCCTGGAAAAACGCGGAAATCGGAGAAAGAGAAGGGTGAGTTCAGGGCAAAGTGCCTGCATTTGAAAAAAGAGAGAAAGGACTGGGCTTTAGATGCAAACAGGTTTTTGCCACAGAACATGGAACAAGAAAAGTGTCATCCGCAGTGTGACAGACAGTGTTTTCGCAAGCTCTGCGAAATGGACAACAGCGTGCAGAATTGCTACAGGGAGGTAAGGTAAATTCACACACACACGCACACACACACGCACACGAACACGCACACGAACACGCACGCCGCGTTATTGGCAGGTGCAAAATGCCCAGGAAAACCGAGCGAGGGCGTTTGAAATGCACCGGGAAAAGATCATTGGTGCGACTGACGCAAGTTGCGGTGTGCTTCAGTACACTTTGTTTGGGTTTTTCGTGTGCGCGAAGGCATACGCGTGGCTGTATGCCATAACCAAGTCAACAATGAACCGCATTCAGCAGGATGCGCGCTGTGACCGGAAACTGTAAGTTGCACGCCCAGCACAAACATCGTTCTTGTGTTTGCTCATCCTCCTCCTCGTCGTCCTCCTCCTGCTCCCCCTTGCTCTTGTGACTTCTAGGTGGGGACATAAAGTGCGTGGGATGGCGCCTTCAAAGCTAGAATCAGGGTCGCAGAGGAAGAAGGAGATGGCAAAAAACTGGTTGAAGCGGCGGCTGGATCTGTGGGCTGAGGAGCAGCCCAACATCAAGCCTCCAGACGCCGATACCGACCAGGCAAGAACCCCCCCCCCCCTCTCTCTCTCTCTTTCTCTCCCACGTTCCCTCCCATTCTCTGCTGCACTTACAAATACACACACAGGGTCACGTGGCATGGGACGACATTGATGACCCCATACTCAGCTCCTGCACCAAGCGCCCCGACTACGCGAAGAACATGGACCTCATTGTCAAGAAAGACCTCCATCTGGCCTACCAGCAGAGTTTCGCGCATGAGGCAACGGTATGTTACTCCGTGTTTTGCAGCTTGCTTGTTTGGTTGATGGCGGAGCTCAACATCAGCATGCGCAAGAACAAAGGGGTCTCCGGGGACTGTCCAGGTAAGATGTGCACGTTCCGTTCTTGAAAAGCTGTTTTGACAATCTTTCCCTGCAGATTGCAGTCGCATCACAGCGAACAACACCAGGAGCGGGGTATTACCGCACTTGGCAGATCAGTTCAGGCAAGAGGCCTTTTGGCACTGGGGTAAACAGCTTTTCATTTGAATTTCTTATCCTTGCATATCTGAGTTCCTGTTGGTTTGCTGTGCTTTATGGTTCGTGCACAGAGGAAGTTGCCTTCACTCGCAGGTTGCTGCGAGAAAAAGCTGTGCGTGGTGCCTTGTGCTACCAGAACCCGGAAACTGTCATGAACATTGGGGTTGGTATGCTGCATGGTGCTCGCGGCGTCACAGGCTCTGCTGAAAACGACGCTGCCGCGGGATGGTACACAACGTACCCCTCGGACGGCACCAACAAGGGTAAGGGGAGGTGCCCGAGTGGTGCACTCACCACGAAGGTAACTCTGCGGCTTGTGCATGGTGCTGGCATATACGCCACCATAGCCCCATGGTGGGTGCAAAGCAGCGGAAACCCTGACTTTGTATGCACCAGCATCCACCAGAGTTTTTTGGAGCTGGAGAAGCAGCATGGGCGGCTACCAAGCAAATGGTGAGTCTGTTTATCTTTCTCGCTCTCTTGCACACTGCCTGAAATCTTTCACTGTTTTCATTGTGCACATCAGGGCCGAGCATGTGGACGGTGGAGACGGCAATTGGAAGACCACCACATTGGCTTACTTCGGTTTTTTGGTCCACGAGGATGTTTTCCAGGAGGTGACTCTCTGCAGGTGAGCCAACGATGTTGTGCGCTTCCTTATGGTCCTGTTCATATCCCACATGCGCACAGGCACCCTGTAGGTCACACTCACATTCGGGTGGATGGTGAGCACACCCACATCATGTCCCATGCTATCGGAAAAGGCTGCGGAAAGAGACAGACCACCGGGGCTGTAATCGCAACGCCCGAGCAGGCTCGCCAGGCCATGCTCGATGAAGGTCTCTCTCTGTGTATCACTCTTTTCTCTCTATCTTTCTCTTGCAAGCACACACACAAACACACGCGCGTGAGCACGCATATTCAGGGCCTAGGTCCATTTGGAACAAGAACAAGCGGCGATGCACGAGCGCCATTGAGGTGCCGTTCACATACCAGTGGACGAAGTTTTTTCGGGACAAGATTACTGCGAATTTTCTTGGGGGATTCAAACGGAAATTGAGCTTGCACAAAAACCAAGAGGTGTGATCAACTATGTTCATTGTGTGTGGCTGTTTGCCTCCTCTCATCCTTTTTTGTGTGAGAAGCCCCTTCAGTTCTTGATTCGCAAAGTTAGTATCAACGGAAAGCCAACTGTTTTGTTCAAGTGGAGAACTAGGTACGTACGAAAATATGCATGTCCCGCACACACACGCAACAACCACCTTCTTCGTTGACGACATGTAGGCAAGACCTTGCGAGAATGGCCAACGGCCAGCCGCCAGAAAACAACCCGGAATTTTGGCGCACTGCACCCGGACACCCAGAGGTTCGTGCCATATCTTGGGTGTTGAAGTGGCCGTGCGTATTTTTAACATACCGCTCCATAGGGCGTTCCTATGTTCAAAACAGGCACCGTGTTCCCAGAATCAGGTCCCGATATCGGCGGGTGCAAGCCTGATATCGATACCCAGATGACCGCGGCGAAACTTGAGAACCTGGCAGCAAGAATGGACAGCAACCCAAACTTCGACGCAGACCAGGTTCTTGATATCGCAGTGTGCATTTTGTGCTTAATAACATTTTCGTTGTGCTCAGCCATGGCAGGAGCATTTCGAATCTCTGCCGGGTGGAGTGCCTGGGCGCAGTGGCGGCGACGCTTTTCGGGCTTATGCGAAGAACGTGCCTCTGAGCGTTGCGCAACATGCCGAACAGCACAAGGGCACGGTTTTCGAGATGCCCCTTCCCTGGACAAAGGTACTGGCCGAAGGAGAGGAAGACCCCAAAGGCAGGGCGCGGTGAGCACACACACCACGCACACACACACCACACGAACGCACAGCCACACACACACACCCAAACACACAAAAACGCATTCAGTGTATACAGGGGCTACAACGCTGAGCAAGCTGCCGCAATCACGGGTGAACCTGCGAAGGTGAAAATACTGGACTACGAAAAGGCTGAGTGGTTCCGCACGCCAATCTGCCAGGTGAGGTATCCGGAGGTTGGGTTGTACCCTGCATGTACGGCAGAGTCAATAAAGGCAGAGGAGGATCGTTTCAAGTTGAAGTATGAGCTAGAACAGAAACTTGAGGCCAAGGAGCCTGTTCGACCCGGATCTTTCGTGTTTTTGAAGATCAAAGAATCCCCTGGTTGCCCCCTCACACTCGCCTTGGTCACCGGCGTCGCGTTGTCGGACGAAAACAAGAAGAAGAAACAACCAGCAGCAGGGTCAACCGACCCAAACGACACCCTCAAGGTAATCACCACACACACACACACACACACACACGCACGTGCACATGCACATACGCGCAGGTCCAGTATTTCCACACAGCGACGAAGAACTACAAGGGCGTTTTCAGGCCAGCTGTGATGAAGGACAAAGATGCAAGTGTGAAGGGTACGGTACGGTGCGGGGAGGTACCACGAGGCCTTGTGGCTATTTGCAATGTCGTGTGTGTAGGGTCACGTGCCAAGAAGAGCCAGCAAGAGACCGATAGTTTGGTGGGAAACAGGTCTGGGAAGGGCAAGGATGCGGTGGCCATCCTTGTTCCTTTCCCAATTCCACCAAAGAAGTCGCTTTCTTGGAAGTACAGGCTTACTGTGGACACACGATCGACGGGTGTGTTGGTCGGAGAGGTGCTTAAGAGACTAAAAAAAAAAGGTGCGTGCAGATAGCGCATTCTCCCTCTCACACACACACAACACAGCGCACAGCACAGCACAGACAGCACACACACGCGCGCGCGTGTACAGAAAACAACGACGATGGTCGCTGTCCCGCGCCACACCGTGGAATCGAGGCCCCTGGCGACTTCGAAGAAATGAGCAGCGACAGCGGTGATGATATGACGTTGGTGAAACTGGGGGAACAAGCCTTAGGGCGGAAACTGGGGGAACAAGGGCTGAAGAAGACGAGGAAGGTGAGGAAAGTAAGGAAGAGGGCCCGTGGCGACCTTGGAGAGGCAAGCAACAGCAGCAACGATGATGATATGACGTTGGTGAAACTGGGGGAACAAGGGCTAAAGAAGAAGACGAGGAAGGTGAGGAAAGTAAGGAAGAGGCTTCGTCGGAAGAACAAGGGGAAAGTGACAGTAGTGTTATCGTCGTCCGAGGAGGACGATAGTGACGGTGGCGATGGCGGCGAGGGTGAAGTTGAAGGTGGCGATGGCGGCGATGGTGGCGAGGAGGATAGTGACGGTGGCGAGGAGGGTGATGATGAGGGTGGTGAGGGTGAAAGTGGGGGTGATGAGGGCGGCACGGCATGCGAGTCATGCGGGTTCCGCCATTCCTCGTCCACCGTGCTGGCGGACACAATGTTTCTTTGTGACCGCTGCAACAAGGGCTATCACTTGAAGTGCATGCACGATGCTGTGAGGTTCGAGACTGCACCTGCTGACTGGTTCTGTGAGTTGTGTGTGCGTAACAAACCACGCAGAACAGGCAGGGGCAAAGCAGGGGATGCCCTGCCTTTCCATGAGCCTGAGGGGATCCATGTAAGTATTTGCTCGTGTGTGTCCGTGTGCGTTGTACATGAACCCCTGCCCTCCTAACCTTCACACATTCACACACGAAGGTCCCCCCATCGGCCTTGTACGTTGAGTTCTTGAGCAAGCACCTTCGTGATGAGCACAACCAGACTGCAGAGTACGTGGGGACAATCGGAGACGGCCGCTGTTGCGTGCGTTCAATCGCACTGTCCACTGGGATGAAGGTGATGTGCGTCTGTGGTGTGTACCTTGTTTTGCTGGCAGTGTCATGCCGACATTCACACACACACGCACGCACGCTCACACACCGCACACTAGGCGGATGTTGTTGGGAAGGCCATTGCCAGTGGGCACAAAGCTCTTGCGGAGCGAATGGATAAGTGGGAAAAAGATGCTTATAGGAGGTTTGGTAAGAGGCCGCGTCGAGAGCACAAGAAGACCAGCGTTTGTCCTTCGGTGTGGGCGTCCAACGAACTTAAACAACGGCAGAAGGTAAGTTTCCAGCATCACAAAATGGCCAGCCACACAACCCCCCCCCCCCACACATACACACACAGACAAGCTTTTTGCATCACAGCACCATCGTCCTTGGCCGAGCAGTATCGCCACTGCCACCAAGTTCCTGGCTTGGGACAATGGACCTGCATGTGCTGGCATCTGCATGGAAGAGGCCGTTTGTGGTGTTCGGAACGAAAACGGTCGCAGGTAAACGCCAGGTGCACACACAACACACACAACACACAAGACACGCAACACACACACACACAACACAACACACACAACACACAAAACACGCAACACACACACACAACACACAACACACACAACACGAAAATGGTGCAGGCAAAGGCCAGGCGCCAAATTATTTGCAGGTGATTCCGTCGTCGCCTTCCTGTGGTACCATTGGTGAAGGGGGTGGGTCATTGTGTTCACCAGGGTCGTGTGGCGCGATAGCCGCGTTTGTGCAAAAGCAGCTCAGCAAGCCCGAAAACGCAGGCCAGCCGATCTTCGTGTGTATCTTAGAGTCACCGTCGGGAAATCACTGGAGTGGCGTTGCAACAAGAGGGGTGAGAGCCAAGGAGGGGGAGTTTGGGCTGCGCTTTTCCTTGTAACCGGCGCCTTTAGTGTTGGCATTCGCAGTATTGCACTGCCACAAAGCAAGGCTGGTTAATTAAAGAAGCTAAACAAATTAATTAACGAAGCACAGTAATTAAACGGCATACGAAA